>Ga0209172_10000593_pt1 | contig 96842 bp, 93 predicted proteins | sample LarsenN4metaG_FD_184113 | JGI IMG/M metagenome (GOLD analysis project Ga0209172, IMG submission 184113) | Hot spring sediment bacterial and archeal communities from British Columbia, Canada, to study Microbial Dark Matter (Phase II) - Larsen... ... | reverse complement strand
AATCGGGGGGGCGTCTCGCCCCCCCCGATGTGGTATCAATCCATGAACTTCGCGGGATCGATGTAGACCGCGGGGCGCATCACGGCGAAGCCGAGCTTGGGATCCTTCACGGTCTTGCCGTAGATCTGCGCGCGGTTGGCCTGGTGATCCTTCTCGCGGATCGTGAGCTTGCCGTGCGGCGTGTCGATCGCGAGACCCAGCAGCGCCTTCGCCACCTTGTCGGAGTCGGTGCTGTTCGCCTTCTTGATCGCCTCGACGAGCGCCTGCATGCCGATGTAGCCCTGGATCGCCCACGACGACGGGTGCTCGTCCTTCAGGTACGCGCTCAGGCGCTTGACGTAGTCCCGGTGGGCGGGCGGGCCCTCCGTCCAGTAGAAGGCGTCGTACGAGTTCCCCCAGATGCCGAAGGGGTAGTCGTTGCCCATGGTCTTGGCCGTCTCGGGCGAGGCGGCCTCGCCGGCGCCGAAGAAGTTGTACTTGATGGCCTCGAAGTAGCCGAGGGGCTTCGCCTGCTTGGCGAACGTCACGAAGTGGCCGCCCCAGAGCGACGAGAAGACCGCGTCGGGCTTCTTCGCCATCTGGGCGTTGATGAACGGCGTGTAGTCGGCCTCCCCGAGCTTGGGCCACTGCTGGTCGACGATCTCCACGTCGGGCTTCAGCTTCTTGAGGTAGTCGACGAACGCCTTGGTCACGTCCTGCCCGTAAGCGTAGTCCGGGCTGATCGTGGCGATGCGCCTGACGTTCCACTTGGACATCAGCTCGGCGGCCGTCCGCCCCTCGATGGTCGTCGTGGAGGCGACGCGGAAGACGTACGGGTGGAGCTTGTCGGGGGCGGTGAGCTGGTCGGTCTTGGGGATGGGGGCGATGAAGACGATCTTGTTCTCCTTCGCCACCACGGACACCGCCGGCCCCTCGGCGGACGTCAGCGTGCCCACCAGGAAGTCGACGTTGTCGCGGAGGATCAGGTCGCGGGAGACCCGCACCGCCTCGTCGGCGTTGCCCTTCGTGTCCCGCACCAGCAGCTCGATCTTCCGGCCCAGCACGCCGCCCCTGGCGTTGGTCTCGTCGACGAACATCTGGGCGCCCCTGGAGGCCGGCTCGCCGAAGAGGGCGCCGGGACCGGACATGATCATGGGGAAGCCGACCTTGATCGGCTTCTGGGCGGCGCCCGGCAGTGGCGCGATCAGCGCCGCAGCCGCCAGGCCCGAGACCGCGAGCGCGAACGTGCGTCGTTGCATGGGACTCTCCTTCAGAAGACGGGGTTGCCCGGAACGCGGGTCCGGATGCGGTAGAGCGACGTGGACGCGGTGATGAAGAGCGACCGGTAGTCGTCGTCGCCCCACGCGAAGTTCGCGGCGTACTCGGGGACCTCGATCACCTCCATCAGGCTGCCGTCGGGGCCGAAGACGTGGATGCCGCCGGGCCCGCAGCAGTAGACGTTGCCGGCGGAGTCGAGCTTCATGCCGTCGGGCGCGCCCGGCCGGTCACCCTTCGTCTCGGCCCACACGCGGCCGCCGCTCAGCGCCCCGGTCGGCGAGACGTCGAAGACGCGGATGTGCTTGCGCGCCGTGTCGTTGACGAAGAGGCGGCGCTCGTCGAGCGAGAAGCAGAGGCCGTTGGGACGGTCGAAGTCGTCGACGAGCAGGACGGGGCTCGCCGGGTCCGGCCCCACGCGGAAGACGCCCTGGAACGGCAGCTCCTGGGGCCGCTCCATGCCGTAGAACTTCGCCCGCCCGTACGGCGGGTCGGTGAAGAAGATCGCGCCGTCGCTGCGACAGACGATGTCGTTCGGGCTGTTGAGCTGCTTGCCCTCGAAGTGCGTGGCGATCGGGACCACGGCGCCGTCGCGCTCGGTGCGGGTGACGCGGCTGGAGGCGTGCTCGCACGTCAGCAGGCGGCCCTCGCGGTCGTAGGTGTTGCCGTTCGACATGTTGCACGGCTTGCGGAACGTCGTCACGCCGTCCGTCGCCGACCAGCGGCGCAGGTGGTCGCCGGGCATGTCGCTGAAGAGCAGGAACCGGCCCGTCGGGTGCCACACCGGCCCCTCGGTGAAGAGGAAGCCGGTGCCCAGGCGCTCGAACGTGTACGCCGGGGTCACTTCCTGACCGGCTGGCCCGGGGTGCCCGCCGCGTACCAGTCGGCCGGCGGCACGTCCTCGAAGACCACCCAGACGGCCTCCTTCGGGACCTTGCAGACGTCCGTGAGGGTCTCGGTGATGCGCCGGGCGATCTCGTCCTTCCGCTCCTTGCCGTGACCTTCGTAGAGTCGGATGTTCACGAACGGCATCGGCGTGTCCTCCGGGGCTAGAGTGCGGAGAAAGCGCGCGAAACTTACCACAGCGGGCGGGCTGTCACAAGCCGTAGAATGCCCCTCGATGGCCCCGCCGCCGGTGACCCAGTGAGCGATCTGGCCAACGTGTTCTCGTGGTCGCGGAGCCGCGACGCGACCTTCCAGGAATGCCGGCGGAAGTACTACTACCACTACTACGGCGCCTGGGGCGGCTGGGACGCCGGGGCGCCCGAGGACGTCCGCCGCCTGTACGTCCTCAAGCAGCTCGCCTCGCGCCAGCAGTGGGCCGGCCGCATCGTGCACGACGCGATCGAGCTGGCTCTCCGGGTGCTGCGGGACGGCCGAGCCGTCCCGGTGGAGGCGTTCGTCGCCGACGTCGTCGAGCGGATGCGGGGCGAGTGGCGCTCGTCGCGGGACGGCCGCTACCGCGACAACCCGAAGACCCCGGCGCTGTTCGAGCACGAGTACGGCGTGCAGGTCAAGCGCGAGGCATGGCTGGCGCTCACCGAGAACGTCCGGACCTGCCTGCGCAACTTCTTCCGCCTGCCGCTGCTCGCCGAGATCCGCCGCACGGCGCCGGAGCACTGGTCGATCGAGCACTGGTCGAAGGTCTTCGAGCTCGAGGGCACCCAGGTCTGGGCCGCGCCGGACTTCGGCTACTGGACGCCCGACGGCCGCCTCGGCCTCGTCGACTGGAAGACGGGCGGCGGCAACGGCGAGGGCGCGGCCTTCCAGCTCGGCTGCTACGCGCTCTACGCGCGCGAGGTGCTGGGCGTCAAGCCCGAGCTGGTCGACCTCTACGAGGTCAACCTCCGCGAGCGGCTCGTCACGTCGCACCGGTGGGACGACGAGCGACTGGAGGACGTCAGGGAGCAGCTCCGGCTCTCCATCCGCGCCATGCAGGCGTACCTCGCCGACCCCGCGACCAACCGCGCCGTCCTCGCCGACTTCGAGCGCACCGAGGAGCTGCGGATCTGCCGCTGGTGCAACTTCCGGGCGGTGTGCCGCCCCGAGCTGGCCACGTGATGACGCGCGGGGCGCCGCGCCCCGCGCATCCGAGGAGGACGGGCATGGGAGTCTTTCGCGACGTCGTCACCACGGTCGACGAGCTGCGGGCGATCGCCGGCGAGCCGCCCGGCGAGGTCGCCCTCAGGAAGCAGGTCGACCGGCTGGACCGGCACTGTCGCGACCTCATCGCCCGCTCGCCGTTCCTGCTGCTGGGCACGTCGGACGCCGCCGGCCGCTGCGACGTCTCGCCCAAGGGCGATCCGCCCGGCTTCGTGCTCGTCCTCGACGACCATCACCTGGCGATCCCGGACCGCCCGGGCAACCGGCGCCTCGACGGCATGCGCAACATCCTCGCCAACCCGCACGTCGGCATCATCTTCCTCGTGCCGGGGCGCGGCGAGACGCTGCGCGTGAACGGCCGGGCCTCGATCGTCCGCGATGCCGGGCTGCTCGCCCGGATGGCGGTCGGCGACAGGACGCCGCGGCTGGCCATCGGCGTCGAGGTGGAGGAGGTGTTCCTCCACTGCCAAGGCCTTCAGGCGCTCGGGCCTCTGGCAGCCGGAGACCTGGCCGGACCTCGCGACGCTCGCCTCCGCCGCGCGCATGCTGCTGGACCACGCGCGTCCGGACGGCATGACGCTGGAGCAGATGGAGCGCCGGCTGCAGCACGGCTACGAGACCCAGCTCTACTGACGAGCCGACCGAAAGGAGTCGTGTCATGCCGATCACGTCACGCTTCCTGTTCAGCGCCGCCATGGACGTCGCTCCCGACAAGGAGGCGCTCTTCAACGAGGTCTACGACCGCGAGCACGTGCCCGCGCTGCTGACCGTCCCGGGCGTCGTGTCGGTCGCGCGCTTCCGCGCCGAGCCGGTGACCATGGTCATCGGGGGCGAGCGCAAGACGATCGTCTTCGACGAGGAGCCGCGGTACCACGCGCTCTACGAGCTTGACAGCCCCGAGGTGCTGACCAGCGACGCGTGGGCCAAGGCCGTGGAGCAGGGGCGCTGGCCGCGGGACGTCCGGCCGTACACGACGAACCGCCGCCACGTGATCTTCCGGAGGATCGCGTGATGGCGGCGTACGTGATCGCCGAGATCGAGGTGACGGACCCGGCCGCGTTCGAGGACTACCGCCGCCAGGTGGCGCCGACCGTCGAGAAGTACGGCGGGCGGTTCCTCGTCCGCGGCGGCGCCGTCCATCCCGTCGAGGGCGACTGGCGGCCGCCGCGGCTGGTCGTCCTCGAGTTCCCCGGCGTCGCGCAGGCGCGGCGCTGGTACGACTCCGAGGAGTACCGGGGCCCCAAGGCGCTGCGCATGAAGGCGTCGAGGGGCCGCATCGTGCTGGCCGAGGGCGTCGGCTAGGGAGCGTCGGGGCCCCGGGCCGTGAGCCTCCTGCACGACGCCGCGCTGCGGGCGCGGGCCGCCGCGCACCTCGCGGCGTTCGAGCGCCGGGCCGCCGCGGCGACGGACGGTCGCCGGCCCGCCGCGGTCGCCGTCGTGCTGCTCGCCGACGAGCACGGGCGCGCCTGCGTGCTCCTGACGAAGCGCGCGGCCACGCTCCGGTCGCACACCAGGCAGTGGGCGCTGCCGGGCGGCCGGATCGACCAGGGCGAGAGCCCGGTGGCCGCGGCGCTGCGCGAGCTGGAGGAGGAGGTCGGGCTGCGTCGCGGCGGCGACGACGTGCTCGGCCTGCTCGACGACTATCCCACGCGGTCGGGCTACGTGATCACGCCCGTGGTCGTGTGGGCGGGCGGCGACGTGGCGCTCGCGCCCAGCGCCGCGGAGGTGGCGAGCGTCCACCGCGTGCCGCTCGATGACCTCGACGCGCCGGGCGTGCCGCGGCTGGTGGCGATCCCGGAGAGCGACCGGCCCGTGATCCAGCTGCCGATCCTCTCGACGCTGGTCCACGCGCCGACGGCCGCGGTCGTGTACCAGGCGAAGGAGGTCGTCGTCCACGGCCGGCCGACGCGGGTGGACGGCTTCGAGCAGCCCGTGTGGGCGTGGCGGTAGTCTCGGAGGGAGCCGCGACGTGACGAGCCGAGAGGGGCCATGAGACTCAAGGACAGGATCGCGATCGTGACGGGGGGCGGCACCGGCATCGGCCGGGTGACCGCGCGGATGCTGGCCCGGGAGGGCGCCGTGGTCGTCGTCGCCGGGCGCCGGCAGGCGCCGCTGGACGAGGCGGTCGCCGAGATCACGGGCGAGGGCGGCCGCGCCGTCGCCCGCACCGCGGACCTGGCGGATCCCGACCAGGCGGCGGGGCTCGCGCGCTGGACGATCGAGACCCGGGGCGGGATCGACGTCCTGATCAACAACGCCGGCCACTCGAGCCGCGTCCGCAACATCCGCTGGCTGCCGCGCGCCGAGTGGGACGCGGTGCTCGGCGTGAACCTGACCGGCGTCTACGCGATCACCCAGGTCGCGATCGAGAGCATGCTCGCGCGCGGCGGCGGCACGATCGTCACCGTGTCGTCGGTCGCCGCGCTGCGCCCCGGGCTCATCAGCGGCGCGGCCTACGGCGCCGCCAAGGCGGGCGTCCGCAACCTGATGGGCCACGTCCACGCCGTCTACCGCAATCAGGGCATCCGCGCGACCACGATCATGCCCGCCGAGGTCGACACGCCGATCCTCGACAAGCGGCCGCTGCCGCCCGACGCGGCGGCCCGCGCGACCATGATGAGGCCCGAGGACGTGGCGGAGGCCATCATGCTGTGCGTGACGCTGCCGCAGCGCACCGTGATCGAGGAGATCGTCATGTCGCCGACCGTGCTGCGCGACCAGGCCGCCGACCTCGCGTTCAACCGCGACCTCGGCGCCCCGCGGAGGTGAGCGTGGCCTCCGCCGGCTCCTTCACGCTGCTCGACGACGGCCGCGCCGTCGAGCTGACCGCGCGCGTGAGCGCGGACGGACGCGTGAGCGTCGACCCGCGGCGCCTCCGCGAGGCCCTCGGCTGGCGGGTCGAGCAGGGGACGCTGTGCGACGACGCGTCGTGCCTGGTGGTGCCCCACGGCGTCGAGCTGGAGGGCCCCGACGGCGTCGACCTCGCGGCGCTGGCGAGCGTCCTCGGCCGCCCGCTCGCGGTCGACGCCGGGGAGCGCGCGGCCTGGCTCGGCGTGCCGGCCGCCGAGCGCCGGCGCGCGCTCGCCTCGCTGGCGGCCCCCGACTTCACGCTGCCCGATCTCTCGGGGCGGCTCCACACGCTCTCCGCGCACCGGGGCAGCAAGGTGCTGCTCCTCGCCTGGGCCTCCTGGTGAGGCTGCCGTCTCGACCTGCCCGTGTGGCAGGCGCTCCACGAGGAACTGGGCGACCGCGGCTTCACCGTCGTCACCGTCGCGCTCGACCGGAGCGCCGACGACGCGCGCCCGTGGATCGAGAAGGCGAGACCGACCCACCCGGCGCTGGTCGACGCCGCCCACGTGGTCGCGGACCTCTACAACGTCGTCAACGTGCCGACCGCCGTGTGGATCGACGAGCGGGGGCGCATCGTGCGCCCGAACGACGTCGCCTTCGGGACGGACACGTTCGCGCACATCACGGGGCTGCGCGCCGAGCGTCACCTCGCCGCGCTCCGCGCCTGGGTGCACGGCGAGGCGCCGGCGCTGCCGCGGGGCTCCGCCAGGGAGCTCCAGGCGCTGCCGACCGAGGCCGACCAGCAGGCGCGCGCGGAGTTCGCGCTCGGCCGGTGGCTGTGGGAGCGGGGGCGCCAGGCGGCGGCCGAGCGTCACTTCGCCCGCGGCGGCGAGCTGGCCCCGCACGACTTCACGATCCGGCGCGGCACGATGCCGATGCGCGGCCGCGATCCGTTCGGCCCCGAGTTCCGGGCGATGCTCCAGGAGTGGGTGGGCGCCGGGCGATCGTACTACCGCGCCCTCCCCGACACCGCGGGGCGCGACGAGTGACGACCGTGGCGCGCCGCGTCCTCATCGTCTGCCAGGCGAACACCGCCCGGAGCGTGATGGCCCAGGCGCTGCTCGAGCGGATGCTCCGGGAGCGCGGCGGCGCCGGCCGCCTCGTCGTCCGGTCGGGCGGGATCGCGCCGTGGGCGCGCGACGGCATGCTGCCGTCGCACGACGCGCGGCTGGCGCTGCGGGACGAGGGCATCCACCTGGCGGAGCGCGACCGGACGTCCACCGACCTCAAGGCCCACCCCGAGCTCATCGCCGAGGCCGACCTCATCGTCACCATGACTGCGGAGCAGAAGCGGGCGCTCGCCTCGCTGGCGGAGGCCCGCGGCCGTCCCGTCGTGACCCTCCGGGAGCTGGCGGGCGAGGATGGCGACATCGGCGACCCCGCCGGCCAGGGCGACGGCGCCTTCCGGGACTGCCTGGCCGAGATCAAGCGCTGCCTGGCGAAGTCGATCGAGCGTCTGCTGGCCACGTGAGGGGTCCGAGCGCGGCCGCCTTCCCGGCCCGCCCTTCGTGCCATACTCGCAGCGTGATCGACCGGCGGGCCTTCCTGCTCGTCACGGCCTCGGCGCCGGCCGCCCCGAGGGGGTTCGCCGGGACCGCGCGGGTCGCCCTGATCGGCGCCGACGAACCGCGGTTCGATGAGATCGCCCGGGGCCTCAGGCAGGGACTCGACGACCATCGCGCGGGCACCGGCATCGTGGAGGCCCGCGTGCCCCGGGGTGATGCCCGCGTCATCCGCGAGACGGCCGAGCGTGTCGTCCGGGAAGGCGCCGCCGTGGTGTTCGCCGTCGGGTCCGTCGTGGCGCGGGCGGCCCGCGCCGCCGCGCCCTCCACGCCGATCGTGTTCCTCACGCCGGGCGACCCGATCGTCGCCGGCCTCGTGGCGAGCCTCGCCCGCCCCGGGGGCCACACGACCGGGATGACGGTCGAGTACCCGGAGCTGACGGCCAAGCGCCTCGGGCTGCTGCGCGAGATCCTTCCGGTGCTCGCCGTCCACGATCCCGACGACGCGTCGCCGCGCCAGGGGCTCGAGGCCGCCCGCGGAGCCGCGGACACCGTCGGGGTCAGGCCTACGGCGCCGCCGACGGCGACGTGGCGCGCCAGGCGGCCCGCCTGGTCGACCGGATCCTTCGCGGCGACAACGCCGGCGAGCTGCCCGTGGAGCGGCCGACGCGCCTGGAGCTGGTGGTGAACCGTCGGGTGGCGCGCGCGCTCGGCGTCGAGATGCCGGCGCCGGTGCTGTGCGCGCGGACCGGGTGATCGAGTGAAGCCGCGCGGGCGGCTCTTCAGGAAGTACGCGGTGCTCTTCGCCGCCCTCGTCAGCGGCGCCCTGCTGGCGAGCGGCGCCGTGGAGATCTACCTCTCCTACCAGGAGGCGAAGGCGGCCCTGGCGGCCCTCCAGCGCGAGAAGGCGCTGGCGGCGGCGGCGCGCATCGAGCAGTTCGTCCGCGAGATCGAGCGCCAGCTCGGCTGGACCACCCATCCCCAGCTGGTCACCGGCGCCGCCGCCATCGAGCAGCGCCGCATCGACTACTTCCGCCTGCTCCGCCAGGTCCCGCCGATCACCGAGCTGAGCCAGCTCGACTCCAACGGCCGCGAGCAGCTCCGCGTGTCGCGCGTGGCGATGGACGTCATCGGCGGCGGCGCCGACTACTCGGCGGAGCCGAAGTTCCGCGAGGCGCGCTCCGGGCGGACGTGGTTCAGCCCCGTGTACTTCCGGAAGGAGTCCGAGCCGTACATGACCGTGGCGATGCCGAGCGGCGCCGGCGTGACGGTCGCCGAGGTGAACCTCAAGTTCATCTGGGACGTCGTCTCGCAGATCAAGATCGGCCAGGCCGGCTACGCCTACGTGGTCGACTCCGCGGGCCAGCTCATCGCCCATCCCGACATCAGCCTGGTCCTCAAGAAGAGCGACTTCTCGGGCCTCCGGCAGGTGCAGGCGGCGCGCGGACCCGCCGTCGCCGGCGCCGAGAGCGTGATCGCCGAGGACCAGCAGGGCCGGAACGTGCTCGCCGCGCACGCCGCCATCTCCCCGCTCGGCTGGCGGGTGCTGGTCGAGCAGCCGCTGGTCGAGGCGTTCCAGCCCGTCCGCGCCTCGGTGATCCGCACGGCGGTGCTGGCGCTCCTGGGCGTCGGCTTGGCCGTGCTCGCGAGCCTCGTGGTGGCGCGCCGGATGGTGCGCCCGATCCAGGCGCTCCAGGCGGGCGCGGCGCGGATCGGCGCCGGCGACCTGGCGCACCGGCTCGATCTCCGGACGGGCGACGAGATCGAGTCGCTGGCGGGCGAGTTCAACCGCATGACCGCGCGCCTGCAGGAGTCGTACGCCGGCCTCGAGCAGAAGGTCGAGGCGCGCACGGCCGAGCTGCGCGAGGCGCTGGAGCGGCAGACGGCGACGGCCGACATCCTGCGCGTCATCGCGGGCTCGCAGACCGATCTCGGCCCCGTGTTCGACGCCATCGCCGCGGCGGCGGTGACGCTCTGCCGGGCGAACCGCAGCTCGGTGTTCCGCCTCGACGGCGACCTGGTCCACCGGGTGGGCGGCCACAACAGCGACGAGGCGTTCGCCAGGCTGTTCCCGCTGCCGCTCGACCGGGCGCCGCTCGTGGGCCACGCCATCCGCGACAACCGCGTCTTCCACGTCGCCGACATGACGTCCGACCCGCGGGTGACGCCCGAGCATCGCGAGCTGGCGTCGCGCACGGGCGAGGGCAGCCTGCTGATCGTGCCGATCCGGCGGGCGGGGGTCGCCATCGGCGCCATCGGGATCACCAGCGAGCAGCGCGGCGGCTTCACGCCGTCGCAGATCGCGCTCATGGAGACGTTCGCGGACCAGGCCGTCATCGCGATCGAGAACGTCCGCCTGTTCCGGGCGCTCGAGGAGCGCAACCGGGACGTGACCGAAGCGCTCGAGCAGCAGACCGCGACGGCGAACATCCTGCGGGTGATCAGCGAGTCGCCCACGAACGTCGAGCCCGTGTTCCGCGCGGTGCTGGACAACGCCTTCGCCCTCGCTCGGGCCGACTTCGGCGGCGTCTTCCTCCTGGAGGACGGCCGGTTCCAGGTCGCGATCGGCGTCGGCGGCACGCCGGGCTTCGTGGAGAGCCTCCGCCAGCGCGGCGGCGTCCCGGCCGGCACCCGGACGCCGCTGGGGCTCGTGGCGGAGGCGCGCGCGCCGCTGCACACCGCCGACGTGGAGAACGACCCGCGCTTCTCGCCGCCGGACTTCATCCGGCGCGAGGGCATGCGGGCCGTGCTGGCCGTGCCCATGCTGAAGGGCAGCACCGTGATCGGGGCGCTCACCGTCCACCGGCACGATACCCAGCCGTTCACCGACAAGCAGATCGCGCTGCTCCAGACCTTCGCCGACCAGGCGGTCATCGCCATCGAGAACGTGCGCCTGTTCCGCGAGCTCCAGGACAGGACCCGCGAGCTCCAGGTCGCCAACCAGCACAAGTCCGAGTTCCTCGCGAACATGTCGCACGAGCTGCGCACGCCGCTGAACGCGGTGATCGGCTTCTCCGAGGTCCTGCTCGAGCGGATGTTCGGCGACCTGAACGCCAAGCAGGAGGAGTATCTTCAAGATATCGTCTCGTCGGGGCGCCACCTGCTGTCGCTGATCAACGACATCCTCGACCTGTCGAAGATCGAGGCGGGGCGGATGGACCTCGAGCTGACGCGGTTCAGCGTGCCGCTCGCGCTGGAGAACGCGCTGACGCTCGTCAAGGAGCGCGCCGCCCGGCACGGCATCATGGTGAGCCTCAACGTCGACCCGCAGGTGGGGGAGATCACCGCCGACGAGCGCAAGTTCAAGCAGGTGGTGCTGAACCTGCTGTCCAACGCCGTCAAGTTCACGCCGGAGGGCGGCCGCATCGACATCCGCGCGGGGCTGGCCGACGGCGTCGTCGAGGTGGCCGTGAGCGACACCGGCATCGGCATCGCGCCCGAGGACCAGGAGGCGATCTTCGAGGAGTTCCGCCAGGTCGGCACCGACTACGCCCGCAAGCGCGAGGGCACGGGACTCGGGCTCACGCTCGCGCGGCGCTTCGTGGAGCTGCACCACGGCACGCTCCACGTGCAGAGCGAGCTGGGCAAGGGATCGACCTTCACCGTCACCCTGCCGGTGGGGCCATGGCCAACGAGCTGATCCTCATCGTCGAGGACAACGACAAGAACCGGAAGCTGGTGCGGGACGTCCTCCGCTTCAAGGGCTACGAGACCCTGGAGGCGGAGACGGGAGAGGACGGGGTGCGGCTCGCGCAGGAGCGCCGGCCGGCGCTGATCCTCATGGACATCCAGCTCCCCGGCATCGACGGCATCGCCGCGCTCGGCCGCCTGCGCGCCGATCCCGCGACGCGGGAGATCCCCGTCATCGCCGTCACCGCGTCGGCCATGACCCACGACCGCCAGAAGATCATGGCGGCGGGCTTCGACGGCTACCAGACGAAGCCCATCCGCGTCACCGAGTTCCTCGACGTCGTCCGCGCGACGCTGGATCGTCGGTGAGACCCCCGGGGTGCCGGGCGCCGAAACCGGATGAGTGACGCTCCCAAGCTCCTCGTCGTCGACGACACGCCGATGAACGTGAAGCTCCTCGGCGACCTGCTGGTCGCCCGGGGCTACCGCGTGGTGACGGCCGCCTCCGGGCTCGAGGCGCTGGCGCGGCTGGAGACCGAGCGGCCCGACCTCGTGCTGCTGGACGTCGTGATGCCGGAGATGAGCGGCTACGAGGTATGCCGCCGCATCCGCGCCAACCCGGCGACGGCGATGGTGCCGGTCGTCATGGTCACCGCGCTCGATCCCGCGCAGGAGCGCGTCAAGGGCATCGAGGCGGGCGCCGACGACTTCCTCACCAAGCCCATCAACCAGCCGGAGCTGCTGGCGCGGGTGCGCTCGCTCCTGCGCATCAAGGCGCTGCACGACGAGCTGGTCGAGCTGAACCGGACGCTCGAGCGCCGCGTGGCCGAGCAGGTGGCCCAGCTCGAGCGGCTCGGGCGGCTCAAGCGCTTCTTCTCCCCGCACCTCGCCGAGCTCATCGTGTCGGGCGGCGCCGAGGACCCGCTCAGGACCCACCGGCGGGAGATCTCCGTCGTGTTCCTCGATCTCCGCGGCTTCACGGCCTTCGCCGAGACCGCGGAGCCCGAGGAGGTCATGACCGTCCTGCGCGAGTACCACGCCGAGATGGGACGGCTCATCCTCGAGCACGAGGGCACGCTCGAGCGCTTCACCGGCGACGGGCTGATGGTGTTCTTCAACGACCCCGTCCCCGTGCCCGACGCCCCGGCCCGCGCGGTCAGGATGGCCGTGGCCATGCGCGACCGCGTGGCCGACCTGACGGCCGCGTGGCGCAAGCGCGGCTTCGACCTGGGCGTCGGCGTCGGCATCGCCCAGGGCTACGCGACCATCGGGGCGATCGGGTTCGAGGGCCGCTGGGACTACGGCGCGATCGGCACGGTGACCAACCTGGCGGCGCGGCTCTGCGGCGAGGCGAAGCCCGGGCAGATCCTGGTCTCGCAGCGGGTGATGGGCGCCGTCGAGGACCTCGTCGAGGCCGAGCGGGTGGGGGAGCTGAGCCTGAAGGGCTTCCACCGGCCCATCGGCGCCCACAGCGTCATCCGTCTCAAGGCGTAGCGCCGCCCCCGCCCGGCCGGCGCGCGAAGAGGCCCATCCCGACCATCGTCAGCACCGTCTCGCCCCGCTGGTTGGTCGCGGCGTAGCGGACGCGGACGAGGCCGCGGTCGGGCTTGCTCCGGGAGGGGCGGAGCTCGAGCACCTCCATGCTGGCGGTGATCGTGTCCCCGGGGCGCACCGGCTTCAGCCAGCGGACCTCGTCGACCCCGGGCGATCCCATGCTCGCCACGTTGCCGATGAGGCCCTCGACGGCGAGACGGAACGTGACGCCGACCGTCTGCCAGCCGCTCGCGATCAGGCCGCCGTAGATCGAGCGCTTGCCGGCCTCCTCGTCGAGGTGGAACGGCTGGGGATCGTACTGCCGGGCGAAGGCGAGGATCTCCTCGCGGGTGAAGGTGTGGCTGCCGGGGAACGTGAACGTCTGGCCGGGCTTGAAGTCCTCGAGATAGAGCGTGGGCATGGGGCGAGCTTACCGGAGGCGGCCCCCGCGAATCCACGCTGCGCCCTGCGAATCCACGCGGCGGGCCCCGGCGCCGCCGGCCGCGACCCCGGGCGCCGTCAGCGATGGCCCGGCGCGGTCAGCCGGTCCCCACGCTCCTCGTGGCGGTCGCCGGTCGTCATCCGGCGCCAGCGCTCGCGCGCCTCCTGGCGCTCCTCCGGGGTCATGCGCCTCCAGCGCTCGCGCGCCTGCTGGCGCTCCTCGGGCGTCATCCGCTGCCAGCGCTCCCAGTTCCGCGTGAGCCGCTCGCGCTGCTCCGGCGTGAGGCGCTCGAGCTGCCGCATGCGCTCCATGATGCGGGCGCGGCGCTCGGGCGGCAGCCGCTGGAAGCGCTCGTACGCCGGGGCCAGCTCGCGACGGCGCTCGTCGTCGAGCTGCTCCCAGCGCTGGAAGTCGCTGAGGATGCGGTGCCGCTGCTCCGGCGACAGGCGGTGGAGGCGCTTGCGCTCGCCGGGCTCGCCCGGGGTCGCCGGCGTCTGGGCGAACGACGTCGCGACGGCCGTCACGAGGACGACGGTGAGCGCGGCGGCGCCGGCGAGGACGCGCACGCGGCTAGCCTTCCTGGTCCGGCGCCAGCTGGTCGAGCTGGCCGATGACCTCGAGGTCCTCGAGGAACTCGATCTGCTCCACGACCTGGATGGCGGCGACGTCCACCCGGGGCGGGGCCGGGTCGTTCACGAGCCAGGCGAGGGCGGCGAGCGCGGCCGCGGCCGACAGCGAGAGCGCGGCCGGCACCGGCCGGCGCCACCACGCCCGGCGCGGCCTCTCGAGCCGTCCGCGAAGCTCGGCGCGCCAGCGTCCCCACGCCACCGGCGGCGGTTCGGGCGCGGAGCGGCGCAGGTCGAGCACGACCTCGGCGAACGCGTCGCGCTCTCGCCGGCACTCCTCGCAGCCGGCGAGGTGCGCCTCGACCCGCGCGGCGTCGGCGCCGCCGAGGTCCCCCCGGAGGTAGGGGACGAGGTCCGTTCGCGGATGCTCCGTCGGTCCCGTCATCGATCAGTCCTTCCTCAGGGCGCGGCGCAGCGCGGCCAGCGCGCGGTGCAGGTGCACCCGCACGGTGGCCTCCGAGCACCCCAGCGCCGCGGCGATCTCGCTCGCCGGCAGCTCCTCCTGCGCGTACAGGAGCACGGCCGCCCGCTGGCGGGGCGCCAGCGCGTCGACGGCCGCCCACAGCTGCTTCATGGCCTGCTCCTTGTCGATCGCCTCCGCGGGGTCGGCCGCCGGCGCGGGAAGGCGATCGATCGCGCTCTCGTCCCGGTCGCCGTCGGCCGCGGCGGCCAGCAGCCGCTGCCACCAGTGGCGGCGGCGATGCTCCAGGCACAGGTTGACCATGACGCGGTAGAACCACGTCGAGAACCGCGACCGGCCGGCGAAGCTCGACGCCGACTGGTAGATCCTGACGAAGACCTCCTGCGACACGTCGCGCGCGTCCTCGGCGTCGCGGAGCATCGACCACGCCAGGCGCCAGGCCCGTTCCTGGTAGCGGGAGACCAGGAGATCGAAGGCGGCCTCGTCACGCTCGGCGACGCGACGGCACAGCTCTTCATCCGGGATCTCCACGTCTCGAAGTCTACAGGCGGCGGCCCCGGGCGGCCTTCGTCATCGCGGATTTCCCCCTCGCTCGGCGCTTCCTGGAGGTAAGACGGGCCCGGGGCGAGGGGTGTTTACGGGGCAGGTCTAATCGAGCAGGACCAGCCCCCTGACCGACCGGTTCATGGTCCGATGGCTCCGGGCCGTGACCAGGACGGTCTCCCTGATCCGGGCGCCGCCCCAGCCCGGGCGGTAGTAGGGCACGTCGACGTGGAGCACCATCGCGGTCTCGAGCGGCTCCGCCGAGCCGGCGGCGAGCACCGGCGGCTCGTGGGGCTCGAGGCCGATCCCGTGGCCGATCTCCTCGGCCCGGTAGCCGGCCACGCCGGCCTCGCGCATCGCCGCGACGGCCCGCTCGCACGGCACGCGGGCGGCGACCCCGGGCGCGATGGCCTCGAGCGCCGCCTCCACGGCCCCCTGGACGGCGTCGTGCGCGCGCTGCTGGGCGTCGTCGGGCTCGCCCATGACCGCCGTGCGGGCGAGGCGGGCGTGGTGGCCCCGGTGCTCGCAGGCCGCGTCGAGCCGGACGATGTCGCCCGGTCTCAGCGCGTGATCCGCGGGAGCGGCGGCGGGGAGCGCCGAGCGCTCGCCGAAGAGGACGGCGGCGCCGCGCGGCTGGCCTCCCCGGCGCGTCACGGCGTCGCGGAGCGCCGCCAGGGCCTCGCGCTCGGTGAGTCCGGGCTTGAGCGCCTGGATCACCTCGTTCGCCGCCTCCTCGAGGACGTTCAGCGCCCGCTCCAGGCACTCGATCTCCCACGGGCCCTTCACCTGGCGGGCGCGGGCGAAGGCGCCCGCGGCCTCGACGGCGCGACCGCCGAGCCGGCGTGCGACCTCGCGCCAGCGGGCGGGGGCGAGACCGCCCTCGTCGACCCCGACGCGGCCCGTGACGCCGAGCGCCTCGAGCGCCGCGGAGAGGGCGTCCTCCGGCCCCGCCGCGGTCTGGCGCACCCACTCGACCGCGCGGCGCGCGAGGTCGGTGAGCCGCGCGGGCTCGTCGAGGAAGAGCGAGCCGTAGCAGCGCACGTGGTCGGCGGCCGCCCCGTCGACGGCGGCGGCCGGCGCCTCGGCCGACGGCAGGACGAGCGCGGTGCCGCGCGGCGAGAAGACGGCCAGCACGGGGCGATCGGGGTCGCCCGCCGGCAGGGCGCTGCGGAAGCCGGTCACGTAGAAGACGTTGGCGGGGCTGGTGGCGACGAGCGCCTCGACGCCGGCGCGCTCGAGCGCGCCTCCCAGCCGCTCGGCCTGGTGGGGGTACACGTCACACCTCCATCAGCGTGCCGTTGACGTGGCCGGACTCGTCGCGCACAAGGAACGCGATCGCGTCGGCCACCGCCTCGACGGGGACCCAGCCCTTCCGGTCGGCGCCCGGCATCGCGGCCCGGTTGGCCGGCGTGTCCATCGTGCTCGGCAGCACGCAGTTGGCCGTCACGCCGGTGCCGCGGAGCTCCATCGCCAGCGCCCGCGTCATCGCGATGACGCCGGCCTTCGCGGCCGTGTAGGCGATGAACCCGGCGGCCGGCGGGACGACGGCGCGCGAGCCGATCGTCACGACGCGCCCGTGGCCGGCCGCGACCATGTGGGGCACGACGGCGCGGGCGGCCGTGAACGCGCTGGTCAGGTTCAGCGCGAGCATGCGGTCCCACGTGGCGCGGTCGGTGTCGACCAGGGCGCCGCCCGCGAACCCGCCGACGAGCGCGACCAGCACGTCGAGGCGGCCGTGCCGCGCGCGGACGGCGCCCGCGAAGGCCGCCATCGCCGCGTCGTCGGTGACGTCGGCGCGCTCGAGGAGCAGCCGGCCGCGGTGGGCCGCGGGCACGGCCGCCTCCAGGCGCGCGCGCTCGGCGTCCACGATCCAGGGGACGCCGACGGCGGCGCCGGCGGCGAGCAGGCGGAGCGTCACGGCCTGCCCGAGCGCACCGGCGCCGCCCGTGACGATCGCCACGCGGCCCGTCATTCCGCCGCCGGCGCCGCCATGATCGCCGAGCGCTGCACGTCCTCGTAGCGGACCCTGGAGACGTCGAAGTCCTCGAGGTTGTCCTTCAGCTTGCGGAAGGTCTGCTCGAAGGAGGGCAGCGTCTTGCGCGCGCGGGTCAGCGGCGTGGTGCGCGCGAGCACGTAGTTCTTCACGTACGGGTGGTTGATGCCGCGCTTCCTGATCTTCGCCACGACGGCGCCGAGGGCCTCGTCGGCCTCGCGGACGAGCCCGGCGCGCTCCTCGCGCACCTCGAGCCCCTTGCGCAGCGTCAGCTTCAGGAACTTGTCGACCCGGCGGAGGATCGGGGCGAACGCCCCGCCGGCGAAGCGCCTGTTCCGCTCGTAGAGCAGCCCGAGCGTGATGAAGTGCGCCGACTCGAACTGGAAGGCCAGGCTCTCCTCGGTGGCGGAGGGGTCCTCCCCGGCGAGGCCGCGGTACATGCGGATCACCTCGAGCGACTTCTCCTTGAGGTTGTGGGCCTTCTCGGTGTTCATCGGGAGGATCTGGTAGCCGACCTCGGGCTCGACGACCAGGATCGCCGGGACGTAGTCGGCCTTCAGCTTCTCCAGCGCCACGCGGCGGTGGTTGCCGTTCGGCGTGTAGTACACGCCGGGCCGCGGCGACAGCGCCACCACGGGGTCGAGGAACCGGTCGAGCTTCTTCACGGCCTCGGTGAGGCGCTTGACGTGGGTGGGCGACAGGTCGCGCTGGAACGGGCTCGCCTGGACCTTGCCGAGGGGCAGCAGGCAGAAGATCTGCCAGTGGCCGCCCACCGGCTCCCGGTAGAGCGCGAGCACGTGCCCGCCGTCGCGCTCCACCTGCTCGGCCAGGTCGCGCGCCGCCTTCGGCGGCTCCTGCTCCGGGAACGTCGCCCAGCGCGCCATCGCGTCACCTCGCTCGCGGGGTCTCCGGGGGCGGGGTCACGCCGCGGCCGGCGCGGCCGCCGCCCGCCGGCGCCGCGCGAGGTCGCGCAGGCTGCCCCAGATGCCGGCGGGCAGGAAGATGATGAAGAGCACCAGCAGCAGGCCGTAGATCGTCTCCGCCATGCCGATGAACTTCAGGCCGAACACGACCCTGAGGTACTCGGCGAGCGCGATCGTGATCGCGGTGCCGACCGTCGGGCCGAGGAGCGAGTACATCCCGCCCAGCACCACCGCGAAGACGATCCGCAGCGACACGCCGATGCCGGCCAGCGTCTCGGGGTTCACGTACGTGATGTACTGGGCGTAGAGCACGCCGCCGACGGCCGTGAGCGCGGCCGAGAGCGCCGTGATCCCGATCTTGAACCGGGTCACGTGGATCCCCACGGAGGCCGCCGCCGTCTCGTCCTCGCCGATCGCCTCCATGGCCGAGCGCGCCATCGAGCGGTCGAGCCGCCGCCAGACCCAGAGCCCGCCGAGCCAGATCGCGAGGGAGGCGTAGTAGAACACCCGCTTGTCGGCGAACTGCGCGGCGACGAGGCTCGCCGCCTCGTCGGGGGCCTTGAGCGTCACGCCGAGCGAGCCGCCCGTCCAGTCGCGCTCGGCGATGATCAGCAGCCGGATCACCTCGCCGACGGCCAGGGTGACGAGGCCGAAGTAGTGGCCGACGATCCCGAACCGCGAGCACGGGTAGGCGACGACGAAGGCCAGCACGACGGCGGCGGCGACGGCCAGGAGCACGCCGACCCACGGCGTGAGCCCGTAGAAGTTCCACAGCAGGGTGGTCGCGTAGGCGCCGACGCCGAGGAAGGCGCCGTGGCCGAGCGAGACGAGGCCGAAGCGCCCCATGAGCGACCACGCCTGGCCGATGAACGACCAGATGAAGATCTGGATCACGACGTGGACGATGTAGTCCCTCGTCCCGCCCATCGGCAGGAAGGGGCCGGCGGCGAGCAGCGCCAGCGCGGCGAGGGCGGCGGCGCGGCCCATCAGCGCTCCCGCCGCGCCAGCAGGCCGCCGGGCCGGACGAACATCATCACGATGAAGAGCGCGAAGGCGATCACGTAGCCCATCTCCGTGGACCAGATCACGCCCCCGATCGAGATGATCTCGCTCATGATGAACGACGCCACGAACGCGCCCACCATGTTCCCCAGCCCGCCGAGCACGCAGATCATGAAGGTGATGGGCCCGAAGGCGGCGCCGAAGTGCGGGTGGACCGAGTACTGGATGCTGAGCAGCACGGCGGCCACGCCGGCCATGGCGCCGCCGACCGCGGAGGTCACCGTGTAGATCCGCTGCGGGCTGGCGCCCATGAGCGCCATCGCCCCGCGATCCTGGGCCACGGCGCGGATCGCCGTCCCGATGAAGGTGCGCGTGAGGAACAGGTAGAGGCCGAGCATGGCGAGGATCGCCAGCGCGAAGGCCAGGAGCCGCGCGAACGACAGGAACATCCCGGCCACCTCGACGGTCGGCAGCGCCAGCCGCACCGAGCGGTGGTCGGTCGTCCACAGGAAGGTCGCGAACGACTGGATGAAGAACAGCAGCCCGCCGGTGGCGAGGAGCTGGTTGACGGGCGGGCTGTTCAGGATCGGCGTGATGATGAGCCAGTGGACCCCGACGCCGAGGAGGGCGCCGAACGCGAGCCCGACCAGGCCGGCGAGCCAGACCGGCCAGCCGTACGCCATCACGAGGAAGTAGACGAGGTACATGCAGAGCATCACGAGGTCGACGTAGGCGATCCACACGATGTCGAGCACGCCGAAGATCAGGTTCAGCCCGAGCGCCAGCAGCGCGAGCACGCCGCCCAGCAGCAGGCCGTTGACGGCCGCCTCCGCGAGGAAGATGGGGTCGATCACAGGCCCACGTACGCCTTCCTGACGAAGTCCTGCTCGCTCAGCTCGTCGGCGCGGCCTTCCATCTTGATGCGCCCGACCTCGAGGAGGTAGGCGCGGTCCACGAGCTTCAGCACCTGGCGGACGTTCTGCTCGACGACCAGGATCGTGTAGCCCTCCTCCCGCACCCGGCGGATCAGGTCGAACAGGCGGAGCACCATCACGGGCGCGAGCCCCATCGACGGCTCGTCGAAGAGGATCAGCTTCGGCCGCGACATCAGCGCGCGGCCGATGGCGAGCATCTGCTGCTCGCCGCCCGAGAGGCTGCCCGCGCGCTGGCGGTGGCGCTCCTTGAGCACCGGGAAGAGCGCGTGCACGCGCTCGAGGCTCTCGCGGTACCGGCGGCGGGCGGCCGGCAGGAACGCGCCCATCTTGAGGTTGTCGGCGACGGTGAGGGCGGGGAAGAGCCGGCGGCCCTCCGGCACGTGGGCGATCCCGCGGGCGACGATCTCGTGGGCCGGCTGCCCGCCGACCGGGCGGCCCTCGAAGACGAGGTCGCCGCTCCGGGGGGCGATGACGCCCGAGATCACGCGGAGCAGCGTCGTCTTGCCGGCGCCGTTGGGGCCGACGACGGCGACGGCCTCGCCCCGCGCCACGCGCACGCTCACGTCCCAGAGCGCGGTGAACTGCCCGTAGCCGGCGGTCACGCCGGTCAGCTCCAGCATCGCCCCGTCGCGGGAGCCGCCGCCGGTCACGACAGCACGATCCGCTCGCCGAGGTACGCCTCGATGACCCGCGGGTCCTCCGCGACCTCGAGCGGCGTGCCCTCGGCGATCTTCTCGCCGTGGTCCAGCACGACCACCCGGTCCACCACGCGCATCAGCGTCGCCATGATGTGCTCCACCCAGACGATCGTGATGCCGAGCTCGCCGCGCACGCGGCGCAGCATGTCGGCCGCGCTCGACATCTCCGCGGGATCGAGGCCGCCGAGGCTCTCGTCGGCGAGCAGCAGCGTCGGCGACGTGGCGAGCGCGCGCGCCAGCTCCAGCTTCTTCAGCCCGCCGGCGCCGAGCAGGGCGGGCGAGGCGTCGTCCGCCGCCGGCAGGCCGACGAGCGAGAGCACCTGCCGCGCGCGCTGCCGGGCCTCGTCCTCGCCGACCCGGCGGCGGGAGCCGAAGTGGGCGGCGACCGCGACGTTCTCGAGGATCGACAGCTTGCGGAACGGCCGCGGGATCTGGAAGGTCCGCGCGATCCCCCGGTGGCAGACGGCGTCGGGCGTGAGGCCGGCCAGCTCCTCGCCCCGGAACCTGATGGATCCCGCCGTCGGCGTGAGCGTCCCCGAGATGCAGTTGAAGCACGTGGTCTTGCCGGAGCCGTTGGGCCCGATCAGCCCCAGGATCTCGCCCTCCTTCACCTCGAAGGAGACGTCCGCGAGCGCGGTGAACCCGCCGAACCGCTTGGTCAGGTTGATGACCGTCAGCATGGCGATGGTCCGGGCGCGCGGCGGCGCGGCCCCGCGAGCGGCATCGAGCGCAGCGCCCCACCTCCGTGCGGACAGAGACGGCTCCGCATCTGCATCCGCCGCTTCGAGCGCCGGCGTTGCCGGCGCGATCTCCTGGGGGGAGACATCAGAGGGGGGCGAAGCCCCCCTCTAACGCGAAGCGAACGGCGAGCTGGCCGGCAGCAGCACGGGCGGGTTCGCCATGCTGGCCACGACCGGCGGGTAGACGTGCTTGAACTCGCCGTCGACGACCTGGAACACGGCCGCGATCGCGCGCGCGTTCTGGCCGGCCATCGGGTGGCCGGGCGGGTTGAACTTCACCCCGTAGCCCTGCATCGTGCCGCCCTCGGGGATGTCGGTCTCGCGGGCGGCCTTCGCGAGGGCGTCGGCCGAGAAGCCGCCGTGCTTCTGGATGGCGCGCGGCAGGACGTCGTTGAGCAGGACCCACATGTTGTTGAAGCCCATCGAGACGTGCGGGGCGATGTTGTTGGCCGGGATGGCGGGCTCGAACGTCTTGTAGCGCTTCACCATCTCCTGGGTCAGCTCGGCGACGCCCGGCTTCAGCCTCTTGGGGTCGATGAGCTGCGAGGCGGGCGGGTCGACGGTGTGGAAGCCCTCCACGTCGTTGCCCAGCGCCTCCTTCAGCTTCGCGAGCTGGCTGTGACCGGCGCCGTGGCCCACGTAGATGCGCGTCCGCAGCCCCTGCTCCTTCGCCTGGCGCAGGAACAGGGCGATGTCGGGGTTGTAGCCCGTGTGGAAGATGACGTCCGGCCGCGACGCGCGCAGCTTGGTGACGAGCGAGGAGAGGTCCGGCGCCTGGGCGGAGTAGCCCTCCTTGAGCACCACCTGGAGCCCCTGCTTCTTCGCCTCGGACTCGTTGGAGGACGCCACGCCCGTGCCGTACGGGCCGTCCTCGTAGATGATGGCGGCCCGGACGTCCTTGGGGGCCTTCTTCAGCTTGGCCTGGGCGTTGGCGGCGACGTACTGCACGGAGGCCTCGCCGAAGAGCCCGCTGTTGGCCTGGGGACGGAACACGTACTGGAGGTTGCGGTCCTTCACGACGGCGTCGGCGATGGCCGTGGTGATCCACAGGAACTTCTTCTGGCGGTCCACCTTCTCGGCGAGCGGCACCGCGTGGGCCGACGAGTAGATGCCGGCGAGGATGTCGACCTTCTCGACGTTCAGCAGCCGCTCGGCCTCGTTGATCGCGGCCTCGGTCTTCGACTGGCTGTCGCCGTCGACCTGGACGATCTTGTACTTGCCGAGCACGCCGCCGCGCTCGTTGACGTAGTCGATGATCATCTTCGCCCCGCGCCAGCAGTTCAGCGAGCCGGCGGCGGAGAACGGGCCCGTGTGGTCGTAGAGGACGCCGATCTTGATCGTCTGGCCCTGGGCGTCGGCCGACCGCAGCGGGACGGTGGTGAAGGCGATGGCGCCCACGAGGACGAGCGCCAGGACGACGCGGAGCGGTTTCATGCGGCGTACCTCCTGGGGGCTGAGAGTGGCCGTAACGTTATCACGCGCCCCGGCGGAGGTCCACGGGCGTCCGGGGCGCCCGGCGGCAGCGGGCGGGGGCTACCGGAGGGCCGCCGGGGCCGACGTCCGGACCGCGTGGACGAGCCACTCCCGGCCGGTCCGGCGCTGCACCGACCGGGACGGCACGAACGCGCGCTGGACGGCGAACCGGGGCTCGAGCAGCCGGCGGACCTCGTCGCGGTCGACGGGGAACGGGGGGCCGGGCGGCCCGTGGCGGCGGACCGGGTAGAAGCAGGCGAGGAACCAGCCGCCGGGCCTGAGGATCGTCGCGACCGTCGTGACGTACTCGTCGCGCCGCCGGGGGTCGATGGCGCAGAAGCACGTGTACTCCCAGACCCCGTCGAAGACGTGCCGGTAGGCGCCGCCCAGCGAGAAGATATCGCGCTGCTCGAACGTCGCGGGCACGCCCTCCGCGGCGGCGAGCCGGCGCGCCTCGGCGACGGCGGCCGGCGCGAAGTCGAAGCCGACCGCCGGGTAGCCGCGGGAGGCGAGGAGCCGCGCGTCGTGGCCGCGCCCGCAGCCGGGCACCGCGACGCGGCCGGGGGGCGGCGGCATCGTGTCCAGGACGTCGCGCAGCACGGGGCTGGCGCCGCCGAGCTCCCAGCCGTCGCCGCGGCTCTCGTAGAGGTCCTGCCAGAAGACGGGCGCGCTCACATCGGCCACGTGCAGCCCTCGAAGTGATCGATGACGCGCTCGGCGCCGGCCGCGAGCAGCTCGTCGCCGGCGTGCGCCGTCGTCACGCCGATCACCCGCATGCCGGCGGCGCGGGCCGCCTGGACGCCGACCGGCGCGTCCTCGAAGACGAGGCAGCGCCCGGGCGCCACGCCGAGGCCCCCGGCGGCCCGGTGGTAGACCTCGGGGTCCGGCTTGCCGCGACGGACGTCCTCGGCGGCCACGACGACGGGGAAGTGCTCGAGGAGGCGCAGGCGCGAGAGGATCGCGGTGACGTCGGCGCGCCGGGCCGACGTGGCGACGGCGCGCGGCACGCCGTGGCGGACGAGCGTCGCGACGAACTCCGTCACGCCGGCGACGGCCGGGACGCCCTGGCCCGACAGCCGCGCGTAGTGGGCGTGCTTGCGCCGGCCCAGCTCGTGGGCCTCGTCGGCGCCGAGCACGCGGTCGAGCAGCGGGCCGACGGCCTCGGCGGCCGGTCGGCCGATCGTGCGCCGCCAGAACTCCGGCGGCTCCGGGACGCCCAGCTCCTCCAGCAGCGCGCGCCACGAGGCGCGGTGGTGGGCGCCGGAGTCGACGAGCACGCCGTCCATGTCGAAGATGACGGCGCTGGTCACCGGGGGACGGTCACCGCAGGCGGTAGAGCGGGGCCAGCGCCCGGAACGTCTCGAGCGCCGCCGTCCGGTACTGCGCCTCGGTCCAGCGGGCGGCCTCGCTCGCCGCGACGGCGCGGCCGATGACGAGCTGGCCGTCGCGCGTCCGCGTCAGCTCGTCGGCGAGGTCGCCGAGCGCCTCGGGGGTCAGATCGCTCAGCGGGGCCGCCGCCTCCTCGTCGTGCTCGTTCTTGAACCAGGCGAGCCCGCGCACCCGCCGGAGGACCGGGGCGAGCCGGGGGGCGTTTCTCTTCCACGCCGCGGCCCAGCGCTTCTTGTCGGCGTGCTCCGGCCCGATCTCGAAGAGGAAGCGGACGCAGTTGCGGGAGACGGCGACCTTGAAGTGCGGGTGCTTCTTGTAGCCGCGCCGGTCGCCGGCGAAGGCGACCCACGTGTCCGACGGCGGGTTCACCGTGCGCCGCGCGTGCCTGGCGACGTGGGCGAAGGTCTCCTCGCCGGTGGTCTTCTGGATCGCGGGGGCGAGGCTGTGGCCCAGCGCCTCGAGCTTGGGGCGCACGCGCGTCCTGATCTGCTCCATCCGCGGCCGGAAGCCCTTCGTGTCGAACACCTGGAAGTCGCCGGCACCGAAGGCAGATGAGGCCATCGTCGCTCTCCTCGAGCCGCGGCGGCGCGGCTCACAGGTCGTCGAGGGGGAAGATCGGCCGCCGCACGCGGCTGAAGGCGAACCGGGCGAGGTTCGAGGACGACAGCCCCGGCCCGTCGACCTCGATGATCGCGTGGGCGATCGGCTCGAACGCGGCGCGGTAGTGGACGGTGGACTTGACCGCGAGGATCTTCTCGCCCAGGGGGTCGATGCCGGCCGCGCGGACGATCTCCGGGTCGAGCGTCTGGCGGCGGAGCGAGATCAGGATGACCTTGACGCCCTCGACCTCGAGCACGGCGGTCGTGCCGAGCCGCCCCTCGAGCCCCCGGTTCATGGGGCCCCGGAACACGAAGCGGCCGTCGGTGACGGCGCGGACGCGCCCGGTGAGGCGGAGCGGCGCGCCGTGGCGGTCGTCGACCTTGCCGCCGACGTCGAGCGTCACGGTGGCGCCGGCGCCGGCCCGCGCGCACTCCGCGGCGGCGGCCGGGTCCCAGATGCAGGCGACGGTCGCCTCGCGCGCGCCGGCGCGCAGCAGCTCCCGGAGGACCTCCGTCCCGTCGCCGGAGGCGCCGCCGCCGACGTTGTCCGCGATGTCGGCGAGGACCACGGGGCGGCCGTCGGCGGCGAGGGCGCGCGCCACCGCCTCGCGGACCGGGACGGCCGTGTGGAGGAACTCCCGCCGGTGCTCCCACGCGGTCGCGACCAGCTCGTCGGCCAGGCGGTCGGCGAGGGCCTGGTCGTCGTGCGTCGCGACGTAGACGCTGAGGCCGGCGTCGCGGATGTCGGCGAGCGGGAAGCCGGCGAAGATCGAGATCGTCGCGACGCCGGGCTCCCGCTCCATCCGCGCGGCCAGGTCGTGGAGCCGGCGCATGGGACCGCGCGCGGTGAGCTGGCCGGCGATCGGGGGCAGCAGCGGCGGGCGGCGGAACGCCACGGTCGGCCGCAGCCGCCCCGCGGCGACCTCCAGCAGGCGCTCGGCCGCCTCGCGCCCGCGCTCGGCCATGTCGACGTGCGGATAGGTCTTGTAGCCGTGCAGGAGGGTGGCGCGCGCGACCATCTCGTCGCTGACGTTGGCGTGGAAGTCGAGGGTGACGCCGATCGGGACGCCGGGACCGACGACGTCGCGCACGGCGGCGAGCAGCGGGCCCTCGCCGTCCTCCGCGCCCTCCGGGACCATCGCGCCGTGGAGGTCGAGGAGCACGCCGTCGAGGCGGCCGGCGCGGCGCACGTCGGCGACGATCCGCTCCGTGACCTCCTCGTAGACGTCCTTGGTCACCGGCCCCGCCGGCGACGCCGACGCCGCGACCGACGGCAGGAGCGCCACGCCGCGCGCGGTGGCCGCGTCGACCATTCCGCCGAGGCAGGTCCCGGTGCCGCGGTACACCTCGAGGATCTCGCCGCCGTAGCGGAGGTCGTGCGCCTCGAACTGCGGCCGGCCCGTGCGGAGGGTGCTGAAGGTGTTCGTCTCGTGTGAGAACATCGCGACGAAGAAACGCACGGCGCCTCCGTGACGCGGACTGGGCCACCAGTCTAAGCGCGTCCCGCGGGCGCTTTCAACAGGAGGCGATCTCCGATGAGCGACGCGAGCTGCTTCCACAACCTCCGCGAGGGCGGCATCCTCCGCGAGCTGGCGCCGGGCGTCGTCGCCCGCATCTTCCCGGGCGAGAACGCCATGCTCTCCGTGGTCACGCTCGAGCCGGGCGCGGTCTCGCCGGTGCATTCGCACCCGAACGAGCAGTGGGGCGTGTGCCTGGAGGGCGAGTGGATCAGGATCCAGGACGGCGTCGAGCACCACGTCAGGGCCGGCGACTTCTGGCAGACGCCGCCGAACGTGCCGCACGGCGGGCGGACGCTCGACCGCCGCTGCGTCGTCCTCGACATCTTCGCGCCGCCGCGCGAGGAGTACCGGCGCGCGGGCGCCGGCCACGGCACGGCGACCGCGGGCCGATGAGTCCCGCGGAACCGATCGGCGCCGGCGCCCGACGGCGGGATCCCCGGTCGCGCCGAGGATGGCACGGCGACACGGCTCGCCATACGGCGCTCCCGGGGCTCCCCGCCGCCGGGCGCCGGCGTCGCATCGTCACCGGATCCTGGGAGGCTCATTAGAGACGTGGGCGCGCCGTGCCGGGCCTGCGGGAGGGACAACGGCCCCGGGCGACGCTTCTGCGCGACGTGCGGGGCGCCGCTGGCCCGGCCGTGCGCGGCGTGCGGCTTCACCAACGAGCCCGACGACGCCTTCTGCGGCGGGTGCGGCGCCGCGCTCGACGCCGGGACGACCGCCGAGCGGCGGCAGGTGACGGTCCTCTTCGCCGACCTGAAGGGCTACACGCCGCTCTCGGAGCGCCTCGGCGAGGAGGGCGCCTGGCGTCTCATGGACCGCGTCTACAAGGTCATGATCGGCGTCGTCGACCGCTTCGGCGGCACCGTGCAGGAGCTGACCGGCGACGGGATCCTCGCGCTCTTCGGCGCGCCGCGGGCGCTCGAGGACGCGCCCCTCCGCGCCTGCGCCGCCGCGCTCGCGATCCAGGAGGAGATGCGCGCGGTGAGCGAGCGCCTGCAGGCCGAGCAGGGGGTCGACGCCCGCGCCCGCATCGGCGTCAGCACCGGCCCCGTCGTCGTCGCCTCGGTCGGGACGGAGACCCGCGTCGAGCTGAAGGCGATCGGCGACACGGTCAACGTCGCCGCGCGGCTCGAGGCCATGGCGCCGCCGGGAGGCGTGCTCGTGTCGGACGCGACGCACGCGCTCGTCGCGGGCGCGGTGGAGGCCGTCGACCTCGGACTCCATCAGGTGAAGGGCAAGAGCGCGCCGCTGCGCGTGCACCGGCTCGCGCGCCTCCGCGAGGGCGCCGACCGGTTCGCGCGCTCGCGCCGGCTCGGGCTCACGCCGCTCGTCGGCCGGAGCGCCGAGCTGCAGGCGCTGCACGGGTTCTGGCAGGACGCGTGCGCGGGACGCTGGCGCGTCGTGCACGTCGCCGGCGAGCCGGGGATCGGCAAGACGCGCGCGGTCCACGAGCTGAGCGAGCGGGTGGCGGGGAGCGGCGGGCTCGTCCTCGCCGGCCACTGCGCGGCGACCGGGACCACGACGGCGTTCCTGCCCTTCGTCGAGGTCGTGCGCCAGGCCTTCCGCGTCGGCGCCGAGGACGGCGCGGCGGCCGTCGCGGGCACGATCGGACGCGGGCTCGCCGTCCTCGGCATCGAGGAGCCGCGCGCGCTGCCGTACCTCCTGAACCTGCTGGGCGTCGAGCACGAGGCGCTCCGCGGCCTCGACGGCGAGATCATCGGCGTCCACACGCGCGAGGCGCTCGGGGCCGTGATCACCGCGCGCTCCAGGCTGTCGCCGCTGCTGCTCGTCCTCGACGACGTCCACTGGATCGACCGCGCCTCGGAGCAGCTCGTGGAGCAGCTCCTGGGCTCCGGCGGGCTCGCGCGGCTGCTCGTCGTCTGCACCCAGCGGCCGCAGTACCGGGCGCCGTGGGCCCGCCGGGCGGAGTACGCCGAGATCCGGCTCGACGCGCTGCCGCGCGAGGCGCTCGCCGAGGTGCTCCGGCGCTGCGTGGGGGAGGCGCGCGTCGCCGACGACGTCGTCCGCGGGGTCGTCGACGCCGCCGGCGGCAACCCGCTCTTCGCCGAGGAGCTGGGCCGCTACCTGGCCGAGCAGGGCGCGCCGACGGGGAGCGGGCTGCCGGTCCCCTCGAGCCTCCAGGGGCTCGTCATGGCCCGCGTGGATCAGCTCGACGACCTCCACCGCCGCGCGCTCCAGGTCGCCGCCGTCGTCGGCCGCCGCTTCCGCCTGGGTCTCGTCGCGCGGGTGGCGGGGCTCGACGGCCGCGCCGCGTCGATCGTCCGGGCGCTCGAGGACGCCGAGCTCGTCACCCGCGACGACGGCGACGACGGCTACGCCTTCCGCCACGTGCTCGTCCAGGAGGCGATCTACCAGAGCCTGCTGACGGACCGCCGCCGCGAGCTGCACCGGCGGGTCGGCCAGGCGATCGAGCGCCAGTACGCCGGCCGCCTCGCCGAGTGGGTGGACGAGCTGGCCCACCACTTCGACCAGGCCGACGACCCCGCGCGCGCGGTGACGTATCTCCGGCGCGCCGGCGAGCGGAGCCTGCGCGTCTACGCGCTGGAGGAAGCCGACGACCGGTTCCGCCGGGCCATGGCGCGGGCCGAGCAGCCGGGCGGCGACGCCGGCGACGCGGAGGTCGCCGGGATCGTGCTCCGCTGGGCGCACGTGCACTACTACCGCCGCGACTTCCGCGGCCAGGCCGAGCTGGTGGAGCGCTACCTGCCGCGGATCGACGCGCTCGGCGCCTCGCGCCTGCGCGCGCTCCTCCTGTTCTGGCTCGGCTTCGCCTACGCCATGCGGTGGCGCCTCGAGCCGGCGCGGCGCCACGGCGAGCAGGCGCTGGCGCTCGCGGAGGCGATCGGCGACGAGGAGTGCATCGGCTATGCCTGCATGGGGCTCCTCTACGCGGGGCTCGGCGAGTCCGGCGCGGCGGGACGGCGCCGCGTCGAGGCGCTCGCGGCCCGGGCGGTCGACATCGCGGCGCGGCGCAACGACGTCTACCTCGGCTCGAAGGCGCTCTGGGGGCGGGCGTTCGACCGTCTGCTCGCCGGCTGCCTCGGACCCGCGCTCGCCGACACGCGGGCCGTCCTCGAGATGGGGCGGGCGGCCGGCGACCCGCGGACGATCGCCATGGGGCTCTGGGGCACCGCGACGATCTCGAACCTCGACGGCCGCCACGAGGAGGCCCTCGACCTCGCCGAGGAGGCGCTCCGGGTGTCGCCCGACCCGCTCGACCGGATGACGGCGCTCGCCGCGAAGGGCGGGGCGCTCACCATGCTGGGGCGGCCCGACGAGGGCCTGGCCATCCTCGACGAGGTGCGCCGCGACATCGTCGAGCGGGACTTCCTCTCGGTCCTGCCCGGCGTCGACGGCTATCGCGGTCTCGCGCTCGTCATGTGCGGCCGCCTCGCGGAGGGGACGGCGTGGCTCGAGTCGTCCGTCCGCCGGTTCCTCGACTGGGGCACGCCGAGGTCGGCCAATCTCCAGCGGATGCTGCTCGGCGAGATCTACCTGGAGGCCTCGCGCGGCGGCCGGCGCGCGTCGCTCGGCTTCCTGGCGCGCAACGCGGGGTGGCTCCTCACGCGCGGCCCGTTCGCCCGGCGCCGCGCGCGGGCCTGCTTCGAGGCGGCCGCCCGGGCGGCGCGCGAGACGGCGTCCGAGGGCGTGCTCGCGTGGGCGCTGGTGGACCTGGCGGTGCTCGACGCGCGGCCGCGCCCGGAGGAGGCGCGGCGCCGGCTGGACGAGGCGGAGCGCCTCGCGCCGGTCGCCGCGGGCGCCCTCCTCGAGCGCAAGCTCGCCGAGGCCAGAGCGCTCCTCGGCGCTCCCTAGAACAGCGTGTAGATGAAGGGGGCGATGGCGCTGGACTGGGCGAAGATCACGAGCGCGCCGACGAACAGCAGGGCCACGATCATCGGCGTGAGCCACCACCACTTGTGCTGCCAGAAGTACGTCAGCAGCTCTCCCGCGATCCCCAGACGACTGGCGAGCCCCTCGAGCATCCTCATCGACTAGCGTCCTCCGCCGGGCTTCTCGACCACGCAGTTGCCGAGCACCAGCACGTCCATCCCGCTGGCGCTGAAGGTGTTGAAGGCCTCCGCGGGCGTGTTGACGATCGGCTCGCCCCTCAGGTTGAAGGACGTGTTGAGCACGACCGGCACGCCGGTGGCCTCGCCGAACGCCTCGATGAGCCGGTAGTAGCGCGGGTTCGTGTCCTCGCGCACGGTCTGGAGCCGTCCCGTGCCGTCGACGTGCGTGATCGCCGGCAGCAGCGCCTGCGCCGACTCGCGGACGGGCACGACGTAGAGCATGAAGCGCGCGGGGTAGTGCCGCGCGGCGTCCGGCAGGTCGAAGTAGCGCTCGGCCGCTTCGGCCAGGACCGACGGCGCGAACGGCCGGAACGGCTCGCGGAACTTGATCTTGGTGTTGACGATGTCCTTCATGTCCGCGCGGCGCGGGTCGGCGAGGATCGAGCGGTGGCCGAGCGCGCGCGGGCCCCACTCGAAGCGCCCCTGGCTCCAGCCGACCACGCGGCCCTGCTGCAGGCGGTCGACGACCCGCTCCAGGAGCTTCTCCTCGTCGTCGATGCGCTCGTGGGCGACGCCCGCCTCGCGGAGGAAGCGCTCGGCCGCGTCGCTGTCGTGGGCCTCGCCCCACGAGGCGTGCTCCATGACGAAGCCGCGCGGCTTGCCGAGGACGGCGTGCCAGCCCCAGAGCGCCGCGCCGACGGCGGCGCCGCCGTCCCCGGCCGCGGGGTGGATGTACAGCTCCTCGAACCCGGTCTCGCGCAGGATGCGGCCGTTGGCCACGCTGTTCAGCGCGACGCCGCCGGCCAGGCACAGCCGCCGCAGGCCCGTCTCGCGGTGGGCCGCGCGGGCCAGCCCCAGCAGGGTCTCCTCGGTCACGACCTGGATCGAGGCGGCGATGTCCGCGTAGCGCTCGTTCTCCCGCGCCGCCGCGTCGAACTCCGCCGGCCGCTCGCCGAAGTACGACGGATAGCCGCTCGAGCGCGTGAAGAAGTTCGCCCCGGGGTCGCGCGGCGGGCCGAACAGCTCCACGAAGCGGTGGTTGAAGGTCCGGGAGCGCGAGTGGTGGAAGGAGAAGTACGACATGTCCAGCTCGAAGCTGCCGTCGGCGGACTGCCGGATCAGCTTCCGCACCCGGTCGACGTGGCGCGGCGTGCCGAACGGCGCCATGCCCATGACCTTGTACTCGCCCTCGTTCACCTCGAAGCCCAGGAACGCCGTGAAGGCGCTGTAGAGCAGGCCGAGCGAGTGCGGGAAGCGGATCTCGCGGAGCAGGCGGATCTCCGTGCCCCGGCCGACGCCGAGGCTCGCCGTGCTCCACTCGCCGACCCCGTCCACCGTCAGCAGCGCGGCCTCCTCGAAGGGCGAGCAGAAGAACGCGCTCGCCGCGTGGGAGAGGTGGTGCTCGCTGAAGAGGATCCGGTCATCCGGCACGCCGAGCCGCGTGCGGATCAGGTGCTTGATCCACAGCTTGTCGCCGAGCCACGTGATCATGGCCTCGCGGAACACGCCGTGCGAGCGGGGGAACGTCGCCAGGCTCGTGAGCAGCAGGCGCTCGAACTTGACGAAGGGCTTCTCGAAGAACACCACCCAGTCGAGGTCGCCGGCGGCGATGCCGGCCGTGCGCAGGCAGAAGTCGATGGCCCGCTGGGGGAACTCGTAGTCGTGCTTCTTGCGGCTGAAGCGCTCCTCCTCGGCGGCCGCGACGAGGGCGCCGTCGCGCAGCAGGGCCGCCGCGGCGTCGTGGAAGTAGCACGAGATGCCGAGGACGTGCATCAGGCCTGCCGCCGCGCCCGCTCGAGCGGCGTCCCGGTCGGCTCCGGGCGCGGCCGCCACCCCTTCGGCGTCCCCCGGCGCACCGCGAGCGGGTCGGTCGCCAGCCGGACCACGAGGGCGAACGGGGCGACGATCGTGAAGTAGAAGACCGTGAGCAGGACGCGCGCCTGGATGTCGCCGAGCCTCCGGCCGAAGCGCTTCCAGCCCTCCCACGCGCGGCGGAGCAGGCTCATGACGTCCGGCGGCCCCGCCAGGCCCGGAGCGCCGCGACGATCCGCGCGGCGGCCGCGCCGTCGCCGTAGCAGTCGCTCGGCCGCGCCATCGCGGCGTGCGCGTCCCGGTCGTGGAGGAGCTCGAGCGCCGCCGCCACGATGCGCGCCGGGTCGGTGCCGACCTGCCGGGCGACGCCCGCCTCGATGCCCTCCATGCGCTCGGTGCGCTCGCGGAGCACGAGGGTCGGGCGACCCAGCGCCGCGGCCTCCTCCTGCACGCCGCCCGAGTCCGTGATGACGAGCCGGGCCCTCAGCAGCAGCGCCACCATCGCGAGGTAGTCGACGGGCTCGATGAGGTGCACGCCGGGGACGCCGGACAGCGCCGGGAGCACCGTCGCGCGCACGGTCGGGTTGAGATGGACCGGGAAGACGAGCCGCGCCTCCGGCGCGCGGCGGGCGATCTCGCGGAGCGCGCGACAGATCCGCTCCATCGGCGCTCCGAAGCTCTCCCGCCGGTGGGCGGTGACCAGCACGAGCGGGCGGTCGTCGGCCGCGAGGTGCGCCAGCGAGGAGGGCAGCGCCGGCGCCTGCCGGCGGATCGTCTCCAGCGCGTCGACGATCGTGTTGCCCGTCACCGTGATGGCGGCGTCGGGCACGCCCTCGTCGAGCAGGGCGCGTCGCGCCCGCTCCGTCGGCGCGAAGTGCAGGTCGGCGATCTGCCCGATCAGGCGGCGGTTCATCTCCTCGGGGAACGGGTGGTCGCGGTCGCCCGTCCGGAGCCCGGCCTCGACGTGGCCCACCGCCGTCCGCGTGTAGAAGGCGGCGAGGGCGGCGGCCATCGCGGACGTGGTGTCGCCCTGGACGAGCACGACGTCGGGGCGCTCGGCGGCCAGCGTCTCCTCCATCGCCTGGAGCACGCGGCCGCCGATGCGGCAGAGCGTCTGGTCGGGCTCCATCAGGCGCAGCGCGTGGTCCGGCTTCAGCGAGAAGACCCCGAGCATCTGCTCGACCATCTCCTCGTGCTGGTTCGTCGTGACGACCCGGACGGCCATGTCCGGGGCGTCGGTCAGCGCGTGGACGACGGGGGCGAGCTTGATGACCTCGGGGCGCGTGCCGATGACCACCATCACCTTCGCCGGCATCTTCGCCGTCATGGCTCCACCCACACTAGCCCAAAAACAGGCCGGCGAGCCCGGATTTCGGCGGCTCCGCGCCTGCCGGGGCCTGCTACAATCTCCGCCGTGAAATCCCTCGTCCTCGTCACCGGCGGCGCCGGCTTCATCGGCTCTCACCTGGTCGAGCGGCTCCTGGCCGACGGCCACCACGTGCGGATCCTCGACGACTTCTCGACGGGCTCCATGACGAACCTGCCGTTCGCCGACCGGTACGGTGGGCGGATCGAGGTCGTCCGCGGCGACATCCGCGACCTCGCCACGACCGAGCGGGTCGCGGCGGGCGCGGCCGTCATCTTCCACCAGGCCGCGATGCGCTCGGTGCCGCGGTCGGTCAACGACCCGCTCGGCGCCAACGCCAGCAACGTCGACGGCACGCTGAACGTCCTGGAGGCCGCGCGGCGCGCGGGCGTGGGCCGCGTCGTCTACGCGTCGTCGTCGTCCGTCTACGGGGACCGCCCGGACCTGCCGAAGCGGGAGGACCAGCCGCCGGCGCCCATCTCGCCGTACGCGGTGTCGAAGGCCGCGGGCGAGCAGTACGCCGGCGTGTGGACGCGGCTGTACGGCGTCGAGACCGTCGGCCTCCGCTACTTCAACGTGTTCGGACCCCGGCAGGACCCGAAGTCCGAGTACGCGGCGGTCATCCCCCGGTTCATCCTGTGGAGCCTGCGCGGCGAGCCGCTCGAGGTCCACGGCGACGGCACGCAGTCGCGCGACTTCACCTACATCGACAACGTCGTCGAGGCGAACCTGCTCGCGGCCCGGGCGCCCGGCGTCGGCGGCCAGGTGTTCAACGTCGGCTGCGGCGACCGCGTCAGCCTGCTCGCCATCATCGAGAAGCTCGAGAAGCTGCTCGGCACGCGCCTCGAGCGCCGCCACACGCCGGGGCGGGCCGGCGACGTGCCCCACACCCTGGCCGACATCGGCAAGGCCAGGGCGCTCCTCGGCTACACCCCGCTGGTGAACTTCGACGAGGGGCTGCATCGCACGCTCGACTACTTCAAGCAGGTGTCGTGATGCTGCACCACGCGCTCGCGCTCGCGCTGCTCGCCGTCATGGCGCTGTCCGCCGTCCACGCCGGCTCCGCCGGGGCCCAGGGGGGCGGCAACAGCCTGATCGTCCAGGCCTCCACGGAACCGCCCGGCCTCGACCTCACGGCGACGCCGGCGACGGCCACGGCCGCGGTCGTCCACTACAACATCCAGGAAGCGCTGGTGAAGGTGGACCGCACGGGCAAGCTCGTCCCGTGGCTCGCCGAGCGGTGGCAGGTGACCGACAACCGGACCTACACCTTCTTCCTCAAGCGCGGGGTGAAGTTCCACAACGGCCGGGAGCTCAGGGCCGCCGACGTCAAGTTCGTCGTCGAGCGGGCGCTCGACCCGGCCACCAAGCACCCCCACCGCAGCCACTACGAGCCGGTCGCGGACATCGTCGTCAAGGACGACCACACGATCACGTTCGTGCTGAAGTCGCCGAACGCGAACTTCCTCCTGAACCTCTCCCGGCAGGGCTCCGTGATCTACCCGCGCGAGGCCGTCGACTCGCTGAAGAGCCACCCGATCGGCACCGGCCCCTTCAAGCTCGGCGAGTGGGTGCGCGGCGACCGCATCACGCTCGTGCGCAACCCCGACTACCACGTCCCCGGCCTGCCGAAGCTCGACCGGGTGACGTTCCGGTTCATCCCGGATCCGAACAGCGCGCTGGCCGCGCTGAAGGCCGGCGACATCGACGCCTCGCTCTTCGGCCTGGGGCCCGAGCACGTGCAGGACCTCAAGCGCGACGCGCGCTTCACCGTGATCGTCGGCGACACGACCAACGACGTCATCATGGCGATGAACAACAGCCGCAAGCCGTTCACCGACGTCCGGGTGCGCCGCGCGGTCACGCACGCCATCGACCGGCGCGACGTCCTGAAGGGCGCGATGTTCGGGATGGGCAAGATCCTCGGCTCGAACGTCGACCCGCTCAACCCGTACTACGTCGACGTGTCGGGCGCGGTCCCGCACGACCCCGAGCGCGCGCGGAAGCTGCTCGCCGAGGCGGGATACCCGAACGGCTTCGAGGCCGTGCTGCGCGTGGCGCCGCAGTACTACTACACGGTCCGGACGGGCGAGATCATCGTCGACCAGCTCAGGAAGGTCGGCGTGAACGTGAAGATCGAGCAGATCGAGTGGAGCCAGTGGCTCGCCCGCGTGTACCGCGAGGCCGACTACGACCTGACGATCATCGGCCACGGCGAGGGCTGGGACGCCGGCAACTACGCCAACCCGAAGTACTACTTCCGGTACGACAGCCCGCGCTTCCAGGACCTGTTCAGGCGGTCCGAGGTGGCCGCCGACGACAGGACGCGCCGGGAGCTCTACGCGCAGATGCAGAAGGTGATGGCCGAGGAGGCGCCCGTCGTCTTCCTCTACATGCACCCCCGGCTGGCCGTCGCCAAGAAGGGCGTCCAGGGGCTCTGGAAGGACCTGCCGACCCCGTCCGCCGACCTGTCCGAGGTGAGCTGGGCGCGGTGAGCCGGCGACCGTGAGCGGCCGGGCGCGGCGCCGTACGCGCTCCGGCTGACGCGCTCGTGCGCCGGTACCTGGCGCGCAGGGGGCTCGCGCTCGTCGCGACCCTCCTCTTCGTCTCCGTCATCGTGTTCGTCGTCGTCCGGGTGCTGCCGGGCGATCCCGCGCTCGTCATCATGGGCACCGAGGGCAGCCCCGAGGCGGCGGCGCGGCTCCGCGAGGCGCTCGGCCTCGACCGCCCGATCGCCGTGCAGTACGCCGACTGGCTCGTGCGCGCCCTGCGCGGCGACCTCGGCGTCTCGATCCAGTACGACGTCCCGGTCGCCAGGCTCATCGTCACCCGGCTGCCGGTCACGCTGCCGCTCACGCTCCTCGGCGGCCTCTTCATGGCGCTGGTGGCCGTGCCGTTCGGCGTCTACGCGGCGACGCGCCACCGGCGCCTCCCGGACTACCTGACGATGGTCCTCTCCCAGATCGGCATCGCGATCCCCGCGTTCTGGTCGGGGCTGCTGCTCATCCTGCTCTTCTCCGTGGAGCTGGGATGGTTCGACTCCGGCGGCTTCGCCGGCTGGGACGCGGGCCCGTGGGCGGCGCTGCGCTCGCTGCTGCTGCCGGCGATCGCGCTCGGCCTCTTCCAGGCCGCCGTGCTCATCCGCGCCACGCGCTCGGCGGTGCTGGAGGTGCTGCGCGAGGACTACGTGCGCACGGCGCGCGCCAAGGGCGCACCGGAGCCCTCGGTGATCGGGCGCCACGCGCTCCGCAACGCGCTGATCCCCATCGTGACGGTCGCCGGCATCCAGCTCGGCCAGCTCATGGCGGGCAGCATCATCCTCGAGAGCGTCTTCGCGCTCCCGGGCCTCGGCCGGCTCACGCTCGGGGCCATCAGCGCGCGCGACCTGCCGGTGGTGCAGGGGGTCGTGGTCTTCGTGGCCTCGGCCATCGTGCTGATCAACTTCGCCGTGGACGTGCTCTACGGGGTCCTCGACCCGCGGATCCGCCATGAGTAGGCGGCCCGGACGCCACGCGACGTTCCTGATCGGCGCCGCCATCACGGCCGCGCTGGTCGTCACCGCCGCGGTGAGCCTGGTGTGGACGCCCGCCGACCCGCTGGCGATGTCGATCGGCTCCCGGCTGCAGGGCCCCTCCGGCGCCCACCCGTTCGGCACCGACCAGTACGGCCGCGACATCCTCTCCCGGGTCATGGCGGGCGCCGTGACGTCGATCGCCGTCGGCGTCATCGCGGTCGGCATCGGCGCCGCGGTCGGGATGCTGGCGGGCGTCCTGAGCGGCTACGTCGGCGGCTGGGTCGACGAGGTGCTGATGCGGCTGATCGACGCGGTCCAGGGGTTCCCCGCGATCCTCTCCGCCCTCCTGATCGGCGCGGTCTTCGCCCCGGGGATCGGGATCAGCATGGTGGCGATCGGCCTCGCGTTCGTGCCGGCCTTCGCCCGGCTCACGCGGGGGGCGTTCCTCGAGCTGGGCCGCCGCGAGTTCGTCGTCGCGGCGCGGGCGCTGGGGGCGGGAGACTCCCGGCTCGTGCTGCGCCACATCCTGCCGAACACGCTGCCGCCCGTGATCGTCCAGGCGACGACGAGCTTTCCCGTCGCCATCCTCGCCGAGGCCGGCCTGGCCTACATCGGCCTCGGCACCCAGCCGCCCAATCCGTCGTGGGGCCTGATGCTGAAGGAGGCCCAGAACTTCCTGTCGCTGAGCCCGTCCTTCGCGGTGTTCCCCGGCGCCGCGATCGGGATCACGGTGCTCGGGCTGAACCTGCTCGGGGACGGGTTGCGGGACGTCCTGGACCCCAAGACGGGGTGAGGCAAGCGGCATCCGCGATTTGACTTATCCGGCGGGGTGTCGTTATCGTACCGTCTGGTCTTGACGCGGCCAGCTGGTGTGTAACCCAGCCAAATTGCTACGTTGCGCGTCACGGAGACGCATGGAATGAAGGCGTTCACGGCCACGGTCACGGTCCAGACCGAGGAGCGGACCGAGATCTCGGACATCACGAAGCTCGTGCGCGACGCGGTCCAGCAGTTCCCCGTGTCGACGGGGATCGCGCTGATCAACACGCTGCACACGACGTGCGCGCTCTTCGTGAACGAGTACCAGGCGGCGCTGGTGGGCGACATCAAGCAGATGCTCGAGCGGATGGTGCCCGAGCGCGGCGGCTACCGCCACGACGACCCCCGGTACTCCGACTGCGAGCGCGGCAACGGGCACTCCCATCTCCGGGCCGCCCTGCTCGGCCGGAGCGTGGCCGTCGGCATCAGCCAGGGCGAGCTCGTGCTCGGACGGTTCCAGTCGATCATCTTCACCGAGCTGGACGGCCCCCGCCGCCGGGAGATCGCCATCCAGGTGCTCGGCGAGTAGCGCCGGTGGCCCGGGCCCGGCCGGCGAACGGGCTCCCCCGGTAGCGTCCGATGCGTGTCCTCATCACCGGCATCACGGGCTTCGTCGGCAGCCACCTGGCGGAGCTGGCCCTGTCGAAGGGCGCCGAGGTCTTCGGGTCGGTCCGCTGGCGCAGCAAGACCGAGAACATCGACCACCTCCGCGACCGGATCGACCTGATCGACTGCGACCTGCGCGACCTGTCGTCGGTCCAGCACCTGCTCGAGGCCTCGAGACCCGACCTGATCTTCCACCTGGCCGCGCAGAGCTTCGTGCAGGCCTCGTGGCACACCCCGGCCGAGACCCTGACGACCAACACGCTGAGCCAGGTGAACCTGCTGGAGTCGATCCGCGCCCCGCGGATGAAGACCCCGCCGCGCTTCCTCGTGATCGGCTCCAGCGAGGAGTACGGGCTCGTCCACGAGGACGAGCTGCCGATCACGGAGTCCAACCCGCTCAGGCCGCTCTCGCCCTACGCGGTGAGCAAGGTCGCCCAGGACCTCATGGGGTACCAGTACTTCAAGTCCTACGGGCTCCCCATCGTCCGGACGCGGGCGTTCAACCACGAGGGACCGCGTCGGGGCGACGTCTTCGTGACCTCTAACTTCGCGCGGCAGGTGGCCGAGATCGAGGCGGGGCGGCGTGAGCCGGTCGTCCACGTGGGCAACCTGAAGGCGCGGCGCGACTACACCGACGTCCGCGACATCGTGCGGGGTTACTGGTCGCTGCTGGAGCGCGGCGAGCCGGGAGAGGTCTACAACCTCTGCTCGGGCCGGGCGTGGGCCATCCAGGAGATCCTCGACTTCCTGCTCGCCGAGTCCCGCGTGCAGCCCATCGCGGTGCGGGAGGATCCCGCCCGCCTGCGGCCCTCGGATGTCCCGGTCCTCCTGGGGGACGCCACGCGCATCCAGAAGGCCACCGGCTGGCGCCCGGAGATCCCGTTCGAGCAGACCCTGCGCGATCTGCTTGAGTACTGGCGGCACCGCGTCCGCTCGACCGTCTAGCGCGAGGAACCCTCGCCGCCCCACCAACCGCCCCCGGCGATTTATTAGTTGACGCCGGGCTGCCCGCCTCCGTAGCATTGAGGCCCGTTCAACTCGTGAACGCCGGGGCACCGGCCACGTTCAATCCTTGAACTGAAGGGGACGGGGTGGATCAGGCCGCGCAGCGGGACCTCAAGATCCTCACGGAGATCGCGGAGCGCGGCGACGTCACGCAGCGCGGCCTGTCGAACAGCCTGGGCATCGCGCTCGGCCTGACGAACCTCTACCTGAAGCGCCTGGCCCGCAAGGGCTACATCAAGATCACGACGATCCCCCGCAACCGCATCAAGTACCTGCTGACGCCGAAGGGGCTCGCCCAGAAGACCCGGCTCACGTACGAGTACATGGACTACTCGCTCCAGCTCTACAAGCAGACGCGGCACACCCTCCGCGAGGTCCTCGAGCCGCTCTGCCGGCGCCCGGGTTGCCGGCTGGCGCTGTACGGCACCGGCGAGGCGGCGGAGCTGGCCTACCTGACCCTGCGGGAGCTGGGGATGGACCTGGCCGCCGTGGTGGACGGCGATGGCGACGGGGCGGACCGGCGGTTCCTGGGGCTGCCGGTGCAGCGGCCGGCCGACCTCGCCCCCGAGGCGTTCGACCTGCTGCTGGTGGCGACGTTCACGCCTCCGGACGCCATCGTCGAGACGCTGGTCGCCCACGGCATCCCCCGCGAGAAGGTCCTCCCGCTCCGTCGCCCGGAGAACGCGAATTGACGACCTCGACCGTGCCCCGCGTGGCGCTGATCGGCTGCGGCCAGTGGGGGCGGAACCTGGCCCGGAACCTCTCGCGGCTGGGCGCCCTCGCCGCCGTCTGCGACTCGAACCCCGTGCTGCTCGAGGGCGTCCGGTCGATGTACCCGGCCGTCGCGACCACGTCCGATCCGGCCGCCGTCCTGGGCGACCCGGCCCTGGACGCCTGCGTGATCGCCACGCCGGCGGCCCAGCACGCCGACCTCGCCGAGCGCGCGCTGGCGGCGGGCAAGGACGCGTTCGTCGAGAAGCCGCTGGCGCTCACGGTGCGCGAGGGCGAGCGCCTGGCCCAGCTCGCCGAGAAGCACGCGCGGGTCCTCATGGTCGGCCACCTGCTCGAGTACCACCCGGCGGTCGAGCGGCTGCGGGAGCTGGTGGCCGGGGGCGAGCTGGGCAAGCTCCAGTACGTCTACTCGAACCGGCTCAACCTCGGCCGGATCCGCACCGAGGAGAACGCCCTCTGGTCGTTCGCGCCGCACGACATCCACGTGATGCTGCGGCTCCTGGGCGAGCCGCCCGTCGAGATCGCCTGCCAGGGCGCGAGCTACCTCAACCACGCGGTGGCCGACGTGACCATGAGCGTGCTCCGCTTCGCCAGCGGCGTCCAGGGCCACATCTTCGTGAGCTGGCTCCACCCCTACAAGGACCAGCGGCTCGTCGTCATCGGCGACCGGAAGATGGCGGTGTTCGACGACACCCAGCCGTTCGACAAGCTGCGGATCTACCCCCACCGGGTCGACTGGATCGACCGCGTGCCCGTGGCGGTCAAGGCCGAGGCCGAGACGGTGCCGCTGCCGGAGGTCGAGCCGCTCGAGGCGGAGTGCCGCCACTTCCTCGAGTGCGTCGCGACGCGACGCCGGCCGCGCACCGACGGCGCCAACGGCGTCGAGGTGCTGCGGGTCCTCGCGGCCTGCCAGCAGTCGCTCGAGCGCGGCGGGGCGCCCGTGCCGCTCGCCGCCGCCGCGCCGCCGCCCCGGCCGCGGTTCTTCGCCCACCCGACGGCGACGATCGACGAGGGCTGCGAGATCGGCGAGGGGACGCGGGTCTGGCACTACAGCCACGTCAACACCGGCGCCCGGATCGGCCGCGGCTGCAGCCTGGGCCAGAACGTCTTCGTCGCGAAGGACGTCGTGATCGGGGACAACGTCAAGATCCAGAACAACGTCTCGGTCTACGAGGGCGTGGTCCTCGAGGACGACGTCTTCTGCGGCCCCTCGATGGTCTTCACGAACGTCTTCAACCCCCGGAGCCACGTGTCGCGGAAGCACGAGTACCGCCGCACGCTGGTGCGGCGCGGCGCGACGATCGGGGCCAACGCGACCGTGATCTGCGGCGTGACGATCGGGCGCTACGCCTTCGTGGGCGCCGGCGCCGTCGTCACCCGGGACCTGCCGGACTTCGCGCTCGCCTACGGCGCCCCGGCGGCGATCCGGGGCTGGATGTGCCGCTGCGGGGTCCGCATCGGGTTCGACGGGAGCGAGGCGCGCGGGCAGTGCCCCGACTGCGGCGCGCGCTACACCAGGGAGGGCGACGTCGTGACCGAGGCCGGCGCTCAGGAACCCGGGAGGCCCCGCTGATGCAGGTGCCGTGGCTCGATCTCAGGACCCAGTACCGCGCGATCCGGACCGAGGTGCTGCAGGCGATCGAGGAGGTCCTCGACTCCCAGCAGTTCATCCTGGGCCCCCGGGTCGGCGCGCTCGAGGCGGCGGTCGCCGCGCGCTGCGGCGCGCGCTTCGGCGTCGGCGTGGCCTCGGGCACCGACGCGCTGGTGCTCGCGCTGAAGGCGCTCGACATCGGGCCCGGCGACGACGTGCTGACGACCACGCTGAGCTTCGGCGCCACCGCCACGTCGATCGCGATGGCGGGCGCCCGACCCGTGTTCGCCGACATCGACCCGGCGACCTTCAACCTCGACCCGAAGCAGGTCGAGGCCCGGCTCACCGAGCGGACGCGGGCGATCATCCCGGTCCACCTCTTCGGCCAGTGCGCCGACATGGACCCCATCCTCGCGACCGCGCGGGAGCGGGGGATCGCCGTCATCGAGGACGCCGCCCAGGCGCTCGGCGCCGGCTGCGCCTCGGCCGACGGGACCGTGCGGCGCGCGGGGTCGATGGGGCGGGCGGGCACCATCAGCTTCTTCCCGACGAAGAACCTGGGCGCCTATGGCGACGCGGGGATGATCGTGACCGGCGACGAGGCCCTGGCGCAGCGGCTCGCCAGCCTCCGGGTGCACGGCCGGCTGTCGCGCGGGCTGCACGGCGAGATCGGCCTCAACAGCCGGCTCGACGAGCTGCAGGCGGCCGTGCTGCTGGTGAAGCTCCGGCACCTCGACGCCTGGAACGCCGCCCGGGTCGAGCGCGCCCGGCGGTACGACGCGCTGATCGCCGCGCGGGGGCTGGCCGACGTCTGCGCGCCTCCGGCGGTCCGCCCCGGCAACGAGCACGTCTTCCACCAGTACGTGGTGCGCGTGCCGCGGCGCGAGGAGCTGCGGCGGTTCCTGGCCGCGCGGGGCATCGCGACCGACGTGTACTACGAGCGGCCGCTGCACCTCCAGCCGTGCTTCGCCGGCCTGGGCCACCGGGAGGGCGACTTCCCCGAGGCCGAGCGCGCCGCGCGCGAGGTGCTCTCGCTGCCCGTCTATCCGGAGCTGTCCGCGAGCCAGCAGGAGGCGGTGATCGACGCGATCGCCGCGTTCCACGGCCGGAAGGGGCGCTGAGCGATGCTCAGGGGACGGCGGATCTTCCTCACCGGCGGCGCGGGCTTCATCGGCTCGACGCTGATCGGGCGGCTCGTCGACGACAACGAGATCGTCGTCTACGACAACTTCGCCCGGAACTCGCTCGCGACCAAGCCCTACGCGCGTCACGGCAACCTCCGGACCGTCGACGGCGACGTGCTCGACCTGCCCCGGCTGCGGGAGGCCATGGCGGGGGCCGAGATCGTGGTGCACCTGGCGGCGGTCGCCGGGGTGGACACCGTGCTCAGGAGCCCGACGACGACGATGCGGGTGAACATGCTGGGCACGTACAACGTGCTCGAGGCCGCGCGCGCGAACGGCGGCTGCGAGCGGCTCGTGAGCTTCTCGACCAGCGAGGTCTTCGGCACCTACGCGTACCGGGTGAGCGAGGGCGACACGGTGACGACCGGCGCCGTCGGCGAGGCGCGCTGGACCTACGCCGTGAGCAAGCTCGCCGGCGAGCACCTGACGTTCGCCTACTTCAAGGAGTTCGGCGTCCCCGGCGCCATCGTCCGCCCGTTCAACGTGTACGGGCCCGGGCAGGTGGGCGAGGGGGCCATCCACGTCTTCGTCAAGCGCGCCCTCCAGGACGAGGACCTCCAGATCCACGGCGACGGCGACCAGATCAGGTCGTGGACCTACATCGACGACATGGTCGACGGCGTGCTGCTCGTCATGGAGCGGCCGGAGGCCGTGGGCCAGTCGTTCAACATCGGCAACCCGCGCGGCACCATCACGATCAACGCGCTGGCCGAGCTGGTGCTGGCGGTCACCGGGTCGTCGTCGAAGATCGTCCACGTGCCGCGGACCGGCGTCGACGTCGAGCTGAGGATCCCCAGCATCGACAAGGCCCGCCAGGTGCTGGGGTTCAGCCCGCGCGTGGACCTGCGCGAGGGGCTGGAGCGCACGGTGGCCTGGTACCGGACGAGCGCGGGCCACGGGCGATGATCCGCATCACGCGGCCGCACCTGGCCGACGCCGAGGCGCGCGCCGTCGCCGGCGTGCTCGCCTCGGGCTTCCTCGTCCAGGGGCCGACGGTCGCCCGCTTCGAGGAGCGGGTGGCCGCGCTCACCGGCGCCCCGCACGCCGTCGCCGTCAGCTCGGGGACGGCGGCGCTGCACCTGGCGCTCCTCGCCGCCGGCGTCGGCCCCGGCGACGACGTGGTGACCAGCGCCTTCACGTTCCCGGCGACCGCGAACGTGGTCGAGCTCGTCGGCGCCCGGCCGGTGCTCGTCGACATCGACCCGACCACGTACAACCTCGACGTCGCCGGCGTCGAGGCCGCGGTGACGGCCCGCACGCGGGCCATCGTGCCCGTCCACGAGTTCGGGCTGATGGCCGACATGGAGGCGATCGGCCACCTGGCGTCGCGCCGCGGGATCCCCGTCGTGGAGGACGCGGCGTGCGCGCTCGGCGCCAGCCAGTCGATCGGGGGCCAGCGCGTGCCCGCCGGCGCCGCCGGCGATCTCGCGTGCTTCAGCTTCCACCCGCGGAAGTCCGTGACGACCGGGGAGGGCGGGGCGATCACCGCGCGGGACGCCGCGACCGCCGGGCGGCTCCGCCGCCTGCGGAACCACGGGCTCGAGCCGGGCCCGGACGGCCTCGACGTGGTCGAGCCGGGCTTCAACTACCGGATGACGGAGCTCCAGGCGGCGCTGGGGCTGGCGCAGGCCGAGCGCCTGGCGTGGGCGCTGGACGAGCGGCGGCGGCTGGCCGCCCGCTACGACGAGGCGCTCGCCGACGTCGCGTGGCTGCAGCGGCCGCACGAGCCCAAGCACCGGACGCACGCCTGGCAGAGCTACGTGGTCCTGCTCGAGGACGGCATCGACCGCGAGCGGCTGATCGCCCGGCTCGCGGAGCGCGGCGTGGAGGCCGTGCGCGGCGCCTACGCGGTCCACCGGCTCCGCTTCTATCGCGAGCGCTACGGCTACGCGCCCGGCCGGTTCCCGGCGGCGAGCGCCGCCCACGACCGCGCGCTCGCCCTGCCGCTCTGGCCGGGCATGGGGACGGACGCCGTCGAGCAGGTCGCCGGAGCGCTGGTCGCATGCCGGTGATCGCCACGCCGCAGACGCGCGTCGGCCGCCTGGTGCACGAGGCCGTGGAGCGCCTGGCGCTCGACCTCTCGGGGCTCGTCGTCTACACGGAGGCCGGCACCGGGGCCTTCGCCGTCACGGCGCCGCTGGCCGCGGTCGCCGGCGCCGACCACGTGTTCGCGCTGGCCCGGCCGTGGGGAGGCATGGGCGCGCGCGACGTCGGCCGCGACACCGCCGCGCTCGCGGCCGAGCTCGGCGCCGGCGCGCGCGTGGAGGTCGTCGACCGTCGCGAGACCGCGCACCTGGCCCGGGCCGACGTCGTCACCAACCTCGGCTTCGTCCGCCCCATCGACCGCGCCGTGGTGATGGCGCTCAAGCCGACCGCCGCCGTCCCCTACATGCGCGAGGCCTGGGAGGTGAGGGCCGACGACGTGGACCTCGCCGCGTGCCGCGAGCGCGGCATCGCGGTCTTCGCCACCGACGAGCACCACCCCGACGTGCGCGTCTTCGACGCGTGCGGGCTGCTGGCGGCGCGCCTGCTCTTCGAGGCCGGCATCGAGATCCTCGGCAGCGTGGTCGTGGTCCTGAGCGGCGACCGGTTCGGCCCGACGATCGCCGACTGCCTCCGGAGACTGGGGGCCGAGGTGAGGCTCGCCGGGCCCGCGGACGGTGACGCGGCGCTGGTCGCCGGCGCCGACGCCGTCGTCGTCGCGGACTTCACTGCGCCGGGCTGGATCGTCGGGCGCGGCGGCCTGCTCGATCCCGCGCTGCTCGCGCGAAGCGCCCCCGGCGTCGCCGTCGTCGCGTTCGCCGGCGGCGTGGATGCCTCCGCGGTGAGGGAGGCCGGCCTCCGGTGCGTCCCCGAGGAAGGCAGTCGCGAGGGCCGCATGGGCCGGACGCTCGCCCATCTCGGCCCGCGGCCCGTGGTGGACCTGCACGCGGCAGGGCTCAAGGTGGGAGCGGTCGCCGCGCGGGCGGCGCGGCAGGGGCTCCGGGGCGCCGCGCTCGCGGCCCACGTCCGCCGTCACGCGCCCGCGATGGAGATGCCGGAGCCGTGATCGTGGAGAGCCCCGCGCACGAGGTGACCGTGACGCCGATGCGGCCCGGCGAGGAGCCGCTCTGGCGCGAGGCGCTCGACCGCTCGGCCGGCGGCACCTTCTATCACGACCCGGCCTTCTCGGCCGTCTACGCCTGGAAGGCGGAGCGGGTCGCCAACCTGCTGTTCCGCGACGGCGGGCGCGTGATCGCGCTGCTCACGGGCGGCGTGGTGCGCGACGCCGAGGGGCCGTCGCTCCGCTCGCCGTTCAGCTCGTCGTTCGGCGGCCTGGCGCCGGTGGGACGGCTCTCGCTGAGACAGGCGCTCGCGGTGGTCGCCGAGCTGGAGGCCTGGGCCAGGCGCGAGGGCGTCCGGAGGATCGTGCTCCAGCCGCCGCCGCTGGTCTACGCGAGCCAGGTCGACGAGACCCTGGAGTTCGCCCTGCGCCACGCCGGCTTCGCCCAGATCGCCGCGGAGCTGACCTACTACCTGGACGGCCTCGACGGCATCGATCCCGTCGTGCCGCGCAACGCCCGCAAGGCCCAGGCCGAGGGCTGCCGCTTCGCGGAGACGGACGATCTCGCCGGCGTCATCGAGTTCCTGGCGGGGATCAAGACGCTGCGCGGCCACCCGTTCGATCTCCGGGCCGAGGACGTGGTCCGGCTCGCCGCGGAGTTCCCCGGCCGCGTCTCGGCCTTCGAGGTGACGCGCGAGGGCGAGCGCGTGGCGGCCATGCTCGCCTACGCGCTGAGCCGGCGGGTCGTCCTCGGCTTCCACTGGGCCCAGCGCGCCGAGGCGCAGCAGCACCGCCCGACCGACCTGCTCGTGCTGGAGGCCGCGCGGTGGGCCTTCGCCCGGGGCGCGCGGGTCTTCGACCTCGGGACGACGACGCTCGGCGGCGAGCCCGAGTGGGGCGTGACCCGGTTCAAGGAGAAATTCCGCCCGCTCGGCGCGCTGCGTCGCCGGTTCGCCAGGGCGTGCGCGTGAGGAGCGGCGCATGGCGGTGATGCTCGGCGTCAACATGTCGGGGCGCGACTCGTCGGCGGCGGTCGTCGTGGACGGCGCGGTGCGCTTCGCCGTACGGGAGGAGCGCCTGAACCGCGAGAAGAAGACGCGCAGGTTCCCCATGCTCGCGATCCAGGCCTGCCTCGAGGCGGCGGGGCGGCGGCTCGAGACGGTCGACCGCGTCGGGATCTCGTGGAACCCGACGCTGAACCTCGAGCGCTTCAACGGCGCCCAGTCGGGCGTGGCCCGGTACAAGCCCGAGCACTTCTACGCGGTCCCGAACCACCTGATCCAGCTCCTGCCGCGGGAGACGAGCATGCTCGCCGAGCAGCGGTTGCACTTCCCGGCCGGCGTGCTCGACATCGCGTACGTGAACCACCACGTCTGCCACGCCGCGGACTCCTTCCTCCAGTCGCCGTTCGAGGAGGCGGCCATCCTGATCCTGGACGCCTACGGGGAGAAGGACGCCGTGACGTTCGCGCGCGGGCGCGGGGCCTCGATCGAGGTCCTGGACACCATCCCGTTCCCGCACAGCCTCGGCTCATTCTACGGCACCATGACCCAGTTCCTCGGCTTCACGCCCGACATGGACGAGTGGAAGCTGATGGGGGCCAGCCCCTACGGCGACGCCGGCCGCTACTACGACGCGCTCCGGCGGCTGTTCGCGCTCCGCGACGGCGGCCGCTTCGAGGTCGACCTGTCGTACTTCGACTACCCCACGTTCACCCGGCCGACGATGTACTCCGACAAGCTGGTCGCCCTCCTCGGCCCGCCGCGGACCGGGCGCGACGAGCTGGAGCAGCGCCACTACGACATCGCGGCGGCCACCCAGCGGGTGACCGAGGAGGTCGTGTTCCACCTGCTCCACCACCTGCACGCCCTGACCGGCGGCGAGAACCTCTGTCTCGGCGGCGGCGTGGCGATGAACTGCGTCCTGAACGGCAAGGTGGCGGAGCACACGCCGTTCAGGAACGTGTGGGTGGGGTCGTCGGCGGACGACGGCGGGACGTCGGTGGGCGCCGCGCTGTTCCTCGCCTCGCGGGAGCCCGGCTTCCGCCGGACGCCGGCCACCGACAACTACTGGGGGCCGGGCTACGACGACGCCCAGGTCGAGGACGAGCTGCGCAGGTACGGCCTCGCGTACCGGCGGAGCGACCGGCCCGCCCGCGAGGCGGCCGCGCTCATCGCGAGCGGGCGCATCGTCGGCTGGTTCCAGGGGCGCGTCGAGTTCGGCGAGCGCGCGCTCGGCAACCGCAGCATCCTCGCCGACCCTCGGGACGCGGCGATGAAGGACCGCGTCAACAGGGCCATCAAGTACCGCGAGGCGTTCCGGCCCTTCGCGCCGTCGATCCTGGAGGAGCACGCCGGCGACTTCTTCGAGGGCGCGCACGCCGTGCCGTTCATGGAGAAGGCGCTGATGATCCGCAAGGACAAGCAGCGGCTGATCCCGGCCGTGACCCACGTGGACGGCACGGGACGGCTCCAGACGGTGCGGCGCGACGTCAACCCGCGCTTCTGGGAGCTCATCAGCGAGTTCCACGCGCTGACCGGCGTGCCGGTGGTGATGAACACGTCCTTCAACCTCCAGGGCGAGCCCATCGTGTGCTCGCCGAAGGACGCCATCCGGACGTTCTTCTCGTCGGGGCTCGACGCGCTGTTCCTCGGGCCGTTCGTGCTGGAGAAGGGGCGGTCGTGACGGTCGGGTGGCGATGCTGAGCGCCAACCGCAAGAGTTCGTTCGGGGCGCTGGTCCGCGAGTCGGCGATCTACGGCGGCGGCATGGTGCTGGTCCGCGGCATCGGCTTCCTGCTGACTCCGCTCTTCACTCGGCTGTTTGACGCTGCTCAGTTCGGGACACTCGATCTGCTCCAGACGGCTGCGCTACTGGCCTCGCTGATGCTGTCGTTCCGGATGGAATCGGCTGCGCTTCGTTACTACGGCGAGGAGGATCGGAGCGCGCTCTTCTCGACGTATCTCATCGCGCAAATCGTCGTCGGAGGGGCGTTCCTCGTCGGAACGTGGTGGATTCTCGTGCCGGTCTTTCGTTACTGGACCGGTTTCGATGATGCTGTCACGACGATGATGGCGGGGTGCTCCGTCGTCGTCGGCCTGCTCTATGCGCACGTCCTCACTCTGCTACGCGCCGAACGCGAGGCCGCGCGGGCCTCGCTCGTGATTGCTCTGGAGACGGTGTTGAACGTCTCCTTAGCCATCGCTCTCGTCGCGGGTCTCCGGCTACAGCTTGCGGGTGTCTTCGCGAGTCGTGTTCTGGCAGATGGAGTCTGTACGGCGATCGTGCTGATCTCGCGGCGGCATGTCTACCGGCTTTGCTTTTCCTGGCCCATCTTTCTGCGGATGCTGCGGTTCGGTGTGCCGACGCTCCCGGAAGGGCTGCTGTCGTTCGTCACGGCGCACATCGGCAAGATCATCTTGCTTAGATATGCCTCGGTCGCGGATGTCGGCGTGCTGGCCGTGGCGAACAAGATCGCGGGCCCGTTGAAGCTCGCATTTCAATCGTTTCGCCAAGCGTGGCTACCTTACGCGTTTTCGGTGTCGAAGAATAGCGATGCGCATGAAGTATATGCGGGCGTGCTGCGGGGATACGCTCGACTGTCGGCGGTAATCGCGACCGCGATCGTGCTGTTCTCGCGTGAGGTGGTGCTCGTCTTGGCGGGCGCTGGATACCTCGAAGCACGTTGGTTGGTTGGGTGGGTGGTTGCCGCGGCGGTGATCGGCGGGCTGCCTTACATCGTCAACATCGGCTTGCTCTTGGCCGAAAAGACGATCTACTATACTGCTGCCGTCTTCGCATCCGCTGTTGCGACGGTCATCGCCTCAGCAACGCTCATTTCCGAGTGGGGACTCCTGGGTGCCGTTGTCGCAGGGCTGCTCGGTAGTTTCGTCTTCGCAGGTGGCGTCTTCTATTTCTCTCAGAGGATACGTCCGATGCCGTACGACCTCACGGAGGCGCTCTTCCTGTCGGGCGCCATGATTGGACTGAGTGGTCTTGGTCTCACCGAGATCGTGGACTGGCCGCTACCGATTCGCGCTGGGATCCTGTTGGGCGTTGCTGCATTGGTGATGCGTGGCACGCCGGCCAGGGACTTCGTGCGCGGATTGCTATCGAGGAGGCGCCGATGAAAGTCGTGCTGCTTATCCCCCCACGATACCGAGGCCAGTGGTCGAGCCGGGAGTACAAGGACGGGTACTTCAACGAGCCGCACAACCCGTATTTGGCGCCGAGCATCCTCGGGGTCGTGCGCGACCGCATGCCCGATGTCGAGCTGGCCGTCCTCGACGCCCAGCTCGAGGGCATCGGCCACGACGAGGTGCGTCGGCGGCTGGAGGCGATGTCGCCGGACGCCGTCGTCTGCCTGCTGAACTTCGCGTGCCTCGACGAGGACCGGAAGTATCTGGAGTTCCCGTACCCCACGATCGGCGTCCTCCAGGCCTACATCGACCACGGCGAGGCGGTCGAGATGTACGACCTGCGGCCGACCTGCCTCACCAAGACCGAGATCGAGCACACGGTGGCCGAGGCGCTCGCCGAGCTGCGCGACTCCGGCAAGGTCGAGAAGACCGCCGGCCTCCTGATCCCGCGGGAAGGCCAGCTCGCGGACACCGGGGACCGCCCGCTCCCCGACCTCGCACAGTTCCCGTTCCCCGCCTTCGACCTCTTCGAGATCGAGCGTTACATGGCGCTCCAGCGCGAGCACTCCGGCACCGAGTACGTGTTCCTCTACACGACGCGCGGCTGCCCCTTCCAGTGCACGTACTGCGCGGCCGGGACCAAGGCCTACGCCATCGTCCGCAAGAAGACGGTGGAGCAGGTCCTCGCCGAGATCCGGTACTTCATGGGGCGCGGCATCCGGCACTTCTACTTCTACGACGACGAGTTCGCCATCGACATGCGGCGGGCCAAGAAGCTGTGCCGCCGGATCATCGACGAGCGGCTCGGCATCAAGTTCGCCTGCTACAACACCACGAACCTCGTCGACGAGGAGTTGCTCGACCTCATGAGCCGGGCCGGCTGCCACCTGATCCGCTACGGCGTGGAGACCGGCGACATGGCGATCCAGAAGGCGATGGAGACCTACGTGGACGAGGCCGAGGTGATCAAGGCGTTCGACCTCACCCACAAGTACGGCATCTTCGTCGACACGTTCGTGCTGGTCGGCCTGCCCGGCGAGACGCAGGAGTCGCTGGAGAAGACCTACCGGCTGCTGAAGCGCGTGCGTCCCGACCGCATCACCACGTCGATCCTGTTCCCGAAGCCCTACAGCAAGATGTACAAGCAGATGAAGGAGGACGGGCGGCTGCTGATCCGCGACTGGACGAAGCACGTCAACCCCCCGGGCCTCACCTTCGAGCACGACACGTACAGGGACATCGGGGAGATCCGGAAGGCCGAGGAGTGGATCCGCGTCAAGATGATGCGCTACCTCGCCGGACAGGACCTGCTGCACAACCACACCGGGCGGAACCTGTACACCCGCGCGATCCACTACGCGGGGACGTTCGGCCCGATCCGGCGGGTGATCGACGGCGTGAAGCGCCGCCACCGCGGCCTCTACCGGCTGCTGCACCGCCCCTACCAGCGCTATAGCAAGTTCCATGTGTGACGAGCGCCGTTGAACCACCGGGACAAGGCGTGACGATCAATCGCAGATCAGGCTTCTGGCGCGCCGCTTCATCGATGCTGTTGAGGCCATATGGCCGGGAGGCATTGATCGAGGCGTTCGGAGCATCGCCGTACGGGGCGAGGCGAAGGGCGACCCGCCTGAACCTGCTACTGAACATCATGTTCCTGGCCCTCTCGGCCGTCAACCTCGCAGGCGTTGCCGTGTATTCGGTATTGACGTGTTGGCGGCTCCGGGACGAGGCGACAATCGCGAGCGGTTCATCAGCCGGCGCACACGAGTTCGCGGAGTGGCCCACGGGCATTGTCCTGCGGATGGTCGATAGATACGGTTTCGACCGGCTGTTCAGCCACCAGACGCCGAGCCTCGAGATCGGCATCGAGACGGGGAGTGCATCGCGCGCTATCTTCGGTGCGACGCAGTTCACCCTGGGTAGCGAACTTGACCCGCGATGGACATCGCAGCTTCCGACGAATATGCAGTGGAAACACAAGGTCATCGCGGATGCGAACTACCTTCCGATCCGTTCCGGCATCCTGCGCTGTGTCGCCCTGGTTCACGTCCTGAACAACGTGGAGGAAATCCAGGGAATCATGGACGAGTGCGCGCGGGTGCTCGCCCCGGGCGGCGCGATGGTGTTCTCGTGCTTTGGACCGGCCATGCTGGATGCCGGCCCGTTTGGCGCCTTCGTCAGCACGTGGCTGCCTCAGCCTGTCCGCAAGCGCGTCAACGCCGTATTGTTTTCCCGACACCTCCAGTTTCAGTTCGATCCGTCCAATGTGAGAGCCGCCGTGACGAAGAGCGGGCTAGCCATCGATGGCGAGATTGGCTACTGGGACCGCGAGACGAGCCGGATTTGGGCCACGCTGCACTACGGTTTTTATCGAAGGCACGGGAGCTTCTATTTGCATGTTCTTCGACGTCTCGGGATCGCATGGCCTCTCGAGCGATTTCACGGCATTGTCACAAGGATTCTTCAACGTGACCGCTTCCATCGCGCGGTGCCTCCCGACGAGGCGGGCGAACTGATCTACAGGGCAAGACGGCCCGCATGGAGCAGCCAATGAGGATCCTCACGCTCGTCCCGCCGGTCCCGAGGAGCATGAAGGGAGCGCCGTGGTTCCTCCGCGAGGAGCGCCACGCCGCGGTGGACAACACGCCGACGCCGCCCTACATGGCGCCGGCGATCCTGGGGATGGTCCGCCAGGCGCTCCCGCACGCCGAGTACCGGGTGATCGACGCGATGGCGGAGCAGTGGGACGGCCGGCGAATCGAGGCCGAGGTCCACGCGTGGCGGCCCGACGTCATCATCGGCGTGGTGTGCGCGAACCACCTCGGCGAGGCCGAGGAGCGCCTCTGCATCGAGCTGCCGTACCCGACGATCGCCGTCGTGACCCCGGTCGGGGCCGACGTCGCCGAGGCCGTGGAGCTGTACCGCCTGAAGACCCGCTACTTCGTCGCCACCGACGAGACCGAGGTGACCGTCACGCGGGCCGTCCAGGCCCTCTCGGGGCAGGGAGCGATCGAGGAGACGCCCGGGCTCGTCGTCAACGAGGACGGCAAGTGCCGCTTCACCGGCTTTCCCGGCTACAGCGACATGCGGACGTACCCGCTGCCGGCGTTCGACCTGTTCCCGTTCGACAAGTACAACCGGCTGCAGGACGAGATCACGCGGTTCCGGCCCGAGTACAGGGACACGGCGATCATCAACGGGATGAAGGGCTGCCCCTTCCACTGCAGCTTCTGCATCGTGGGCAGCGACGTCACCCGGGCGCGGACCAAGAGCGGCGAGCAGATCTTCCGGGAGGTCGAGTACCTCCACGACCGCTTCGGCCGCCGGCGGTTCAACTTCCTCGACTCGGAGTTCGCCGCGAACAAGAAGACCGCCAAGGACTTCTGCCGCCTCGTGATCGAGAGCGGCATGAAGATCGCCTTCGACGTCAAGAACCGGATCGAGTTCTGGGACGAGGACCTCCTGCGGCTCATGAAGCAGGCGGGCTGCAAGCGGATGTTCTACGGCATCGAGACGGCCGACCCGCGCCTGCAGGCCGTGATCCGGAAGAACCTCGACCTCGAGAAGGCGAAGAAGGCGATCGCGGTCACCAAGCAGGCCGGCATCGAGGTCCACTTCTTCATGATGGTCGGGATCCTCGGCGAGACGCGGGAGTCGCTCCGCCTGAACGCGAAGTTCATCGCCGAGACGAAGCCCGACGGCATCGCGTGGGGCATCCTCTTCCCCGAGGTCGGCAGCCCGCTCTACGAGGAGCTGAAGGCCAAGGGACTGCTGCTCGGGAAGGACTGGAGCGACTACCGCCGCTTCGACGGGATGACCTTCCGCCACGACACGTACCGGAGCATGGACGAGATCAAGGCGGCGTCGCTGTGGATGCGCAACCGGTACCGGTGGTACCTGGCGCTCGACCGGACGCTGCCGCCGCGGACACGGGCGGCCTACCTGGCCCGGTACGCCGTCGGGACCATCAACCACGTCACCTGGAGGCTGACGAGCTGGCATCCGGCGCTGCGGCGGCTGAAGAGCCGGGTGGGTGGGAGATTCGTTGCGGCGACGGCCCGGCTCGGGGGACAGCCGCAGCTCCTCTGATGGCTGGCGACCTCGTCCTGCTGATCGGGCTGACGCTGATCGCGCGGATCGCGCCGCGGGCGATGGTGCCGTACGCGGTCAGCTCGGACGCGTACTACCACCTGCTGGCCGCCGACCGGATCCGCGAGAACCGCTTCCGGCTGCCGGCGCGGCTGCGCGGCCTGTTCTTCCCCGGCCCCTACGACTATCCGCCGCTGTTCCACTACATGCTGGCCCTGGTCCCGCGGCGCGCGACGGCGCTCGCGGAGCGGTTCGTGAGCCCCGTGATCGACGCCGCCTACGCGGCCCTCGTCTACGGCTTCCTCGTCTGGCTCCTCGAGCACGACGGCGTGCCGGCCGGCGACGCCGCCCAGCGCGCGCTCTGGCTCTCGCTCGCGTTCGTGGTCTCCCCGGCGCTCCTCTACGCCGGCCGCGGGCCGCGCGCCTACAACGCGAACCCGCGGATCCTGTCGGAAGCGCTCTTCGCCGCCGCGATGGCCGCCGCCGTGGTGTGGTTCGTGTCCGACAGCATGTGGGCGTTCGCGGCTGCCGTCGTGTTCGTCGCCTTGCTCCTGCTCGCCAGCAAGTTCGGCGCCCAGGTCGTGGCCTTCTTCTTCCCGCCGATGGCGGCGCTGCTGGGCTCCGCGGGGCTCCTCGCCATCGGCGTGCTCGGCTTCGTCCTCGCGGTGGTCGGGACGCGCGGCCATTACCTCCGCGTCCTGAAGGGCCACGTGGGGCATCTCGCGCTCTTCGCCCGGGTCGGCGCCCGGAAGGACTCCCCGATGCCCTGGAAGAGCGAGTGGCGCGAGTTCTTCCAGCTCCTGCGCCGGAAGCCGGACACGACCACGTTGTACCGCCTGCTGCTGATCAACAGCGTCTCCTGCTTCGTCGTGCGGAACCCCCAGCTCGTCCTCCTCGCCGTCGTCTGGTGGCGTGGCCCCGCGTGGGGGAACGCCGGACCGTTGCTCTGGGGATGGACCGCGCTCAGCATCGGCGTCTTCGTGGTGGTCTCGGTGCGCCGCATGCTCTTCCTCGGAGAGGCCGAGCGCTATGTCTCCTACAGCGTCCCCGCGCACTTCGCGCTGCTGGCGATCGGATGGAGCCACATCCCGCCAGTGCTGTGGGCGGCCTTCGTCGTCTACTCGGTCGCGCTGAGCGCCGTGTACCAGGTCGCGTTCGTCCGCGTCAGTCGTCATTCGCCGGACCTGCGCTCGGAGTCCGCGAAGCTGCACGACTTCCTGCGATCGCAGGGCCGGACGCTCCGGATCGTGCCGATCGCAGAGAGCCCGCACAAGCTGGCCTACCGGTCGGGACACGAGGTCTTCTATCCCTGCGGCAACTTCCAGATCTGGTACACGCCGGTCGAGGAGTACCTGCGGATCTACGGGCCGTTCATGCAGCCGCGGATCGAGACGCTGGCGGAAACCGCCGCCAGGTACGGGATCGACACCGTTCTCGTCAACAGGCGCGGCGACCCGAATGACTTCTGTCGCCGGATGGACGGCTCTGCTGTCCTCTTCGAGAACGACACCTTCGTTCTCTACGACCTGCGAACCGCCGGACGTCGCCTCGCGAGCACCGAAACGGTGACGAAGGACGCGCCGGTCCGGTGAGGTGGTGGATCGTCGCGGTCGCACTCGTTGCGCGGCTCGTGCCCGTCGCTGTCCTGCCGGCCTATCCGCTGCAGGACGACACACGGATGTATCTCGGCATCGCGGAGAACGTCGTCGACGGCTGGGGGTTCGCGTACGACAACGACCGCGACGGGATTCCCGAGGTCACGAACAAGGAGCCCGGTTACCCGTCCTTCCTGGCCGCGCTCATGGTATTCGCCGGTGACGATGCCGTCGTCTTCGCCCGGGGCCTACAGATCGTCCTCGCATCCCTCGCGGCGCTCCTGGTGTTCGATCTCGGGACGCAACTGGTATCTCGGCGTGCCGGCCTGGTCGCGGCGACGGCCTATGCGCTGCACCCGGGACTCGTTCTCGAGGCCGGGGTGCCGGGACACGAAGGCGCGCTCGTCCCCCTGCTCCTCCTCGCCATCGGGCTGACGGTGCGTTTCGTCATTCGCCACTCCCTTTACTCGGCCGTCGGTGCTGGTCTGGTGCTGGGCGCGATGCTCCTGGTCAAGCAGATCGTCCTCGGGCTGCCGTTCGTCGCGGCGGTCGCCATGTTCGCCGCGACGCGAGGCCGGCGGCGATGGATCGGGACGGCGGCGCTTCTCGTCGGATTCGCGCTCGCGATCGGCCCGTGGACGGTCCGCACGCTCGTTGTCCGGTCGGTGGCCGCGAGGTTCATCGCCGAGGCGTCACCGGCCCTCGATCGCACCTCCCCGGTCGAGATGCAACGCATCGGCAGGCAACTGACCGAGCAGGGTCTTCGCGAAAGGGCGCACCTGAAGACGCTGGAGACTACGACGCTCGCGCGGGTAGCGTACGAGTTCTATGCGAGCGACCCTCGCCGGCCACTGGCGGTCGTGGTGGCGGGAGGTGGCGAGGTCGAGGGACTCATGGCGCGCCCGTGGACCATCGTTCGGCGCGTGATGACGGCCGCCGCCGATCCATGGGTCATCGCCTCCGTCTTCCTCATCCCGTACGAGCACCGGTACGTCGAGTTCCTCGATCCCGAAGCCCCCCGCCTGAAGGACTGGGCGTCGGCAGGTGCCGGCGAGATCCGGATGAGCGTCCTTGTGAAGGCGTTATTGATCTCGCTCATGGCCGTCGTGCACGTCACCGCGCTGGCCGGCGCGGCGGTCCTGGTGCGCCGGCCCGCTGCGTGGCCCGTGCTCGGCGCGGCTGCGTATTTCTACGTCGCCCCGCTCGTGAACTCCGCGCCCCAGAATCGCTTCTTCTTCCCCGGGATCGCGCTCGTGGTCGTCGTCGCCGGGCTCGCAACGGTCCTCCCGCGCCGCCGCCCGGAGCCGAGGTACGATCCCCGGGCGGCCAGGGTGGTCTACGTTCTGCCTGCCTGGGATGCTCGCTCCGGCGAGCACTACGCCCATGCCATCCCGTTCCTGGAGGAGGTGGGCCGAAGAGTCGATCTGGCGGTCGTCGTCGAGCGCGCCTCGACGCCGCCTCCGGTGACGACCGCCGCGCGGGTCGAGACGCTTCCGGCAGGCTGGCCTCCCGCGGCCCGGATGCTGGCCCTGGCCTGGCGTCTCGTCGGGCTCCGCCGGCGCGGCTATGCGCGGGTCTTCGTGCGCATCTCGCTCCCGGCGGCGCTCGTCGCCGGCACGGTCGGCCGCCTGCTCGGGATGCGCAGCTACTACTGGAACAGTGGTCAGGGCAAGAACATCGCCCCTCCGTGGGGTCCTGGCGTGGCGACCGCCTGGCGCAGGCTGCGCTACGAGGCCGGCCTGGTGCCGTTCTATCTCGCGACCCGGCTCGTGCATCGCTTCGTCACGGGCCCGGAGTGCATGCGCCCGTACTACGCGAGGGCGTACGGTATCGCGGAGCGGCGAACGGTCGTGCTCTACAACGACCTGGACGTGGACGCGTTCCAGCGGCGGCTCGCCGGCGAGGATCGCGGCGCCGCACGCCGGGCCATGGGAATTCCCGAGAGCGCGCTCGTCGTGCTCTTCGTGGGGCGGGTGTCCCCGCTCAAGGGGGGGGCGTACCTGTTGCCGCTGGCCGAGAAGATCCTCGGCAAGCGGGACGACGCCCTGGTGGTGGTCGTCGGCGAGGTCCACCTCGCCGACTTCGACCGGCAGTGGCGCGAGCATCCTCATCGCGCCCGTGTCAGGCTCATGGGCGCCATGGCTAACACGGACGTCACCCGAGCGTATGCCGCAGCCGACGTCTTCGTCCTGCCGTCGAACTCGGAAGGATTCCCGCGGGTCCTGCTGGAGTGCATGGCCGCGGGCCTGCCGTTCGCGGCGTTCGACGCCGGGGGCGTGAGGCAGATCGCGGACCCCGCCCATGCGCCGTTCATCGTCCCACGGGGCGACGTCGATGCGCTCGCGAGGGCAGTCGTCGAGTTGCTGGATGACCCGGGTCGTCGCCTCGAGCTCGGCCGGCGCGGCCGCAGCCGCGTGCGTCGGTATGCGACCGCCGAGGTCGCCGCGATGTTCGTGGCCCGTATCGTCTGCGACGTCGATGAGGGGCGGGCCTCGACATGAAGCTCGCGCTTCTCGAGACGCTCGATCCCATCGGCGCCTGGCTTCGGAGGCGCGGGCTGTCGCGGATCGCGCGGTTGGGCCGCCGGGGGTTCCAGCGGTTGTGCGGCGATTCGGTGTCGGTCTCGGTCGACGGGCTGCGCCTCGTCGGCCCGATCGAGAGCCGTGGCGATCTCATCTCGCTGAAGCGTGGAACGTACGACCCTCACATGATCGCGCTGTTCAAGCGCTGCGTGCGACCGGGCATGACGGTGCTGGACCTCGGCGCGCAGGTGGGATACTTCTCGCTCCTCGCCGCACAGCGAGTCGGAAAGACGGGACGCGTCGTCTCCTTCGAGCCGGATCCGCGCAATTACGCGGTGCTGTGCGACAACGTCCGGCGCAACGGGTTCGAGACGATCGTCCAGACGCACCGGACTGCCGTGGCCGACCGCTGCGGCGTCGCGACGTTTTACATGGCCGGAAGCTCGCGGTCGAGCAGCATGCTGGACCGGACGGACAGGGAGCGGGAAGGCGCCTGCCGCGTCGAGACGGTCAGCATCGACGAGGTCGTCGATGCCGGGCGGGTGGACGTCGTGAAGATCGACGTGGAGGGCGCGGAGCCGCTCACGATCGCGGGGATGACGAGGACCCTCGAGCGGAACCCCGATCTGCTCCTGTTCGTCGAGGTGAACGCCTCGGCCCTGAAGGCCGCGGGAACGTCGCCGGCGTCGTTCGTCGCCGGGCTGTGCGACCGGTTCCGCTTCGTCGAGGCGATCGACGAGCGCAACGGACGGCTGGCGCTCGTGGCCCGGGGAGCCCCCCTCGAGCAGTTCGGCCCGGTCTTCAACGTCGCGTGCTCGTCCCGGGGCCTCGCCCGTGGTGGCGACTCGATCCGCGAACCCGAGGCGCGGCCGGCAGAAACAGGAGGTGGAGAGTGAGAGAACGAGGCGGACGCGACGCCGAACTGGCCGTGATCGATCCTGACCTCGACGTCAAGCGGCGGACCGCGTCGAGCTTCGAGTACGAGTGGAAGCGGTTCGACACGCCGCCGGAGAAGATGGAGGACAACTTCCGCGGCTACTTCCAGTTCTTCCCGCCCGAGTTCTTCCGGGGCAAGCGGGTGCTCGAGATCGGCCCGGGCATGGGGCGCCACACGTTCCACCTCGCGCGGTACGCGCGCGAGGTCGTCGCCTCGGATCTCGGGCCGGCCATCGAGGTCACCCGCAAGAACACGCTGCGGTGCGGCAACGTCCGCTATCTGCGGGCCGACATCTTCCGGCTGCCGTTCCCCGACGAGACGTTCGACTTCGTGTGCGCGATCGGCGTGCTGCCGTGCGTGCCCGATCCCGAGGCGGCGCTGCGGCAGATGATCCGCTTCGTGAAGCCTGGCGGGTACGTGCACATCTACGTCTACTGGGCCCTCGAGCACGCTCCGGCGTGGCAGCGGACGCTGCTGCGCGCGGTGAACGCCACCCGCCTGGTGACCGTCCGCCTGCCCTACCGGGTCCTCGACGCCGTGGCGTTCCTCGCAGCGGTCGCCGGGTACACGGTCTTCTCGTTGCCTCACCGGTACCTGTCCCGCTGGGCGCCGACCCGACGTCTCGCTTCGGGCCTGCCGCTGCAGCGCTATGCGAAGGACGGGTTCCGCGTCTGCTACAACGACCAGTTCGATCGCCTGTCGGCGCCGATCGAGCACCGGCACACCCGCGCCGAGGTCGAGGGCTGGTTCCGGCGCGCCGAGCTCGAGGACGTGCGCATCGAGCCGCACTGGGGCTGGATCGCCTGCGGCAGGAAGCCGGCTCGTGCCTGAGACGCTGCCCGGGATGCGCGTCGCCCCGCTCGACCGGCCCGCGGCCGGACGGCACGCGGCGGCGCTGGCCGCGCTCGACGCCGCGCTCGCCGAGGAGCTGGGCGCCGCCTACTCGCACCTCCGCTGGCGCGAGGAGAACTTCCTGAAGGACGTGCCGGGCAAGTGGGAGCTGAGCCGGCTCGCGCTGTGCCCCGACGGCTCCGTCGCCGGCTTCTGGATCGCGTCCGGCGCCGGCGCCGACGCCCACACGCACCGCGTCGCGGTGGCCCCGGCCCACCGCAAGGCCGGGGTGGGCCTCGCGATGTTCGAGGCGCTGCGCGCCGCCGCCCGGCGCCGGAGGCACCGCCGGATGGTCCTCACCGTGAGCGCGCGCAACCCCGGGGCGAACCGGTTCTACGAGCGACTCGGCTTCACGCGGCTGCGCGGGGGGGACCTGGCGGAGTTCGTCCGCTCGCACGGCCGCGAGGGCGTGGTCATCGGGGACGAGATCGAGGAGACCGTCGACGGCGCCCGCTATCGCTACTGGGGCTGGGCGCTCGACCTGGAGGCGAGATGCGACTGATGGCGATCGGGGCCCACTCGGACGACGCCGAGCTGGCCTGCGGCGGCACGCTGGCGAGCGCGGTGGCGCAGGGACACGAGGTGCGGCTGCTCGTCCTGACCGAGTCGTCCTACGCCGGCCTGGCCGGCGACGTCCTGCGCACGAAGGACGAGGCGTGGAACGAGGCGCTGGACGCGGCGAAGGTCCTCGGGATCCACGAGCACCAGGTGCGCTTCCTGCCGTTCCCCACGAAGGACCTGCCCTACACCTCCCAGACGATCGGCGAGGTGGAGAAGGAGCTGAACGCGTTCCGGCCCGACGTGATCCTCACCCACTGGCCGTTCGACACCCACCAGGACCACCGGAACGCCGCGCTCTCCACGATCTCGGCGGGCCGCTACTTCAACTCCATCCTGATGTACGAGCCGATGATGCCCGCGGGCCGTTCCTACGTCGGCTTCCGCCCGCAGATCTACGTCGACATCTCGGACTTCCTCGCGCAGAAGCTCGAGGCGCTCCGCCGGCACGCCTCCCAGTACGCGAAGTACGGCGAGGACTGGATCGACGCGATCGAGTCCCGCTGCCGCCTGCGCGGCTTCGAGATCGGCTGCAAGTACGCCGAGGCGTTCGAGGCGGCGCGCTTCCAGTGGGTGCTCGGCGGCTGAACGAGCGATGGTGGTCACGATCCACCAGCCCGAGCACCTGCCGTGGCTCGGCTTCTGCCACAAGGCCACGCTGGCCGACGTGCTCGTGCTGCTCGACGTCGTGCAGTTCAGGAAGAACTACTTCCAGAACCGCAACCGGATCCTCGGCCCCAACGGCCCGATGTGGGTGACGGTGCCGGTGCTGCTCAGGGGGCACACCCGGCGGACCATCGCCGAGATGGAGATCCACAACGGCGTCCCGTGGGCCCAGACGTGGTGGCGCAGCCTCCTCCACGCCTACCGCCGGGCCCCGTACTTCGAGGCCCACGCGCCGTTCTTCGAGTCGGTCGCCGGGCGCTCGTGGACCCGGCTCGCCGACCTCAACGTCGCCATCATCGAGTACCTCTTCGACGCGCTCGAGATCCGCTGCCGGCTGGTGCGCGCCTCGTCGCTGCCCGTCGCCGGCGCCCGCTCGGAGCTGCTGCTCGACATCTGCGCCCGTCTCGGCGCCTCCACGTACCTCGCCGGCCAGCACGGCCGCGACTACCTGGACGAGTCGATCTTCGCGGCGCGGTCGATCGGCGTCCGCCACCACGCGTTCACCCATCCGACCTATCCGCAGGCGCCGGGCGCGCCGTTCGTCTCGAATCTCTCGGTCGTGGACCTGCTGTTCAGGTGCGGGCCGAAGAGCGGCGCGATCCTGCGAGGCGCCGCCGCGTGAGCGTCGTGGCGCGCGCGACCGGGGGCGGCCTGTCCGTCTGCGTGCTGGCGAAGATGATCTACCCCGCGCGCGTGCGGGACCAGCAGCAGGACATGGCGACCTACGCGCGGCTGCGCCCCTGGGTGCGCCGGGTCTACCTCGTCGTCAGCTCGCCCGGGGCCCGGGCGCGCGTGACCCACCACGGGAGCGTCGTCGGGTTGCACATCGAGTACGGCCGTAGTCATCTTCCTCAGATCCTGCGGTTCTGGGTTCGTGGCTTCCTGATCGCCTGGGCTCTGATGCGTCGGCGCCGCATCGATCTCCTGATGGCCGCCGAGCCGCTGGTCGCCGGGCCGCTGGCGCTGCTCATCCGGCGGCTGCGACGGATCCCCGTGCTCGTCCACGTCCAGGGGGACCTCTTCCACCTGCCGCGCAGGCTCGTCGGCCCGCTCAGGATCGCGCTCACGCGCCGGGTCACCGTGGAGGTCGCCCGGCGCGCCGACCGGGTCCGCTGCGTGTCGAGCGCGCTGGTGGATGCCTGCGCCCGGGCCGGCATCCCCGCCGATCGGGTGGCGCTGCTGCCCGTCCGCTGCGACTTCGCGCGCTTCGACCCCGAGCGCTGGCGTGGCCGCCGCCCGGAGGCGCGGCGCGATCTCGGCGTCGGCCCGGACGACGTCGTCGTGCTGTCGGTCGGCTCGCTCACGATCCACAAGGGCTACGACGTCCTCATCGACGCCTTCGCCCGGCTCTGGCCCTCGTTCCCGGCCGCCCGGCTCGTGATCGTCGGCGCCGGGCCGCTCGGGAGCGCGCTGGAGGAGCGCGCGCGGCGCGCCGGCGTCGCCGCGGCCGTGCGGCTCGTCGGGCCGGTCCCGTACGAGCGCGTGCCCGAGGTGCTGGCGGCCGCCGACGTCTACGTCCAGCCCTCCTACGACGAGGGCATCCCGCGGGCGGCGCTCGAGGCGATGGCGATGGCGCTGCCGGTCGTCGCCTCGCGCGTGGGCGGCATCCCGGAGCTGGTGCGCGACGGCGTCACCGGCGTGCTCGTGCCCGCGGGCGATCCCGAGGCTCTGGCCGGCGCGCTGCAGCCGTTCGTGGCCGACCCGGGCAGGGGGCGAGACTACGGCGCGCGGGCGCGGGCGGCGGCCGCCGCCGAGTTCGACATGGCCGCGGGCATCGAGCAGTACGGGCGGCTCATCGTCGAGGCCGCCGGCCACGCCGAGCGGGTGTCGCGGTGAACGTCTGCCGCGTGAGCCGCGCGTTCTTCCCCGTCATCGACGGCGCCGCCCAGCACGTCTGGGGGCTGTCGCGGGCCCAGGCGGGCCGCGGGCACGTCGTGTGGCTGCTCCAGCCCCACGTCGACGCCATGCCCGACACGCCGCCGGGGCTCCTCGTCCGGCGCGTGCCGACGGGCCCGCTGTACGCGGGGCTCTACCGGTCGAAGGCGGCGCTCGCGGCGTTCGCCGCGACCGCCGCCGTGACGATCCTCGCGCGACGCCGCGCCATGCGGCCGGACGTGATCCACGCCCACGGCGACGCCATCGAGGCGGCGTGCCTCGCCTTCGCCGCGCGCCGGCTCCGCGTCCCGCTCGTGCTCACGATCCACGGCGGGCTCACCGCGCGGCCGCGCTACAGGCGCTGGGCGCCGGTCCTGTTCCGCGGCGTCGACCGGTTCATCGTCGTCGCGCCGTCGGTGCGCGAGCAGCTCCTGGCGCTGGGCGTCGCGGCCGGGCGGGTGTCGGTGATCAGCAGCGGCGTGGATCTCTCGCGCTTCCGCCGGGCGGCGGCGGAGCGTCCGGCGGGCGGGGGAGCCCGCGTGATCGCCGTCGGCCGCCTCCACCCCGTCAAGGGCTTCGAGTACCTGATCCGCGCGATGAGGCGGCTCGAGGACGCCGGACGCAAGGCGAGCCTCGCGATCGTGGGCGACGGCCCGGAGCGCGGCCGGCTGGCCGCCGAGGCCGCGGGGCTCTCGTCCGTCGAGCTGCTGGGAGAGCAGCCGCCCGAGCGAGTCGCCGCGCTGCTGGCCGAGGCGCAGATCTTCGCGCTGCCGTCGGTGGACATCGGCACCCAGTCCGAGGGCACGCCGACGGCGGCGATCGAGGCGATGGCGGCGGGCCTGCCCGTCGTGTGCACGGCGAGCGGCGGCCTCGGCGACCTCGTCCAGGACGGCGTGAGCGGCCTCGTCGTCCCCCCGCGCGACGCCGTCGCGCTGGCCGGCGCCATCGCGCGGCTGGCGGACGACGCGGCGCTGCGCCAGGCGATGGGCGAGCGCAACCGCGCGCTGGCGCGCTCGCGCGACTGGAGCGTCGTCGCCGGAGCCGTCGACGACGTCTACCGCGCGGCGCTCGGGAGCCGGGCGGCATGAAGGGGCGCCTCGTCATCGTCTACGCCGGCTACCTTCCGCGCGGCGGGGGCGTCGTCCAGCACCTGCGACAGATCCGGGCGGCGCTCGAGGCGCGCGGCCGGGAGGTGGTGGTCCTGAGCCTGGACTCGCTGCCGCCCGGGGTCAGGCTCCTTCCCCACGTCGTCCGGCGCGCGCTGAACGCCGCACGCGCCCCTCTCGGGACGCTGCTCCGCTACCGCGTGGGCCGCGCGCTGTTCCGCGCGCCGCTGGAGCGGCTCGTGCGCGGCGGCGGCGTGGGCGCCGTGCTCTTCGAGGACGTCTACTCGGTGCTGCCCGTGCCGGTGCCGTCCCTCGCGGTGCTCCACGCCCTCGAGACCCACAACCTGCAGGGGTTCGGCATCCCGCCCGCCCGGGTGGCCGCCGCGCGGCGGCTCGAGGGCCGGTGGCTGCGGGCCGCGCCGTGTCCCGTGGTCACCGTGTCCGAGCCCTACCGGGACGTGGTCGAGTCCGATCTCTCCGCGGTCGGCGTCACGCCGCCGCGGATCGACGTCGTCCCGCTCGGGATCAGGACGGCGCGGTTCCCCGACCCGCCGCGGCCGCGGCGCCCGGACCGGCTCGAGCTGGCGTTCCTCGGCTTCCTCGTCGCGCGGAAGAACCTGGGATTCCTGCCGCGGCTCGCCGCGGCGCTCAGCGGTCTGATCGATTTCCGCCTCACCGTCGTCGGCGACGGGCCTCTGCGGGGGGCGCTCGAGCGCGACTGCGCCGCGTCCAGCGTGGCGGGCCTCGTGCGGTTCCACGGCCGCGTCGATCACGACGAGGTTCCCGAGGCGCTCCAGCCGTTCCACGTCATGGTGCACCCGTCGCTGGTGGAGTCGTTCGCGTACTCGCTCCTGGAGGGCAAGCTCGCCGGGCTGTGGACGCTGACGACGCCCGGGCTCGCCGTCCCCCGGGAGTTCTGCGACGTCACGAGGCCCCTCGAGCCCGCCGTGTGGGCCGAGCACCTGGCGAAGCATCGCGACGCCTTGATGGAGCCGCTCTCCGCCGACCGCCTGGCCGAGCTGCGCGAGATGCGCGAGCGCTTCAGCGTCGACCGGATGGTCTCCGACTACCTCGCGCGGCTGGGCGGCTGACCATGTGCGGCATCCACGGCTGGATCGGGACGTTCCGCCGAGACCCCGGGCTCCACCACGGCTGCCTCGCCCACCGGGGGCCCGACGAGGCCGGCGAGTTCCACGACGAGCAGGGCGGCGTGCGCGTGGCCTTCGGCCACCGGAGGCTCCGGATCATCGACCTGTCGCCCGAGGCCGCGCAGCCGATGGCGACCGAGGCGGGCCTGGCCATCGCCTACAACGGCGAGGTCTACAACTACCGTGCCCTGCGCGAGGAGCTGGAGGCGCGGGGAACGAAGTTCCGCTCGGCCAGCGACACCGAGGTCGTCCTGCGCGGCTGGGAGGCGTGGGGACGCGACGTCCTCGGCCGGCTCGACGGCATGTTCGCGTTCGCGCTCTGGGATCGCCCGGCGGGCGAGCTGGTGCTCGCGCGCGACGCGGTCGGCATCAAGCCCCTGTACTACGCGGCGCTCCCCGAGGGCCTCGTCTTCGCCTCCGAGATCAAGGCGCTGCTCGCGACGCCCGGCGTCGACCGCACGGTCGACCCCGACGGGCTCGCCGACTACTTCACCCTCGGCTACACGCTCGGCGCCCGCACCGTGTACCGGGGCATCCGCAAGCTGCCGCCCGCTCACGCGCTCGCCTGGCGTGGCGGGACGGTGAGCGTCCGCCGGTACTGGTCGCCCCCCGCGGGCGAGGACCGCGGCCGCTGGCCCGAGCAGCTCGAGCGCCTGGAGGCCGCGCTGCGCGGCGCCGTGGAGCGCCAGATGGTCGCCGACGTCCCGGTCGGCGCGTTCCTCAGCGGCGGCGTCGACTCGAGCCTGATCGCGGCGCTGATGCGCCGGGTGGGCGGCGGGCGCGTCAAGACGTTCTGCGTCGGCTTCGAGGGGCTCGGTCTCTACGACGAGCGCCCGCACGCGCGGCGCGTGGCGTCGCTGCTCGGCACCGAGCACGCCGAGGAGGTGATCGTCCCGCGGCCGCGGGACGAGATCGAGCGCATCGTGGCCGCCTTCGACGAGCCGTTCGCCGACTCGTCGGCCATCCCCACCTACTACCTGGCGGAGGTGACGCGACGCGAGGTGACCGTGGCGCTCTCCGGCACGGGAGCCGACGACCTGCTGGGGGGCTACCGCCGCTACGCCTCGCACGGCCTGAGACGCGTGCTGGGCCGGGTGCCGCGGGGCGTGCGCGGGGCGCTGGCGGGCGTGGCCGGCCTCCTGCCGGCGGGCAGGCGCACGCGGGCCGAGCAGGCGGCGCTCTTCGTCCGGCGCGCGCTCGCGGCCTCGGTCGCCGACGAGGCCACCTGGTACGCCGATCTCATGACCGTCCTCGACGGCGACGTGCTCCGCGAGCTGGCGCCGTCGCTCGCGCTCCCCGAGCGGCATCCGCTCGCCGGACGGCTCGCCGGGGACGCGAGGGGCCCGGCCGGCCGCTACCTGGCCGCCGACTTCACCAGCTACCTGCCCGACGACCTCCTGGTGAAGGAGGACCGGATGACGATGGCCCACGGGCTCGAGGGGCGCGTGCCGTTCCTCGACCGCGAGGTCGTGGAGCTCGCCTGGCGGCTGCCCGACCACGTGAAGGTCCGCGGGCTCCAGACCAAGTGGCTGCTGAAGCGCCTGGCGCTCCGGTGGCTGCCGCGGGACATCGTCCTGCGCCCCAAGCACGGCTTCGCCGTGCCGGTGGGCGAGTGGTTCCGCGGCGAGCTGCGCGACCTCGGGCGCGACGTGCTCCTCGAGCGCGCGCCCGGCACGCTGCTCTCCGTCCCGGCGGTGGAGCGCCTCTGGGAGGCGCACGCCCGCCGCGAGGCCGACCTCGGGCCTCAGCTGTGGGCCCTCTTCGTGTACCGTCTCTGGGAGCGCCGCGGGACGGCCGTCCCGGCGGCCGGCGCTGGAGCGCGATGATGCAGGGAACCGCCGTCGAGTGGTCGCTCGTCCCCCTCGATCGCTGCGAGATCTGCGGCGAGCGCGAGCGGATGCGCCTGGGGATCCGGAGCAACGTCCAGCTCAGCCGGACGCTCGCGCTGCCGCCCGGGGCGCCGGTCACCACGGTCTTCCGCTGCCGCGGCTGCCGCCTGGTCTACTGCGACCCTCAGCCGCGCGGTCACTCCGTCGAGGAGGTCTACGGCGGCGTCGACGACTACTTCACGATCGAGATCGACGAGCAGCGCCTGGACTGGTACCGCCGGGTCGCGGAACGCCTGGCGGGCTACCGCGAGGGCCGCAAGGGTCGCCTGCTCGACGTCGGCTGCGGCCGCGGCGAGCTGGTCCACGCGGCGCGCCAGGCGGGGTGGGACGCCCACGGCATCGACCCGGACGGCCACTTCGTCGAGTTCGCGCGCCGGCGCTTCGGCCTGACGACGGTCAGGGCGGCCGACCTGGACGACGCCGATCTCCCGCGGCGCTCGTTCGACGCGGTGACGCTGAACGGCGTGCTCGAGCACATCCCGAACCCCGTCGAGACCGTCCGCAAGGCGGCGGCGCTGCTCGCGCCGGGCGGCGTGCTGTTCTTCGAGGTGCCGCACGGCGACGTCATCCGCTTCGCCGCCGCCGACCTCGTCCTGCGCGCGCTGCAGAGCCCGTTCAGCACCCACCTCTCGCCGTTCCACCCGCCCTACCACCTCTACGAGTTCTCCCGGCGCTCGGTTCGCCGCCTCGCGGCGGCCGCCGGTCTCGACCTGCTCGCCGTCCGCTACTTCCCCGGCAGCAACCGCTTCCCGCGCGGCCCGGGCCTCCGCGCCAGGGCGATGCGGCTCGCCTACGGTGTCCTCGTGCGGATGGAGAACGCGACGGGGCGCACGTACAACCTCCACGCGTTCCTGAGGGCGCCGATGTGACGGGCGCGGGCGAGCGCATCCGCGTCCTCCGCCTGATCGCGCGGCTGAACGTCGGCGGGCCCGCGCTCCACGCGGTGCTCCTCACCGAGCGGCTCGATCCCCGTCGCTTCGACTCCGTGCTGGTCGCCGGGCGCGAGGAGCCGGGAGAGGGCAACTGGCTCGCGCTCCAGGGACGCTCGCTCGAGCGGCTCGTGACGCTGCCCGCGCTGGGCCGCGAGATCCGCGGCGCGGCCGACCTGGCCGCGCTCGGCCGGCTCGTCGCGCTGATGCGACGGGTGCGGCCCCACGTCGTGCACACCCACACGGCCAAGGCCGGGACGCTGGGCCGCGTGGCCGCCCGGCTCGCGCGGGTGCCCGTCGTCGTCCACACCTACCACGGCCACGTGCTCCGCGGGTACTTCTCGCCGGCGAGGACGCGGCTGTTCGCGACCGTGGAGCGCTGGCTCGCCGGCCGCACCGACCGCCTGCTCGCGGTCAGCGACCGCGTGCGGCGCGAGCTGCTCGACATGGGCATCGGCACGCCGGAGCGCTTCGAGGTGGTCCCGCTCGGCCTCGACCTCGATCCCTTCGTCGAGTGCGAGGCGCTGCGCGGGGGACTGCGCGCGGAGATGGGCGCCGGCCCCGGCGACCTGCTCGTCGGCATCGTCGCGCGCCTGGTCCCGATCAAGGCCCACGAGGTGTTCCTGAGCGCCGCCGCGAGCGTGGCCCGCGCCGTGCCGGCCTCGCGCTTCGTCGTCGTGGGCGACGGCGAGCGGCGCGCCGGGCTGGAGGCGCTGGCCCGCGACCTCGGCCTGGCCGGCCGCGTCCACTTCCTCGGCTGGCGCCGGGACCTGCCGCGCATCCACGCCGACCTCGACGTGGTCGCGCTGACCTCCAGGAACGAGGGGTCGCCGGTGTCGCTCATCGAGGCCATGGCGGCCGCGCGCCCGGTCGTCGCGACGCGGGTCGGCGGCGTGCCGGACCTCGTGGAGGACGGCGTCAGCGGGCTGCTGGTCGACGCGGGCGACGACCGCGCGCTCGCCGCCGCCATCGTCGCGCTCGCCGGCGACCCCGAGCGGCGCCACGCGCTGGGACAGGCCGGGCGCAAGCGCGTCCATCCCGGCTTCGGCGCCGACCGCCTCGTGCGCGACATCGAGTCGCTCTACGCGCGGCTGCTCGCGGAGCGCTCGCGGTGAGCCGGGCCCTCGTGGTCCTCGCGGCGTCCTTCGGCCTCGGCCTGGCGCTGACGCTGCTCGCCGAGCGCGTGGCGCCGCGCCTGGGCGTCGTCGCTCGGCCCAAGGCCGACCGCTGGCACCGGCGCGAGGTGCCGCTGCTGGGCGGCGTCGCGATCGCCGCCGGCACGACGGTGCCGCTGCTGGCCGCCGCTCCCGGCGACGCCCGCGTGGCGGTCCTCGTCCTGGCCGCCCTCGCGATGGCGGTCATCGGCCTCGTGGACGACGTCAGATCGCTCAGCCCGCAGGGCAAGCTGCTCGCCCAGATCCTGCTCGCCGTCGTGCTCCTGCACTTCGGCTTCGAGCTGCGCACGACTGGCTACGCGGTCGTCGACGTGCTCGTCACGCTCGTCTGGGTGGTCGGCATCACGAACGCGTTCAACCTCCTCGACAACATGGACGGGCTCTCGGCGACGATCGCCCTCGTCACGGTGGCCTTCCGCATGCTGTTCTTCCACTGGGAGGGGGACGCCGCCGGCGTGACCGCGTGCGCGGCGTTCGCCGGCGCCGTCGCCGGCTTCCTGGTGCGGAACCACGCCCCCGCGCGGATCTTCATGGGCGACGCCGGGAGCCTCTACCTCGGCTTCTTCCTCGCCGGGCTCTCGATCGGCGCGCCGCAGGCGGCCTACTCGCGCGGCGTCTTCGCCGTCCTCGTGATCCCGGTCCTGCTGCTGCTGATCCCGATCTTCGACACGGCGTTCGTGACGCTCACGCGGATGCTCGCCGGCCGCAGCCCCGCCGTCGGCGGCCGCGACCACACCTCGCACCGGCTGGTGGCGGTCGGGCTCTCGGAGCGCCAGACGGTCGGCCTCCTCGCCGCGATCTCGGCGGCGGCCGGCGGCGTCGCCGTGCTCTCCTACCGGGTGGGCCTGACCGAGGCCGTGGTGCTGCTGGCGCTCCTCGTGATCGCGCTCGTGCTGCTCGGGGTCCACCTGGGCCGCGTCCGCGTCGTGCACTCGGTCGAGGCGCCGGAGAAGGGGACCGTGCTCCGGCTGCTCGCGGACTTCCAGTACAAGCGCCAGGTGGCCACGCTCGCGCTCGACGTGTGCCTCATCCTCGTCGCCTACCACGCGGCGTACCTGATCCGCTTCGAGGAGTCGTTCGGCGTCTACCGCGACCGTCTCGACGCCTCGCTGCCGATCGTCCTGCCGGTGCAGCTCGTCGCCTTCGCCGGCTTCGGGCTCTACCGGTCCGTCTGGCGCTACACGGGGATCGCCGACGTCATCCGCATCGTCAAGGCCGCCACCGTGGGCACGATGGCGACGCTCGTCGTCCTGATCTACGCGACGCGCTTCGAGGGGTACTCGCGGACGGTCTTCATCCTGGACTGGGTGCTGCTGATCGTCCTCGTCGTCGGCAGCCGCGCGTCGTTCCGGCTCTTCGGCGAGTTCTTCAGGACCCGGCCCGAGTCCTTCGCCCGCGTCCTCGTGTACGGGGCGGGCGGCGGCGGCGAGCTGCTCGTCCGCGAGCTGCAGAACAACCCGGCGCTGGAGCGGGTGCCGGTCGGCTTCATCGACGACGACCGGAGCAAGCACCACACCCGGATCCACGGCGTGCCCGTCCTCGGCGGCAGCGAGAGCATCGAGAGCATCCTGGCGGAGCGGGGCGTGGCCGAGGTCATCGTCACCTCGGCGAAGATCGGGGGCGGCCAGCTGGAGCAGGTCGCCGAGGCGTGCCGGCGCCGCGACGTCCCCATCCGCCGCGCCACCCTGAAGCTCGAGTGACAAAATCCCGCCTCGAGGCCCCCCTGGCCGTGCATAATGGGGCCCCGGAAGTGCCACCGATCCGTCCAGGGAGGGAGATCGGGCTCCGATGCGGGCTCTCGTGACCGGAGGCGCCGGCTTCATCGGCTCGCACCTCGCCGAGTCGCTCATCGCCCAGGGCCACGAGGTCATCGTCCTCGACGACCTGTCGACGGGTCGCGTCGACAACCTCGCCGCCGTCGCCGCCTCGCCGCGGCTCCGCACCCACTGGGGCTCGGTCCTCGAGGAGGAGCGGCTGCAGGAGTTCGTGGACGAGGTCGACGTGGTCTACCACCTGGCCGCCGCCGTCGGCGTCGCGCTGATCATGCAGCGCCCGGTGGAGACCATCGAGACCAACATCCTGGGCACCGACCGCGTCCTGCGCTGCGCCGCCAAGGGGCAGAAGAAGGTCGTCATCGCCTCGACGTCCGAGGTCTACGGCAAGAACGACCAGGTCCCGCTGCGCGAGGACGACGACGGCGTGCTGGGGCCGACGACGAAGCGCCGGTGGAGCTACGCCTGCTCGAAGGCCATCGACGAGTTCCTGGCGCTCGCCTACTGCGAGCAGCGCGGCGTGCCGACCGTCGTCGTGCGCTACTTCAACACGATCGGTCCCCGGCAGACGGGGCGCTACGGGATGGTCGTGCCGCGCTTCGTGGGGCAGGCGCTCAGGGGCGAGCCCATCACCGTGTACGGCGACGGCACCCAGACGCGCAGCTTCACCGACGTCGAGGACGCGGTGGCCGCGACCATCGCGCTGTCGATGCACGCCGGCGCCGTCGGCGAGGTGTTCAACATCGGCAACGGCCGCGAGATCGCCATCAACGACCTCGCCGAGCGCGTGCGCGAGCTGACGGGCAGCCGGTCGCCGATCGCCCACGTCCCGTTCGAGGACGTCTACGGCGCCGGCTTCGAGGACCTCCAGCGGCGCGTGCCCGACATCGGCAAGATCCAGCGGCTCGTCGGCTTCCAGCCGCGCTTCACGCTCGACGACTCCCTCCGGAAGATCCTGGCCGGGTTCCGCGACGTGTGAGCCCGCCGGCTGCCCGCCAGACCGCCCGCGACGTGCCGCAGGCGGCGGTCGTGGGCGCGGCGGTCGCGCTGGTGGTGACGGTCCCCCTCGTCCCGGTCGCCGCCGTCTCCGGCTCGGTGACGCTCGCCTCCTCCCTCCTCGCCGTCTACGGCGCCGGCCTCTTCCTGCTGACGCTGCGCTGGCCCCCGCTCGGCGTCGTCGGGCTGCTCGCCGCGCTGCCCCTCGTCACGATCGAGATCGGGGTGGGCGATCTCGACCGCACCGTCTCGGCCGACAAGGTCGCGCTCGCGGCCGTGGTCCTCGGCTGGCTGGCTCGCCGGGGCCGCGAGGCGCTGCCGGCGGCGCTGCGCCACCCGCTCCTCGGCTGGTGGCTCGCGTTGCTCGGGATCGTGGTCGTGTCCGAGGTCGCCCGCGGCGCCGGCTTCCGCCAGGCCTGGGGGATCGCCAGGCACGCGATTCCCGCGCTCGTGTTCTTCGCCGCCGCCGACGTCCTGGCGTCGCCCCGCGTCCGCGCGCAGGCGGTGATGTTCGCGGCGGCGGCGGGCACGGCGGTGGCCCTCCTGGCCGTCGCGGAGTGGGGCCTCGTCGCCGGCGGCATCCACTCGCCGATGTTCTTCAAGACGGGCACCCTCGGCGACGAGCAGAAGTTCGGGGCCACGATCAGCCACGTCAACTACCTCGCGGCGTACCTGGTGATCGTGCTGGCCGTGCTGGCCGCCGCCGCGGCGGCGGCCACCGGCCGGACGCGGCGGATGGCCGTCGTCGCGATGGCGGCGCCGCTCGCCGCCCTGGTCTACGCCGATTCGGCGGGCTCGGCGGTCGCCCTGGTCGCGGGCGTCGTCTTCGCCGGCGCGCTCGCGCTGGGACGCGGTCGATCACGCCGTGTCGCGATCGGCCTGGCCGTCGCGGTGGCCGCGGTCTCGGCGCTGGGCCTCGCCGCCGCCGTCTCCACGTTCGGGCTCGCGCACGGCTCGGTCGCGTCCCGGATCGCCTCTCACCGGATCGGGTTCGCCGCCATCGCCGAGCGGCCGGTGCTGGGGTTCGGTGACAAGGGCTTCGCCCGGGAGTCGGGGCGCCTCGAGCGTGAGGTCTTCGGCGCGCCGCAGGCGCACCTGCACCCCCCCGACGCCGTGCTGCCGGCGCACTCGTCGTACCTCCAGATGGCGGTGGAGCACGGGGTGCCCGGGCTCGTCGCCTTCGTCGGCCTCCTCGCCGCGGTCCTCGCGCGCGGGGCGCGGCGCTTCCTCTCCGGGCAGGGCGCCGGCGCGGTCGCCGCGCTGGCCCTCGTCTCCGGGCTGTTCGCGTTCTGCGTCCAGGCGCTGGTCGAGAGCCTCTTCGAGTACTCCAAGGTCGCCGCGATCTTCTGGATCCTCGCGGCGGCCTGCGTCGCCCCGCGGGAGTCGCCTGACGCCGCCTCCGCCGGCGTCGCCGGGGGACGGCGCGTCGCCTAGCAGGCGCCGGAAGTCCTTGGCGCGGCGGGAGCCCCCGGCGTGAGCGTCCCGCGCCCGGCGTTCCTCGGCGTCGTCGTCCTCACGCTCGCCGGCCAGGCCGTCGCGGTCGGCTACGAGGTCGTGCTCGCCGCCCGCTTCGGGACGGGGATCGAGGCCGACGCGCTCGCGCTCACGCTCATGATCGTCGTGGCCGCCGCCAACGAGCTGGGCACGTGGATCTCGACGCTGTTCGTCCCGCAGTACGTCGACGCCCGGGCGCGCGACGGCGAGGCGGCCGCCGCCGGGTTCCTCGGAGCCGGCCTCACCGCTGTCGCCGCCGGCTCGCTCGCGCTCGCGGCCCTGGTCGCGCTCGCCGCGCCGGGGATCGTCGCGCTCCTCGCGCCGGATCTCGCCGCGCGCGGCGCCGCCGTGGGCCTGCTGAGGCTGTTCGCCCCGCTCGTCGTGCTCGCGCCGGTCTCGGTGCTGCTGGCCGCCGCGCTCCAGGCCAACGACCGCTTCGTCCTGGCCGGCGCCCGCCAGCTCTGCTGGTACGGCGCCACGGTGGTCGCCCTGGTCGCGCTCGCGCCCCGGCTCGGCGCCGCCGCCGTGCCCGTCGGCATGGTCGCCGGCTACGCGCTCTTCTGCCTGCTGCTGGCGGCCGATCTCCGCGCTCGCGTCCCCGCCGCCCGCGTGCCGCCGGGCGGCGCCGGCCGCCGCGAGGGCGTCGCCAGGCTGCGCGGCCTGGCGGGGCTCCTCCTGCCGCTCGCGCTGGCCTCGGCGCTCAACTACGTCAACGTCACGTTCGAGCGCGCGATCGCCGCCCGGCTGCCCGAGGGCAGCCTGGCCGCCCTGACGTACGCGTTCCGGCTGCTGAACTTCCCCGTGAACCTCCTGGTCCTCAACGCGACCGCGATGCTGCTGCCCGCCCTCGCCCGTCACGCGTCGCGCGACGAGCCGGCGGAGGTCGCGGCCCTGGTGCTCAGGGCGCTCCGGCTGACGCTGGTCTTCACGGTCGGGCTCGCGGCGCTCGCCGTCGCCCTGGCCGGCCCGCTCGTCGCCGTGCTCCTCGAGCGCGGGGCGTTCACGGCGGCCTCCACGGCGCTCACGGCCACGGCCGTCGTCTGGTACGCGCCGGGGCTGATCGGGATCGCCTGCGCCCAGGTGCTCGCGCGCGCCTACCAGGCCGTGCACGAGGTGCGCCGGCTGATCGCCACCGGCGTCGTGGCGATCGTGCTCAGCATCGCGCTGATGCCGGCGCTCACCGCCGCGATCGGATTCCGCGGCCTGCCGATTGCGACGTCGATCGTCGCGGTGCTACTGTCGGCCGTCATGCTGCTGGGGATCCGCGGGCGGCTGCCGGGTCTCGCGCTCGGCGCGCTCCTGTCGTCCGCGTGGCGCGTCGGGCTCGCCGGGGCCGCGGCCGCCGCCGTCGCCTGGGCCGCGCGCGGCGTCGCGGGCGACGGCCTCGCGGCCCTCGCCACGGGCGTCGTGGCCGGAGCCGGCTCGTACGCGGCGCTCCTCGGGCTCGTCGCGCGCGGCGACGCCAGGCTCGCCGTCGCCGCCGTCCTGCCGGCGCTCGCGCGCCGGTGAAGGTGTGGATCGTCGGCCACACGTACGTCACCGCGCTCTCGCACGGCAAGCTGCGCGCGCTGGCCGCGCTGCCCGGCGTCGACCTGACGCTGCTCGTGCCGCGCGGCTGGCGGACGGCGCTCGGCGCGGCGCCGCTCGCGGTGACGGCGGCGGAGGGCTACCGGATCGTCACGTCGCGGCTGGCCCTCGACGGCCGCATCGGCGCCTACCTCTATCGCGACGGCCTGGGGGCGCTGCGCCGCGCGCGGCCCGACGTCGTCCAGGCCGAGGTCGAGCCGTGGAGCCTGGCCGCGCTGCAGTGCTCGCTCGCGGCCGGCGCCGCGCGGCTCGTGCTGTTCACGTGGGAGAACCTCGAGGGGCCGCGCCGGCTCGTGTCGCGGGCCGTCGAGCGCGTGGTGCTGCGGCGCGCGGCGTTCGTCGTCGCGGGCAACCACGGCGCCCGCGCCCGGATGCTCCGGCGCGGCGTGCCCCCCGAGCGGCTCGCCGTGCTCCCGCAGCTCGGCGTCGACCCGGTCCGCTACGCGGCCGGCGACCCCGCGCGCGTGCGCGCGCGGCATCCTCAGGAGGGCCCGGTGGTCGGCTACGTCGGGCGCCTCGTCCCCGAGAAGGCGGTGGACGTGCTCCTGGCCGCCGTCGCCGGCATCGACGCGCGGGTGCTCGTCGTCGGCGACGGGGTCGCGCGGGCGGGGCTCGAGCGCCAGGCGGGATCGTGGCCCGCCGGCAAGGCCGCCTTCGCCGGCGCCGTGAGCGACGCCGACGTCCCGGACCACCTCGCGGCGATGGACGCGCTGGTGCTGCCCTCGCGCACGACGGCGACGTGGGCCGAGCAGTTCGGCCACGTGCTGATCGAGGCGATGGCCGCCGGCGTCCCGGTCGTCGGCTCCTCCTCCGGCGCGATCCCCGAGGTGATCGGCGACGCCGGGCTGATCTTCCCCGAGAACGATGCGGCGGCGCTCGCCGCCCAGCTCCGGCGGCTCCTGGGCGACGAGGCGCTCCGGAAGGCGCTCGTCGAGCGGGGGCGCGAGCGCGTCGCGCGGCGGTTCACCCACGAGGTGGTGGCGGCGGCGTACCTGGACGTGTGGAAGGGCCTGCTCCGCCGCTGAGGCCCTGGAGGCGCGCGTGGGGGCCATTTCGGCGCCCTCGTGTCTATAATCCTGGGGTGCAGGGCAGGGGGCCGATCGCCATCAATGCGGCCATCGTCGGCGAGCGCCCGACCGGCCTCGGCATCTACGCCGTCAGCATCGTCCACGCGCTCGCGGCCCTCGGCGAGCGCCTCGTCGTCTACACGTCGCGGCCCGACCTCGTCGCCGCTCCCGGCGTGGAGGTCCGGCGCATCACGGCGGCGGTCACACCCGAGCGCGGCCCCCGGGGCCACCTGGCGCGGCTGCTGTGGGTCCAGACGGCGCTGCGGCGCCACGTCGCCCGCGACCGCGCCGGCATGCTGCTCAACCTGATGCCCGAGGGCCTGCTCGGGCCCGCGCTGCCGCAGGTGACCACCGTCCACGACCTGCTCCCGCTGCTCTACCCCGAGGAGTACCCGCGCCACCAGCACTACTTCCGCCGCTACGTACCGGCCGTCCTGCGCTTCTCGCGGGCGGTGATCGTCTGCTCGGAGAGCACGCGGCGCGACATCCTCCGGCTCTACGGCAAGGTCCCCGCCGAGCGGATCCACGTGGTCCTTGGCGGCTACGACGCCGCGCGGTTCACGCCCGAGGGCCCGGTGGAGCCCGCGCCCGAGCCCTACGCGCTCTATCTCGGCAACGTCATGCCGCACAAGAACCTGCTGCGGCTCGTCGACGCCTTCGCCGCCGCCGCGCGCCACGGCCCGGGGCGGCTCGTCCTCCGCGGCCGGGGCAAGCCCCGGCACGTCGAGGCGCTCCGGGCGCGCATCGCCTCCCACGGCCTCGAGGCGCGCGTCGACTGGCAGCCCTACGCCGACGTGGCGTCGCTGCCGGCGCTCTACCGCGGCGCGCGCATGCTGCTGCTGCCCTCGCTCTACGAGGGCTTCGGGCTCACCGCGCTCGAGGCCATGGCCTGCGGCACGCCGGTGATCACGTCGGCGACCTCGTCGCTGCCCGAGGTGGTCGGCGACGCCGCCCTGCTCGTCGATCCCGCCGACACCGGGGCGCTCGCCGAGGCCATCGCGCGGCTCTTCGCCGACGACCGCCTCGCCAAGGACCTCGCCGCGCGGGGGCTCGCGCGCGCCCGGCTGTTCTCGTGGGAGCGGACGGGGCGTCTGGTGCAGGCGGCCCTGCGGGCGGCCGCCGCCTGATGCGCGTCGCGCTCGTCCACGACTGGCTCGTCGGCATGCGGGGCGGCGAGCGGTGCCTCGAGGTCTTCTGCGAGCTCTACCCGGACGCCGACGTCTTCACGCTCGTGCACGCGCCCGGCAGCGTGTCGCCCGTGATCGAGGGCCACCGCATCGTCACGTCGTTCGTCCAGCGGCTGCCCGGGGCGGCGACGCGGTATCCCTACTACCTGCCGGTCCTCCCGGCGGCGGTCCGTCGCTTCGACCTCCGCGGCTACGACCTGGTGATCTCCTCCAGCCACTGCGTGGCCAAGGGCGCGTGGGCGCCGTCGGAGGCGCTCCACGTCTGCTACTGCTTCACGCCGATGCGGTACGTCTGGGACATGTACGGCGAGTACTTCGGCCCGCGGGCGCCGCTGGCCGCGCGGGCGCTCATGCCGCCGGTCGCCGCGGCGCTGCGCCGCTGGGACCGCGCCGCGAGCGCCGGCGTCGACGACTTCATCGCGATCTCGCGCCACGTCGCCGACCGGATCCGCCGCTGCTACGGCCGCGAGGCCGCCGTCATCCACCCGCCCGTGGACGTCAGGCGCTTCGAGCCGGGAGACGGCGACGGCGGCTTCTACCTGGTCGTCTCCGCGCTGGTGCCGTACAAGCGGATCGACCTCGCGATCCTCGCCGCGCGGCGCCTCGGCCGCCGGCTCGTCGTGGTCGGCGCGGGCCCCGAGGAGCGCCGGCTCCGGGCCCTCGCCGGGGACGCCGACGTCGAGTTCCTCGGCTGGCGCGACGACGCGACGGTGGCCGACCTCTACCGGCGGTGCCGCGCCCTGCTGTTCCCGGGGCTCGAGGACTTCGGCATCGTGCCGCTCGAGGCGATGGCGTCCGGGCGGCCGGTGATCGCGTTCGGCGCCGGCGGCGTGCTCGACACCGTCGTGCCGCCCGGCGCCGAGGAGCCGCCCACGGGGATCTTCTTCCACGAGCAGACGATCGAGGCGCTCGTCGCCGCGATCCGGCGCTACGAGGACGAGGCGGACCGGTTCGACCCGAAGGCGCTTCGCGCGCGGGCCGAGCTGTTCGACCGGCCCCGCTTCAAGGAACGGTTCGCCGCGTACGTGGACGCGCGGCTCGCGGGCCGGGTCCGGTGCTGAAGGCGCACTCGCGGCTCCTGGAGCAGCTCGCGCTCGCCGCCGACCTGCTCCTCGTCGGCGGCTGCTGGCTGCTCGCCTACGTCCTGCGGTTCCACGTCGTGGGCCCGCCGCTGGTGAACCCCGAGCCGCCGCCCCTGCGCGACTACCTCCTGCAGCTCGTGCCGATCCTCGTCGTGTGGGGCGTCGCGTTCCACTGGTTCGGCCTCTACCGGCCGCGCCGGCTCGGCAGCCGGCTCTCGGAGTGGGTCGACGTCGCGAAGGCCTCCACGCTCGGCGTGCTCGCGCTCGTGACGATCATGACGTTCTTCTTCCGGGAGACCGAGTACTCGCGCGTCGTGATCGTGTACTTCTGGCTGCTGTCAATCGTGGCGCTGAGCCTCTGGCGCGCCGCGTACCGAGAGGCGCTGCGCGTCGCGCGCCGGCGGGGCGTGAACGTGCGCCACGCGCTGGTGGTCGGCGGCGGCGGCCCCGCGCTCGAGGTCCTCACCGCCCTCCACCGGAGGCCGGACGCGGGCGTCAAGGTCGTCGGGCTCGTGGGGGACAAGACCGAGCCGGCGAGCGCGTCGGCGCCGTGGCTCGGCCGCTTCGAGGAGCTGCGCGCGGTCCTCGACCGCCAGCCGGTCGACCTCGTGTTCGTCGCGCTGCCGCACACGGAGTCCGGCCGGCTCGGCGCGATCCTGACCGAGATCGGCGACGACCCGGTCACGATCCACCTGGTCCCCGACGTCGTCGGCCTCGCGTCCCTCCGCGGCGGCGTCGAGGAGTTCGAGGGCGTCCCGCTCATCCACCTGCGCGAGTCGCCGCTCCACGGCTGGAACAGCGTGCTCAAGCGCGCGATGGACGTCGTCGTCGGGGGCGCGGCCCTGCTCGCCGCGGCGCCGCTGATGGCGGCGATCGCCGTGGCCGTCAAGACGACCTCGCCCGGCCCGGTGCTGCTGCGCCAGGAGCGCATGGGGCTCGACGGCCGCCGCTTCGCGATGCTGAAGTTCCGGACGATGCGGGTCGACGCCGAGGCGCAGACCGGCCCCGTGTGGGCGTCGCCCGAGGACCCGCGGCGCACGGGGCTCGGCGCGTTCCTGCGCCGCTTCAGCCTGGACGAGCTGCCGCAGCTCGTGAACGTGCTGCGGGGCGACATGAGCCTGGTCGGCCCGCGCCCCGAGCGCCCGGTGTTCGTGGAGGACTTCCGGCGGCGCTTCCCGGGCTACATGCTGCGCCACAAGGTGAAGGCGGGCATGACGGGCTGGGCGCAGGTCAACGGCTGGCGCGGCAACACGTCGCTCGAGCGGCGCCTCGAGTACGACCTCTACTACATCGAGCGCTGGTCGCTGGCGTTCGACGTGAAGATCCTCGTGCTGACGCTCTGGCGGGGCTTCTTCGACCGCAACGCCTACTGATGACCCGCGGGGGACCCGGTGACGCGCCGGGCCGCGGTTCCGGGGGCCCCGGGAGCGCCGTCGGGCGAGCCCCATCGCCCGGCGGCCCGGACCGCGCCGTCACCGGGAGCCCCGAGCCGCATCGGACGCCGCGTTCCGGCGGCGTCGTGAGCGCCGACGAGCGCGCGGGCCGCGCGCTCATGGCGGCCTTCGCCGTCGGCCTCGCCGTCTCCATCACGCTCGCCCAGACGGCGCTCGCGCTGCTCGCGCTGCGCCTGCTGTGGCGGCTCGTCGGGGGCCGCGCGCGGCTCGCCGGCTGGCCGCTCGCCGCGCCGGTCGTCGCCTGGGTCGCCGCCTCGCTGCTGGCGGCGCTCTTCTCCCCGGACCCGCTCGGGGCGGCGGCGACGGCGCTGCGCGGCCTGGCGCTGGTCGCGGCGCTCTACGTGACGCTCGACGCGCTGCCCGACACGGCCGCCGCCGACCGGTGGCTCGGCCTCCTCCTCGCGCTCGTCACGGTGTCCGCGGTGGTCGGGGTGCTGCAGGTGGCGCTCTGCCCGTGGCTCGCGCCGCGGGCCGGGACCCTCGGCGCGATCCCGCTCGCCGGGCGCGCGCTCGCGAAGTGCCACCGCGCCCACGGCTTCTACAGCATCTACATGACGCTCGCCGGGGTGCTGAGCCTCGCGATGCTCGCGTCGCTGCCGCGACTGCTCCCGGGCGGCGGCGGCGCCCCGGCGTGGCGCGCCGCCGCCTGGGTGGCGAGCGGCGCCGGCCTCGCCATGACGTACGTCCGCGGCGCGTGGATCGGGTTCGCCGCCGGCGTCGTGACGCTCCTGGCGCTGGTGCGCCGCGGCCGCCTGCCCCTCGTCGTCGCCGTCGTGGCGCTGGCGGTCGCGGTGCTGCTGGTGCCCGGCGTCAGGCGGCGCGCCGGAAGCATCGTCGACCCGGCGGACCCCACGGCCCGCGAGCGCCTCGCGATGTGGCAGAGCGCCGCGGCCATCGCCCGCGACCACCCGCTCACCGGCGTGGGACCGGGGCAGGTGAAGCGCGTGTACCCTCGCTACGCGCTGCCCGAGTTCCGGGAGCGGCCGCGCGCGCACGTCCACAACACGCCGCTCCAGATCCTGATCGAGCGGGGGCTGATGGGCCTCGGCGCCTGGCTCGCGCTCCACGCGGCGTTCTTCGTGCGCGCCATGCAGGCGCTGCGGTCGCTCGCCGCCGGGGCGGCCCGCGAGCGCGCGATCGTCCTCGGCGCCGTGGCGGCGATCGCCGGCTACCTCGTGGGCGGGCTCACCGAGTACAACTTCGGCGACTCCGAGGTCGTCCTGGTCGCGTGGACGGTGATGGCGCTGCCGTTCGTCGTCGCGCGCTCCGGGCGCCGCGACGCGATTCCCGGGAGCCCGTCGTGAGCCTGCCGGCGCCGCCCGGGCAGGGGTCGCCGGCATGAGGCTCGCCCGGCCGGCGGTCGTCGCGCTACTCGCGGTCGGCGTCGCGCTGGCGGCGATGGCGGCCGGCGCCCGGGGCGCGCCGAAGGTCCCCCGCATCGGCTTCCTGAGCGCCGGCTCGCTCGCGTCCCCCGAGATGACGGTGACCCTGGAGGCGTTCCGGCAGGGGCTCGGCGACCACGGCCACGTCGAGGGCCGGAGCATCGCGATCGAGTACCGGGCGGCGGACGGGCAGCTCGATCGCCTCGGGGGCCTCGCCGCCGACCTGGCCCGCCTGAAGGTCGACCTCATCGTCGCCGTGGCGACGCCGGCGGCCCGGGCCGCGCATGAACGCGAGGACCGCGAAGGCGCTGGGCCTCGCCATCCCGCCCTCGGTGCTCGCGCGGGCCGACGCCATCATTCGCTGACCGCGGCCGGCCGGCCGCGTCGACGTATTCGGCGAGATTCGTCAGTACGCGGGCACCGGCTCCGTGGCGGCGCGGACGCGGACGAAGTAGTCCTTGAAGTGCGCGAGGTCGGCCTCGGAGACCATGTCGGAGACCAGGAAGCAGGCGAGGTCGCCCTGCTTCCACACCCACACCGAGAAGCCGTTGTCGTGGATCAGGGCGGGGCGGTAGCGGTCGATCTTCACGCGGCGGCGCTCGGGGATGCCGAGGCCGGGGGCGGGAAGCACGACGTAGGTGATGTGGTGGCCGTCGGCGTCGCGGTAGTGCAGCGCCACGCCGCGGCGCTGGTCGAGATAGACGGGCTCGGCGCCGACCAGCGACAGCCGGTCGTCGCCCAGGAAGACGCTCGCGAGGTTGATCCCCGTCTCCTGGCTGAGCCACGGCACGGCGGCGGGCACGACCTCCTCGGAGCGCGCGCCCCAGAGGAGCGCCCGCGTGTGCTCGGCGACGACGGCCCGCGCCAGGCGCTGCACGGGATCCTGCGGCGTGATCCGGGGCAGCATCGGGACGAAGAACAGCGCGAGGACCAGCGCCGTCGCGGCGGCCGAGAGCGCCGGCGCCAGCCACCAGGTGCGCGCCGGGCGCGGCGCCGAGGCCTCGACGATGGCCGCGCGAAGCCTCGCCGGCGCGACGTGGCGCGGCAGCTCGGTCGCGAGCCGGCGGCTCAGCGTCTCGTCCGACTGATCTCCGAACGTCTCGGTCATCGGGCTCCGTAGTCCCGCAGCAGCGCCCGGAGGCGCTCCTTCGCCCGGAAGATGCGCGACTTCACCGTGCCCACCGGGCAGGACATGACCTGCGCGACCTCCTCGAGCGGCATCCCCTCGATCTCGGCCAGGAGGAGCACGGTGCGGAATTCTTCCGGCAGCCGCCGTAGCGCGCGCTCGAGGTCGGTGTGGGCCTCGAGCACGCCCGGATCGTCCTCCGGGGCATCGTGGAACATGGGTGCGTCCCAGTCCGAAACGCCGTCCTCCGCCATCGGTGACTCACGCTCCCGCAGGCGGTAAAACGTCAAGAACGTGTTTCTCAGGATCTGAAACAACCAGGCGCGGAGGTGAGTTCCCGGCTCGAAGCGGTGGGAGAAGCGCAGGGCCCGGAGATAGGTCTCCTGCACCAGATCCTCGGCCTCCGCCGGCTTCCTGGTCAGGTAGACCGCGAAGTTGTACAGGGCGTCGAGGTGCTCGAGGGCCTGGCGTCGGAACTCGGCGTCGGTCGCGCTCATTGCTCGAACCAGCGCCGGGGGTAGGCGCCCGGCTCGACGTGGTGCTCGTCGTCGAGGTCCTCCAGCAGCTCCCTGACCGTCCGGTACAGCGTCGGATGCTCGAGCTCCGGGGCGAGATCGGCGAGCGGCCGCAGGACGAACGCGCGCTCGTGGAGCAGCAGGTGCGGCACCTGGAGCCGGTCCGGGACGCTGATCACCCGGTCCTCGTAGAGCAGGATGTCGATGTCCACGGTGCGCGGCGCGAAGCGCTGCGCCTCGGGCGTTCCCGGCGGCCGCTCGCGGCCGAGCGCGTTCTCGATCGCCTGCAGGCGGTCGAGGAGCTGCTCGGGCGGCAGCGTGGTGTCGATCACGACGGCGCAGTTGAGGTACCACGCCTGCTCGGCGGCCGAGCGGCCGGGCTCGCTCTCCCACGGCTCGGCCTCGTAGAGCGCCGAGGCGTCGACGAACCGGATGCCGGCCGTCCGGCGGAGCTCGTCGATGGCGCTGCGCAGGAGCCGGATCCGGTCGCCGAGGTTCGAGCCCAGGCCCAGGTAGACGCGCGCCATCAGCGGCTCCGGACGAGCTCGACGGCGGGCGTGCCCACGAGACCCTCGAGCGGCGCCGCCAGCTTGCGGACGCGCACCCGGACCTGGCGGGCGGGGAACTCGCGCAGCAGCGCCTCGGCGATGAGGCCGGCCAGACGCTCGATGAGGTTCACCCGCTGCCCCGTGCCCGTCTCGACGATCCGCCGCGCGACCAGGCCGTAGTCGATCGTGGCGCCGAGGTCGTCGGACAGCGCCGCCGCGGCCAGGTCGACCGCGAGCTCGACGTCGACCGAGAACCAGGCGCCGAGCGCCTCCTCGGCCTTCGTCGTGCCGTGCCGCCCGAAGAACCGCACGTCCTCGAGCAGCAGGCGGTCGCCGGTCACAGCCGCACCACGGGATTGACCAGGCTGCCGATGCCCTCGATGCGGACCTCGACCCGGTCGCCCGGCCTGAGCGGGCCGACGCCGGCCGGCGTGCCCGTGGCGATCACGTCGCCCGGCACGAGCGTCATGATCGCCGCCACGCGGGCCACGAGCTCCTCGACCGGGAAGACGAGGTCCTTGGTGCTCGACGACTGGCGGACCTCCCCGTTGACCAGGGCCTCGATGGCGACCGCGTTGGGGTCGATGTCGGTCGCGATGCACGGCCCGACCGGGCAGAACGTGTCGAAGGCCTTCGCGCGGTCGGGGAGCGCGTCGCGGGCCTGGAGGTCGCGCGCCGTGACGTCGTTCAGGCACGTGTAGCCGAGGACGTGCTCGTGCACGCGCGAGGGCGGGATGTTGCGGCACCGCCGCTTGATGACGACGGCCAGTTCGGCCTCGTGCTCGACGCGGTCCGACTGCGGCGGATGGATGATCGGGTCGTCCGGGCCGATGACCGACGTCGGCGGCTTGAAGAAGAAGCGCGGCTCGGCCGGCAGCGGCCGCCCCATCTCCGCGGCGTGGGCCCGGTAGTTCAGGCCGACGCCGACGATCTTGGACGGCAGCACGGGCGCGAGCAGGACCGTCTGGCGGAGCGGGTAGCGCCGGCGGCCGCGCCGGAAGGCGCCGAACGGCGTGCCCGAGTACTCGACGACGTGGGCGCCCTCGATGACGCCGTAGCGGGACTTTCCCTCGATCCTGAAGCGGACGATGCGCATGCGGGGGCCGGCGTCAGAGGCCGAGGACGTCCTGCATCGAGTAGAGGCCGGGGCCGCGCCCCGCGACGAAGCGCGCGGCCCGGAGGGCGCCGCGCGCGAACGTGTCGCGGCTGTGCGCGCGGTGGGTCAGCTCGAGCCGCTCGCCCGGCGTCCCGAACGAGACCGTGTGCTCGCCGATGACGTCTCCGGAGCGGAGCGAGAAGATCCCGATCTCCTTGCGGCTCCGCTCGCCCGGCATGCCCTGCCGGCCGTAGACCGCCACCGCGCCGAGATCGCGCCCGAGCGCCCCGGCCACGACCTCCGCCATGCGGAGCGCGGTCCCGCTCGGCGCGTCCTTCTTGTGGCGGTGGTGGATCTCCGTGATCTCGACGTCATAGTCGTCGCCGAGCGCGCGGGCCATGGTCTCGAGCAGGCGCAGGGCCAGCGTCACGCCGACGGACATGTTGGGGGCGAGCAGGATCGCCGTGCGCTTGGCGAGCGCCCCGATCTCGTCCCGCTGGGCGGCGGTGAACCCCGTCGTGCCGGTGACGGCCCGGGCGCCGGCGTCGGCCGCGAGGCGGAGGTGGGCGAGGGAGGCCTCGGGGGTCGAGAACTCGACCAGGACGCGCCCCCGCGTCAGGGCCGTCGCGGCGTCGCTGCCGAGCGCGACGCCGAGCGCGCCCACGCCGGCCACCTCGCCGGCGTCGCGGCCGAGCGCCGGATGGCCGGGGGACTCGAGGGCGGCGACCAGGCGCAGGTCCGGAGCGTCGCGGAGGCAGGCCACCACCCGCGAGCCCATCCGGCCCGCGGCTCCCGCGACGACGATGTCCACCACGGCCCGCCTCGCGGCGTCCGCTTACTCGACGAGGCCGTACTGCCGCAAGATGCCGCGCAGCCGCTCGCGGTTGGCCTCGCTCATGCGGCACATCGGCAGCCGGAACTCCGGCTCGATCATGCCGGCCATCGCCATCGCTTCCTTGATGGGGATGGGGTTGGTCTCGATGAACGCGGCGCGGGCCAGCGGGAACAGCCGGTAGTGCAGCTCGCGCGCCCGCTTCCAGTCGCCGTCCAGCGCGGCGTGGGTCATCTCGGCCGTCTCGGCGGGGACGATGTTGGCGATGACCGAGATCACGCCCTTGCCGCCGATGGCCATGAGCGGCAGCGTGAGGTTGTCGTCGCCGGACAGCACGATGAACTCCGGGCCGCAGGCGAGGATGACCTGGCTCATCTGGTCGAGGGAGCCGGAGGCCTCCTTGACGCCGACGATGTTGCGGCAGTCGCGCGCCAGGCGCGCCAGCGTGTCGGTCTCGACGTTGACCGCGGTGCGGCCCTGGATGTTGTAGACGAGGATCGGGAGCGCGGTGGACTCGGCGACGGCGCGGAAGTGCCGGTAGAGCCCCTCCTGCGTCGGCCGGTTGTAGTAGGGGTTCACCACCAGCGCGGCCGAGGCGCCGGCGCGCTCGGCGTGCCGGGTGAGCTCGATGGCCTCGGCCGTGGAGTTCGAGCCGGTCCCGGCGACGACCGGGAGCCGCCCGGCGGCCGCCTCGATGACGACCTCCACGACCCGGCGGTGCTCGTCGTGGCTCAGCGTCGGCGACTCGCCGGTCGTGCCGCAGGGCACGAGCCCGTCGGTGCCGCGCGTGACGTGCAGCTCCACCAGCTCGCGCAGCTTCGCCTCGTCGACCTTGCCGTCGCGGAAGGGAGTGACCAGGGCGACCAGCGACCCGTGCAGCGCGCCTTTCATGGCATCGTCTCCCCCGCCACCAGGTCCTCGTACGTCTCCCGGCGGCGCACGATCGAGTAGCGGCCCCCGTCCACGAGCACCTCGGCCGCGCGCGGCCGGGCGTTGTAGTTCGACGCCATCGCGAAGCCGTACGCCCCCGCGCTCATCACGGCGAGGAGGTCGCCCTCCTCCGCGCGGGGCAGGGCGCGGTCCTTCGCGAGGAAGTCGCCCGACTCGCAGATGGGCCCGACGACGTCGGCGGTCTCCGCGGCGGCGTCGCGGCGCCGCTCGTCCACGGGACGGATGTCGTGGAAGGCGTCGTAGAACGCGGGGCGGATGAGGTCGTTCATCGCCGCGTCGACGACGACGAAGCGCTTCGCCTCCGTCTCCTTGCGGTAGAGGACCCGCGTCAGCAGCACGCCCGCGTTGCCGACGATGGAGCGCCCGGGCTCGACCAGCACGGTCACGCCCTGGAGGTCGCGCACGACGTCCAGCACGACCCTGGCGTACTCCTCGGCGCTCGGCGGCGCCTCGTCGCGGTAGCGGATGCCCAGGCCGCCCCCGAGGTCGACCAGCCGGATGTCGATCGACCGCTCGCGCAGGTGCTTGACGAGCGACGCCAGGCGCGCGGTCGCGTCGGCGAACGGCGAGGTCTTCGTCAGTTGCGAGCCGATGTGCATCTGCACGCCGACGACCTCGACGCCTCCCATCGCCGCCGCCTGCTGGTACACGTCGCAGGCCCGGGCGATCGGGATGCCGAACTTCGAGGTCTTGAGGCCGGTGGCGATGTACTGGTGGGTCTGCGGATCGACGTCGGGGTTGACGCGCAGCGAGACCGGGGCGCGCGCGCCCATCTCGCGCGCCACCTCGTCGAGCGCCCGCAGCTCGCCCACGGACTCGACGTTGAACATCAGGATGTCGGCCTTCAGGGCCTCGCGCATCTCCTCGCGGGTCTTGCCGACGCCCGAGAAGATGACCTTCCGCCCGGGGATCCCGGCCCGCAGCGCCCGGTAGAGCTCGCCGCCGCTGACGATGTCCGCCCCGGCGCCGGCGCGGGCCAGCGTCGCCAGCACGCCCAGGTTGCCGTTGGCCTTGATCGCGTAGCAGATCAGGTGCGGGACGTCGCGGAAAGCGCGGTCGTAGGCCGAGAACGCCTCGAGGAGAGCGGCCCTGGAGTACACGTAGGTCGGGGTGCCGACGGCGTCGGCGATCGTCGCGAGCGACACGCCCTCGCACGCGAGCTGCCCCGAGCGATACGCGAAGTGGTCCATGTGCGCGTCGTTCCTGATGTTTTCCCGGTGAACCTAGCATCGGCCCCCGGGGAAGTCAAGGCACGGCGACGCTCACCTCGTTCGAGGGCGCGCTCTCGTTCGCGCGCGAGCCCGCGTCGACCGCGGTGACCGTGTAGCGGTGGGTCCCGGACGGCACGTCGCGGTCCACGAACGACGCCGTCGGCGCCTGGACGGAGCCGACGCGGACCGGCGCCTGGCCGGCGGCGGCGCGGTGGACGACATACCTCGCGACGTCGGCGTCGGGGCTCGGCGTCCAGGAAAGCCTCACCGTCCTGCCGGCGACGACGGCGACGAGGCGGCCGGGCGGAGCCGGCGGCGTCATGTCGACGGGCGTCGCCGCCACCCGCGCCGACGGCGGGCCCGCTGCGGTCGTGTCGCGGTCGCGCCGGAGCGCGCGCACCGCGTAGTGGTAGGTGCGCTCGTTCTCCAGGCCGCGGTCGACGTGCTCGGTGCCCGCGATCGGCGCCGGCGTGACGGGGACCAGCGGCGCGGTGGCGTCGGGGGCGCGGAGCACCTCGTAGACGATGTCGCCGGCGATCGGAGAGCCGTCGACCAGGCGGGACGGCGGCCGCCACGTCAGCCGGACGGACGCGTCGAGCGGCTCGACGGTGAGGGAGGGCGCCTCGGGCGGCGCGATGAAGGCGACGCTGCGCCGCTCCGACGGCGGGCTCGAGCGGCCCTGGAGGTCGTGGACGGTCACCACGTACGTGTAGCGGTTGCCGTGGACGAGGCCCTGGCGGTCGCGCAGCGTGACCCGGGCGCCCTCGACGAGCGCCTCGGCGCCGCCGGGCGCGCCGGGCGTCGTCCCCGGCGGCCCGCCCAGCGGGATCGTCGCGATCTCGGCGTAGCCGGCGACCCGGCCGCGCGACAGCAGCGCGGGCTTCTCCGGCGCGTCGGCGCTCGCCTCGTGACGGAAGACGCGGGCCACGTCGAGGGTGAGCTTGCTGCCGTCGGCGCGCCGCGTGGGGTTCGTCCACGTCAGCTCGACGGCGCCGTCCCGCACCACCGCCCGCAGGTCGGCGACGGCGACCGGCAGCCGGGTCTCCGGCGGGACCGGCGGGCCGACGCGGCCGCAAGCGGCGAGGGCCAGCCCCAGCAGGGCGGCGAGCGCGCCCCGCCGCATCAGCGGCCGGCGAGGGCGCGCGCCTGGGCGAGCGCGCGGCGGACCGCGTCGGGCGCGGTCCCGCCGGTCACGCCGCGGGCCCGGAGCGAGGCCTCCACGGTGATCGCGGCGCGGACGTCGTCGTCGAAGAGCGGGGAGAACCGGCGCAGCGTCGCCACGTCGAGCGACTCCAGCGTGGCGCGCGCGTCGATGGCGTGGCGCACGACGCGCCCGACCACCTCGTGGGCCTCGCGGAACGGCAGGCCCTTGCGCACCAGGTAGTCGGCGAGGTCGGTGGCCGTGGCGTAGTGCTCGCCGGCCGCCGCCCGCATGCGCGCCGTGTCGAACCTGAGCGAGCGCAGCATCGGCGGCAGCACGGCGAAGATCGCCTCCAGCGTGTCCACCGAGTCGAAGAAGGGCTCCTTGTCCTCCTGCATGTCCGAGTTGTAGGTGAGGGGCAGGCCCTTCATGGTCGTCAGCACGGCGACCAGGTTGCCGTACAGGCGGCCGCTCTTGCCCCGGATCAGCTCGGCGACGTCGGGGTTCTTCTTCTGCGGCATCATCGACGAGCCGGTCGCGAACGCGTCCGGGAACTCGACGAAGCCGAACTCGGCGGTGGCCCAGAGCGTGAGGTCGGCGGCGAGCCGGCTGAGGTGCATGCCGGTGATCGCGGCGGCGGCCAGGTACTCGATGACGTAGTCGCGGTCGCTGACGGCGTCGAGGCTGTTGGGGCTCACCGCGGCGAAGCCGAGGTCGCGCGCCAGCGCCTCGCGGTCGACGGGGAAGCCGGCGCCCGCGAGCGCGCCGCTGCCGAGCGGCAGCACGTCGGCGCGCGCCGCGCAGCCCTCGAACCGCTCGCGGTCGCGCTGGAGCATGAACACGTAGGCGAGGAGGTGGTGCGCGAGCACGATGGGCTGCGCCCGCTGCAGGTGCGTGTAGCCCGGCATCGGCGCCTCCACCGACGTCTCGGCCTGGGCGACGAGCGCGGCCTGCGACCGGCGGATGCCCTCGACCGCCTGCGCGACCACGTCGCGCAGGTAGAGGCGCTCGTCGAGCGCGATCTGGTCGTTGCGCGACCGTCCCGTGTGCAGCTTGCCGCCCACCGGGCCGGCGATCTCCACGAGCCGCCGCTCCACGTTGATGTGGACGTCCTCCAGCTCGGGACGGTACGGGAAGGTCCCCGCCTCGATCTCGGCGCGGACGGCGGCGAGGCCGTCGACGATCGCCTTGCACTCGGCGTCGGTCAGGAGCCCGGCCCGCGCCAGCGCGCGCGCCCACGCGACGCTGCCGGCGACGTCGTGCAGCGCCAGGCGGCGGTCGAAGCCGAGCGAGGCGGTGAAGCGCTCGGCGGTGGGGTCGGCGCCCCCGGCGAACCGCCCCGACCAGGCCTTCTTCACGCGAGCAGCGCGGCGATGTCGGCCATGATGCGCTCGGTCACGCGCCGGCGCGCCTCGCGGCCCGCGCCCGCGCCGCCGAACGCCCGCGGCCGGCCGAACCGCACCGCGAGCGGATGGCGGCGGGGGACGTGGAAGCGCCGGCCGGCCAGCGCCTCGTAGGTGCCGCGGATGCCGGCGGGGACCACGGGGACGCCGGAGCGCACCGCGAGGAGCGCGACGCCCGGCAGGCCCGGCTCGAGGCGGCCGCGGACGCTGAAGGGGCCCTCGGGGAAGATGCCGATGACGCGGCCGCGCGCCAGCTCGGCGAGCGCCGCGCGCAGCGCGCCGACGTCGGGGCGCGCGAGGCTCAGCGGGATCGAGCCGATGCCGCGGTGGAGGAGCGGGTGCAGCGGCGTCGCGCGCCAGACGCGGGGCATCACGAGGAAGCGGATCGCCCGCGGCGCGGCCACCGCGAGCACGACGCCGTCCAGGTAGTTGTGGTGGTTCGCGGCGACGATGTACGGGCCGCGATCCGGCACGTGCTCGACGCCCTCGACGCGCAGATCGAACCACCGGTCGAGGACGGCGCGGGCGGCGGGGCGGAGGAGGCGGTAGAGGACCGGCTCGGCGCCGTCGGTCGCGCCGCCCGGCTTCGCGGTGACGGCCGTCGAGGGCGCCATGTCGGCGGGAGTTATAGCACGATCACCGGGAGCGCGCGAGGCGGTAGCGGCTGACGGCGCTGTTGTGCTCCTCGATCGTCAGCGAGAAGTGGTGGCGCTGGTCGTCCTTCTTCACGAAGTAGAGATACTTCACCGGCGCCGGCTCGAGCGCCGCCTCGATGGCGCCGAGGCCGGGGCTCGCGATCGGGCCCGGCGGCAGCCCCGGGCGCTGGTACGTGTTGTACGGGTGGTCGAAGGCCAGATCCGCCCGCGTCAGCGTGCGGCGCTCCTTGCCGACCGCGTACTGCACGGTGGGATCCGCCTGCAGCGGCATGCCGAGCCTGAGCCGGTTCCAGAACACGGCGGAGATCAGCCGCCGCTCCTCGGGACGCACCGCCTCGCGCTCGATGATGGAGGCGAGCGTGAGCAGCTCCTGCAGGCTCAGGTTCCGCTCGCGCGCCCGCTCGCGAAGCTCGGGCGTGAGCTTGGCCTGCATGCGCTGGATCATCCGGCCGAGGATCTGCTCGGGCGTCATGCCGCGGACGAAGTGGTAGGTGTCGGGGAAGAGCCAGCCTTCCGCCGTCGGCCCGGGCAGGCCGTGCGCCTGGAGGAGCGCCGGGTCCGCGGCCGCGCGCACCACGTCGGCGGCGCGCGCGAGCCCCGCCGCCTCCAGCGTCCGGCCCAGCTCGGCGACGCTCGCCCCCTCGGGCTGCAAAATCGGGTGCTGCCGGACCCGTCCGCTCTCGATCAGCGCCAGCACGTCCGGGGTCGAGGCGCCGCGGGGGAACTCGTACTCCCCGGCCTTCAGCGTCCGGAACGACCCGCGCGCCACGCTGAGGGCCACGAAGGCCGCCGGGCTCCGGATCACCCCGGCCTGGTCGAGCTGGTGGGCGATCGTGAGCGCGCCGTTGTTGGCGGGGACGGTGACGACCACGGGGCTCTCGCGGAGGGCCGGGCCCGGGGTCAGCACGCGCCACGCCTCCCATCCCAGCAGGACGAGCGCGACGAGCAGGAGGAGCCGGGTGCGCGTCGACCTCACGGTTGACGTCGAGTCTACCATCTCCCGGCCGCGCCCCGAGCGCTCTGCTATACTACGCGTTCGGGGCTGGCGCCCCGGAAATCCCGAAGGGGGTCTGAATGCTGGAGCTGGAGCTCCCCACCCGCCACGACTGGATCACCGCCGACAACACCTACGGCAAGCTCGTCATCGAGCCCTTCGAGCCCGGCTTCGCCCTGACGGTCGGGAACGCCTACCGCCGCGCGCTGCTCTCCGCGATCCACGGGGCGGCGCCCACCTGGGTGAAGATCGAGAACGTCCTCCACGAGTTCTCGCACATGCCGGGAGTGCTGGAGGACACGCTCGACATCCTGATGAACCTCCGCAAGGTCGTCTTCCGCCTCCACGGCAACCGTCCGAAGATCCTGCGGCTCAAGGCGCAGGGCGTGGGGTCCGTGAAGGCGGGCGACTTCGAGGCCGACGCCGACGTCGAGATCCTCAACCCCGAGCAGCCGCTCGCCACCCTGGACAAGGACGGCGTGCTCGAGATGGAGGTGTGCGTCGAGCGCGGCCGCGGGTACGTGTCCGCCGAGCGGCGCGAGCCGGAGGCGCTGCCGATCAACGCGATCCTCATGGACGCTGACTTCTCGCCGGTCAAGCGCGTGAACGCCCACGTCGAGCCTGCCGGCGAGCGCGAGCGGCTGGTGCTCGAGGTGTGGACCAACGGCAGCGTGCCCCCGACGGCCGCCGTCGGCGAGGCGTCGCGGATCCTCGAGGACCACTTCGATCTCCTCATGAACTTCCCCGAGGCCGTCACCGAGACGGAGGAGACCGAGCGGGACGAGGCGCGCCCGCGCGCCGAGCTGAACGAGAACCTCTTCCGCAACGTCGACGAGCTGGAGCTGTCGGTCCGCGCCTCGAACTGCCTGAAGACGGCGAACATCCGCACGATCGCCGACCTCGTGCAGAAGACCGAGGCCGAGCTGCTGAAGACCAAGAACTTCGGCAAGAAGTCGCTGAACGAGATCAAGACGATCCTGGGCGAGATGGGGCTTCACCTGGGGATGCGGCTCGACCCGGAGGACGTCGAGCGCCTGCGCTCCCAGTACGAGCGGTCCTACGAGGCGTAGCGCTTCCCCGGCGTCGAGACGCGGCCGCGCTCGCGCGGCCGCCCGCGGCGGCTACGCCGGGCGCGGGGGGCGGGTCCGGGCGACCTGTTCGCCCGCCGGCCGGAGATGCGCGGCACGCGGCGATGGAAACGGCGCGCGGACATCCCCTCCCGGCGCATCAGGGGTCGGAGGACCCGCACCCTGCCCCGTGCCCGGCGGAGCGCGACGGGAGACGACGGTCTAGAGCGCCAGGCGCGTCTTGATGCGCTCCACCGCCTCCTGGGTCTGGTCGCGCCGCCCGAAACCCGTCAGCCTCAGGTAACCCTCGCCGCTCGGCCCGAAGCCCGCGCCCGGCGTGCCGACCACGTGGGCCTCGGTCAGCAGCTTGTCGAAGAAGGCCCACGAGTCGAGCGCCGCCGGCGTCTTCACCCAGACGTACGGGGCGTTGCGGCCGCCGTGGACGGTGAGGCCGATCGCCTCCAGCCCCTCGCGGATGATGCGGGCGTTGTCCATGTAGAAGTCCACCTGCTGGCGCACCTGCCGGGCGCCCTCGTCGGTGTACGCGGCGGCGGCGCCTCGCTGGACGACGTACGGCACGCCGTTGAACTTGGTGGACTGCCTGCGGAACCAGAGCCCGTTGAGGGCGACGCGCTCGCCCGACCTGGTGGTGCCGTGGAGGTCCTTCGGCACGACGGTGAACGCGCAGCGCGTGCCGGTGAAGCCCGCGCTCTTCGAGAAGCTCCGCAGCTCGATCGCCACCTCGCGCGCGCCCTCGATCTCGTAGATCGACCGCGGGACACCGGGCTCCCGCACGTAGGCCTCGTAGGCCGCGTCGTAGAGAATGACCGCGCGGTGCCGCCGCGCCCAGTCGATCCACTCGCGCAGCGCCTCGCGCGTCATCACCGCGCCGGTGGGGTTGTTGGGATAGCAGAGGTAGACGAGGTCGGCCGGGCGCGAGGGCAGCGGGGGCAGGAAGCCCCTCTCCGCCGTGCACGGCAGGTAGACGATGCCCGCGTAGCGGCCGGCGGCGTCGGCCGCGCCGCCGCGGCCCGCCATCACGTTGCTGTCGACGTAGACCGGGTACACGGGATCGGTCACGGCCACCACGCAGTCGGCGGCGAAGATCTCCTGGATGTTGGCGCTGTCGGTCTTGCCCCCGTCGCTGACGAAGACCTCGTCGGGGTCGACGGGGATGCCGCGCGCCCGGTAGTCGCGCTCGGCGATCGTCGTCGTCAGGAACTCGTACCCGGTCTCCGGCGGATAGCCGCGGAAGGTCTCCGCTCGCGCCATCTCGTCGACCGCCTCGCGCATCGCGTGGACGATGGCGGGCGCCAGCGGCAGCGTCACGTCGCCGATGCCGAGCCGGATGATGCTCGCCTCCGGGTGCGCCGCCTGGAACGCGCGCACGCGACCGGCGATCTCCGAGAAGAGGTAGCTGCTCCTGAGGTTGAGATAGTGCTCGTTGACTCGCGCCACCGTGTTCTCCCTCCCGGGACTGGGACCTGCACTACATCAACAAATCCCGCCGGGGTCAAGGCAGTAGCGCTCCACCGCGCGGCTCGCCCACCGGACGACCGTCAGCGCGCGGCCGTCGGTCTCGAAGACCACCGCCCCGTCGACGTCGGTGCGCAGGATGCGGGCCCCGGCGGCCGCGAGTCGCGCGAGCGTCTCCGGCGCCGGGTGGCCGTACGGGTTGCGGCGGCCGACGGCGATCACGGCGAACGCCGGACGGACGCGCGCCAGGAACTCCGGCGTCGTGGAGCCGCGCGCGCCGTGGTGCGCCACCTTCAGCACCGTGGCGGCGAGCGGGGCGGCGGCCGCCGCGAGCGCCCGCTCCAAGCCAGCCGTCGCGTCGGAGGCGAGCAGGAACGAGACGAGCCCGTAGTCGAGCCTCAGCACGATGGATTCCTCGTTGGCGCCCGGCCCGAGGGGGCGCGGCCCGGGATCGAGCGGCCGCAACGCGGCGCCGCCGAGCGCCATCGGCTCGCGCGGCAGCGTGGCGGGGCTCCACGCGCTCGCGATCGACACCCGGCGCGCGACGGCGGCCATGCCGCCCGCGTGATCGGTGTCCGCGTGCGTGGTGATGGCGGCGGCGAGGCGCAGGATCCCGCGGTCGAGGAGGAACGGCGCCACGACGCGCTCGCCCGCGTCCAGACGTCCGGGGCCGCCGGGACCGGCGTCGACCAGGAGCGCCCGGCCGTCCGGCGTCTCGATGACGATCGCGTCGCCCTGCCCGACGTCGAGCACCGTGAGCCTGAGCCGTCCGTCGTGCGGGCGAACGAGCGGCCAGGCCGCGATGCCGACGGCGAGCGCGAGGAGCACGGCGCCGGCGGCTGCGGCGCGTCGCGCCCGCGGCGGCGTGTCGCCCCGGGACTTCCATGCGTGCAGCAGCAGCGCCAGGGCCGCCGCGTAGCAAGCCACGGCCGACCAGTGCGGGGCCGGCAGGTGGACGAGAGCCCCGGGGACGCGTGCGGCGAGGGCCACCACGGCGCGGAGCGCGAGGAGCACGGGCCACACGGCGTCGAGCAGCACCTCCGTGGCCACCCGGGCCACGGGCGAGAGCGCGATGGCCAGCAGGCCGAGCAGCGTCGCCACGCCGGCGAGGGGGACGGCGGCCAGGTTGGTCACGGCGCCGACGAGCGAGAGCTGGTTGAAGTGGCCCAGCGTGATCGGGAGCACGGCGAGCTGGGCGGCGAGGCTCACGCCGACCGCGCCGGCGAGGAGGCCCCGGGGGATCGGAGCCAGCACGATGCCCGCCGTGGCGGCGAACGAGAGCTGGAAGCCGGGATCGCGGAGATCGCCGGGGCGGACGGCGAGGATCAGCAGGGCGGCGAGCGCGAGGCCGTTGAGCACCGATGCCTCGCGATCGAGGAGCAGCGCCGCCAGCACGAGGCCCGCCATGACGGCCGCGCGGAGCACCGAGGGCTCCGGACCGGCGACGAGCGAGAACGCCGCGACGCCGGCGATGGCGCCGAGCGCCGCGGCCCGGCGCCCCGCGCCCGCCAGCGAGAGGAGCGCCCAGACGGCGCCCGCGACGAGGGCCACGTTGAAGCCGGAGACCGCCAGCACATGATAGACGCCGGCGCGGCGGAACCCCTCGTCGACCTCCGGCGGCAGCCCGCCGCGCTCGCCGAGGAGGAGCCCGGCGAGGAGCGCGGCCGACGTCGGCGGCAGCGTGCCGCGCATCACCTCCAGCGCCGAGCGCCTGACGCGCGCGTGCCAGGACGGCCGAGGCTCCTCCAGCGCGGTCACGCCGGAGGCACGGGCGCTGCCGACGACGAGGATGCCCTCGCGCGCGAGCGCGGCGGCGTGATCGAACCCGTCCGGGTTGCGGAAGGAGTCGGGGCGGTGGAGCCTCGCGCTCACCGCCACGTGCTGGCCGGCGGCGAGCCCGGGAAGGCCGGGGCCGTACACCGTGACCCTGGCGCGCCCCGAGCGCTTCTCGCCGTCCACGCTCTCGACGTCGAGGAGCAGTCGCGCGCGCTCGGGCGCGAACCGCGCCGGCTCGGCGGCGAGCCGCCCCTCGACGCGGGCGGCGAGAGGCAGGGGCAGGCGCGCGACGTGGTCGGCGGCCGGCGGCAGCGGGCAGGCGCGGAGCACGCCCGCCGCGGCGACGCCGAGCAGCAGAGCCACGCTCGCGGGCCGCAGATGGCCGAGAGCGGCGAGGCTCGCCGTCCAGACGGCGGCCGCGACCAGCAGCGCCCACGCGACGTGAGGAGGCGTCAGCGGCGCCGCCGCGATCCCGGCCGCGAAGGCGAGTGCGGGAGCGCCGAGGGGGACGCGGGCGGACATCTCAACCTCGATTTCGCAGGGGTGCTACGACGACGGCGCAAGCGGCAGTGTAATGGGGGTCGGCCGACACGTACTGGGAGCCGCGGGGCGCGCGGTGTGAGCGG
>Ga0209172_10000592_pt1 | contig 96879 bp, 95 predicted proteins | sample LarsenN4metaG_FD_184113 | JGI IMG/M metagenome (GOLD analysis project Ga0209172, IMG submission 184113) | Hot spring sediment bacterial and archeal communities from British Columbia, Canada, to study Microbial Dark Matter (Phase II) - Larsen... ... | reverse complement strand
CTATTACTTGAATCGGTTGATTCTCAAAGTTTAAAGAACCCGCTTTACGTGTTTCTCTGCTATTTAGTTTTCAAAGACCAATCTGCCGTTTCCGTCCGTGGCAGACTTTGCAATCTACACAATCTCGATTCCGCTGTCAACCACTTTTTTTCGACGCGGCGCTTTTTCTTGCCATCAACTCCCGCCCGTCAAAAGGAAACGCGTTTATACCACCACACAATTGATGGGTCAAGACTTTTTTCGATTAGTTTTGCCTTATTTTTAGGGCGGCACACAATAACCGCTTTCCATCAACTTTTCTATCGTCCTTCTGACTGCAGTTACCGTCCGGATTCCCTGCTGATTCTCAAGGCCTCGGCATATACCTCACTACGGGGGCGCCCCATCTCGACACAGGTTCGTTTCACGGCATCCTTGACTGACAACCCGTCGGCAAGGAGATAACGACGAAGAACGTCATCAAGTGCTTCTCCGCTCTCGCCTCCCCGCCCCGAATCCTCTGAGGGTGAGACAAGGATGACAACCTCGCCCTTGATCTGTCGATCGGCAAAAAGGGCAATAACCTTGGATGTATTTCCTCGGGCAAATTCTTCGTAAATTTTGGTCAGCTCCCGCGCGACAACAAGCTGGCGCTCTCCCCACATGTCGCGCATGTCTGCCAATGTCGCCATGAGCCGGCTTGGAGCTTCATAAAATATGAGGACTCGGGGCTCGTCCCTGAGGGTGGTAAGTTGCTGGCGCCGCTTTCCCTTCCGGCTCGGCAAAAATCCTATAAATGTGAAGGAGTCGGTTGGCAGCCCTGCTGCTGACAGAGCCGCTATGGCGGCTGACGCCCCGGGAATTGGCACGACAGCAATGCCTTGGGCAATGGCGTCACGCACGAGCTGATAGCCAGGATCAGCTATGCAGGGGGTGCCGGCATCAGAAACAAGCGCAACTGATGCACCATCACGGAGCCGGGCAAGAATGGCATCTCCCTTGAGTTGCTTGTTGTGGTCGAAATACGAGGTGAGTTGCTTGCTGATGCCAAAGTGGGTGAGAAGTTTGCGGGTATGCCGGGTATCCTCGGCGGCAACAAGGTCGACCTCTTTCAGGATGCGCACCGCCCGAAACGTTATATCTTCGAGGTTACCGATGGGGGTGGCTACAATATAGAGGGTGCCAGGCGTTTTCATTTGCCCCAGTCGCGGGAATAGCGGAAGTCCCGGTCAATGGTCCGATTGGATACCTTGGCGATGATGGGGAGGCGCCGCTTGAAATGGGAATTCTGTATCCTGGCTGAGACCGTGGCTATGAAATCCGGGGCAAACCCGCTTTTCTCCAGCTCCTCACGGGACATGCGCAGATCAACCATGGAATAGAGGAGTTTGTCCACCTCCCGATAGGTAAAGCCAAGCTCCTGCTCATCGGTCTGGCCGGCCCACAAATCAGCGGAGGGCTGCTTTTCGATGATGTCGCGGGGCACTCCCATCTCTTCGGAGAGCTGCCAGACCTGGGTCTTGTATATGTCCCCGATGGGGTTGAGGGCACTGGCCATGTCGCCGTAGAGGGTGCCGTAGCCCAGAAGGAGCTCCGTCTTGTTGCTGGTGCCGAGAACCAGGGCCGGAAGAGCCGCGGAGTGGTCGTAGAGAATTGTCATCCGCTCCCGCGCCATCTTGTTTCCGCGCCGCATGCTGTCGGCTTCGGGAAACAGCGCAAAATAAGCATCCACCATCGGCGTGATTTCGATCACCTGATGGTGAATTCCAAGATGCTCCGCCGCAAGCCTGGCGTGGGCCTCGCTTTCGGGGTTACTGGTTTTGTAGGGCATGATGCAGGCATGGACGTTTTCGGGGCCAAGGGCCTCGGCGGCAAGGTACGCTACAAGAGCAGAGTCAATTCCGCCGGAGAGACCTAGAACCGCCTTGCGGATTCCAACCTTGGTGACCTCCTCGCGAATGAAGGCGACCAGTAAGCGGCGCAACAGCTTGACATTGACATCACCCATCAGCAGTCCCTCCCCCTCTCGATGCGCCGCAACTCCTTCATGGTGACAGAGAGGTTTTCATCCCGCATCATTGGTGAAAAAATCCGCTCCCGCCGAAGCTCTCCCCCGTCGATCCGGGTGATCGTCTGATCTTCTTCGAACAGCCGGGCACGGGAGGCAACCCTGCCGGAGGGAGCGACTACTTCGGAGCCGCCCCAGAAGTTTACGCCATCTTCAAAACCCACCCTGTTGCAGTAGAAAACGCGGCAATTGAGAAACATTGCCGTGGTGGAAGTCAGTTTCTGCCAGGCGATGGTTGAGCCCAGGTTCTCATCCTCGCTGATCCCCCTTCCCGGACTGCTGGAAAGGCATACGAGGGTGGTGGCCCCGTCCATGGCAAGGATGTAGGGTGCGGAGAGATGCCACATGTCTTCGCAGATGAGCAGCCCCATCCGGCCAAAGCGGGTGTCGAAGGCCCGAAACCGCTCCCCCCGGGCAAGATACCGCTGTTCATCGAAGAGACCATAGGTGGGAAGGTAGACCTTGCGGTGAATATGCCGAATTTCTCCCCTTTCCGCGTAGATGGCGGAATTGAAGAAACGGTAATCGTCGGAGACCTCCACAAAGCCGACGGCAATTGCAATATGACGGGAAAGTTCGCAGATGCGGGCAATCTCCGGCGAATCGAGGCGCAACGCCACATCCGGCACCAGATCCCGGAGGAAATATCCGGTGAGGGCCAGCTCGGGAAAGACGGCCAGGTCCGCCTTATCCGCAATGGCCCGCTCGATGGAGGACTCCACAAGGGTTCTGTTTTCAGCAAGACAGCCGAGTTTCGGTTTTATCTGAGCCAGTGCGACTGAAAAATCCACCGTTTGCTCCCCCGTTTTTTCGGACAAAGGTAACACAGCGATATGCCGTTTTCAACGGTATTGCCGGGTTAGTAGGCCAGGTCGAACGCGTTGGGAATATGCTCGATCCGGGACTGTTCACCGGAAAACGTTATTGATATGACATCGAAGCGGGCACAAGATTCAAGTTGGCGGTTTTTTGCCAGCCACGTAAGGGCTGCCTTGGATATCTGGCGCTGCTTGAAGGGGGTGACAGCAAGCTGGGGCGGTCCGTACCGGGAGTCTGTTCTCGTCTTTACCTCCACAAAGACGATGGTCTTGCCGTCGCGGGCCACAATGTCTATCTCTCCACCCCGGCAGCGGAAGTTTCGCTCGACAATCCGGTATCGCTGACGCTCCAGAAATGCCACTGCGAGTGATTCCCCCGCGCTCCCGAGCGATTTGTTATGGAGCGACATGCTCTTTCACCCCCCGAAAGGTTTTTCGGTGGATAGGGGACGGCCCCAACTCCGCTATGGCCGCCAGGTGCGATGCGCAGCCATACCCCTTGTGCTCGGCAAAGCCATAGCCGGGGAACTGCCGGTCATAATCAAGCATCATCCGGTCCCGGGCGACCTTGGCCACGACTGAAGCTGCTGCTATGGAGATACTGGCGCTGTCACCCTTCTTGATGGTTCTTTGGGGAAGGTTGAGGGGGATGGGGGAGATTCCGTCGATGAGGAGATAGTCGGGGGGAACCGCAAGCCGCCCAACAGCCTCCTTCATGGCCAGAAGAGTGGCCTGGAGGATGTTGATGCGGTCAATGCAATCATTATCGGCCACTCCAACGCCCACGGCAAGGGCGCACTCGTATATCAAGCCGAAGAGATGCTCGCGCTTTGGCGCGGAAAGCTTCTTTGAATCAGTGAGTCCCGGCAATTCAGCCCCCTGCGGCAGAATGACCGCCGCCGCCACAACGGGACCAGCCAAGGGGCCGCGCCCGGCCTCGTCAATCCCCGCGACTGAGCGAAAGCCGCTTCGGCAAGCCAGATCTTCAAATATCCAGAGGGAGCCTTCACCACTGTCAGCGAACAACGGCAGATGCACCGCCATACCTCCTGAAATGAAAAAGCCCCGCGAAGCGGGGCGATTTCGTCATTTGGAAGCAACGTACTTCTTTTCACGAATCCGGGCGGCCTTGCCGCGGAGTTTGCGGAGATAGTAGAGCTTGGCGCGGCGGACATGGCCGCGGGTGATCACCTCGATGGCGTCGAGGGACGGCGAATGGAGCGGGAAAACCCTCTCAACGCCGATGCCGTTGGAGATCTTGCGAACAGTGAATGACTCGCGGATGCCACCGTTCTGCCGGGCGATGACCACACCCTGGAAAGCCTGGATCCGGCTCTTGTCCCCTTCAACGATTTTTACGTGCACCTTGACGGTATCCCCCGGCTTAAACGGCGGGATGTTCTTTTTCATCTGTTCAAGTTCAAGCATGTCGATTGTGTTCATCTGCTTCTTCCTCCCTTTATGTGCGCAAACGCGTACTGGTTTCGTTTGTTGCGAGCGGAGACGCTTCAGCGCGCTCCGAACAGCCGGTCCATTATGATTGCCGCGGCAGACCTGACGGAGAGATGGTTATATTCTCCCGCTCCCCGGATCGGCTCAAGCACCAGATCCGCCCTTGCAAAAACTTCTTCAACGAGTCCCCAGCCCGTACCGAAGAGAAGCAGATACGGCTGTTCGCGGTCGGCGACAAGCTGCCGGAGATCGCTGAAGGTGATGCTTCGCGGATGGAGGCGGGCACCGGTCGTCACAAGCCGGGCCGGCCTGCCGAATCGCTCCTTCAGGTCCGCCAGGGCATCATCCAGGGTTGATGCAATCTCTATCAGCTCAAGGGCGGCTTTGCGCTTGGGATTATACGTGGCGCCCCACCCTTGCCGCCAGTGCCGGACAATTCTTCCTGCAAGCTCCTGCTGCCCGGCAACCGGCGTAACCAGATAATAGCGGAATAGTCCGAAGGTCCGCGCCGACCGGGCGATGTCGTGGATGTCGAGATTCGTTACCGCCGTGGATACCACCTGCCGGTTCTTGTCATAGACCGGATAGTGGAGAAGCGCGACACTCACGTTTGCATTGAGCGGCGGCGCACTGTTCACCCGGCGACTTCTCCCGCGAGCTCTTTCAGGCACCTCCGGTCATCACTGCTCAGCACGGCCCTTTCCAGCAGTTCCGGCCTCGTCTGGAGCGTCTTTTCCAGGGCCTTGCGGCGGCGCCACCGTGCCACCTCGGCATGATTTCCCGACAACAGCACCGGTGGCACCGGGTGCCCGCGAAAATCGGCAGGGCGCGTGTACTGAGGGTACTCCAGAAGACCGTCGGAAAACGTATCAGTCTCGGCGGAACCGGGCGAACCAAGAACGCCGGGGACAAACCGGACCGTGGCATCCACCATGACCATGGCAGCCAGTTCACCGCCGGTCAGGACAAAATCGCCGATGGAAAACTCGTCGTCCACGAAGAGTTCCCGCACCCGTTCGTCCACCCCTTCATACCGTCCGCAGATAATGATGACTTCCTCTTCCCGGGAGAGTTCGCGGGCTGCCGCATGGTCGAAGAGACGTCCCCGGGGGGTGGCAAGCAAAACCCGCGCCTTGGGACGCTCGGCCTTCACGGCCTCCAGGCAGGCGGCGATGGGCTCGATCTTCATGACCATGCCGTCTCCGCCGCCATAGGGGGCGTCGTCCACCACCTTGTGCCGGTCAGTGGCAAAGTCCCTGATCTGATGGAGGCGGATCTCAAGAAGACCGCTCTCGATGGCCCGCCGGATGATGCTCTCGGTGAGCGGCCCCTCGAACATGGCCGGGAAAAGGGTCAAAATATCGAATTTCATAGATCAAGCAGCCCCTCGGTGGGGCTGACGGTCATGGTTCCCTGATTCAAATCCACGCTGTCCACTATGTCCTCAAGGGCCGGGATCAGGTATTCCTTTTCCCCTCCCCTGACCACGTAGACATCGTTGCTGCCCGTGGCGATGATCTCCGCAATGCGACCGAGGAATTTCCCTTCCCGGGTCGTTACCGCAAGGCCGATGAGGTCGCACCAGTAAAACTCTCCCTCTTCCAGGGGAGGAAACTGGTCCCGGCGGGCGAAGAGCTCGTGCCCCACCAGACTGAGAACCTCGTTGATATTCGTGAATCCCTTCAGTGTCAGGAGAACCCGGTTTCGATGGACCGCCGCGCGGGCCACCTCGAAGCTCTCCTGGCGGCCGTCAGGCCCACGGAGTAAAACTGTCTGCAGTGAAAGAATCGTGCTGAATTCGCCGGAAAAGGGGACAACCGCCAACTGTCCCCTAATGCCGTGTGTTGCGACGATCTTGCCCAGCAACACGAGATCGGTGCTGCGCGGCATTACTCGACGATCTTCAGTACGGCTTTCTTGTTGTCCTTGGTGGACACCGCGTTGAGCAGAGTCCGAATCGCCTTTGCCGTCCGCCCTTCCTTGCCAATGATTCGTCCCATATCCTCTTTGGCCACGGTCAGCTTGATGACCGTTGTATCCTCTTCCATCTCCTCGGTGGTTCTCACCTGGGAGGGGTCGTCCACAAGCGCCTTTGCGATGGTCTCTACAAGCTCTTTCATGTCGGTAACCTCTGCATTGGGAATGACCGGCGGACCGGGAACGAAGCAGTGGTACAGGGTGCTAGATTATGCGGGCTTGGTCGTGAACTTCTCCCAAAGACCGGTCGTCTTGAGCATCTGCTTGACGGTATCGGTGGGCTGGGCCCCCTTGCCGAGCCATTCGAGGGCCTTCACCTCTTCGAACTTCACGGCAGCGGGATTCTGGTTCGGGTCATAGGTCCCGACATTCTCGATGAACCGCCCATCACGGCGGCTGCGCACATCGGCGACAACAATCTGATAAAAGGGCTTTTTCTTCGCCCCGGCACGGGCCAAACGCATCTTGATAGCCATCTTCTTCCTCCTGGTGTTCTCCCGGCCGCTGGCCGTCGAGAGTTTTCTTGTGTATGTCCCATGTCACCTGGGTGACGATTCGAGTATTGCTCCGCGGATGTCAGAAGGGGAACATCCCCTTCCCCATCCCCTTCATCCCCCGCATCAGCCCCTTGGGGCCCATCTTCTGGAGCTGCTTCATCACCTTCTGGGCCTCGGTGAACCGCTTCAGGAGCTGATTAACCTCCTGCACCGTCGTTCCGCTCCCCTTGGCGATCCTCAGCCGGCGGCTGCCGTTGATGATCTGGTGATTCGCCCGCTCGCCGGGGGTCATGGAATCGATGATCGCCTCGATCCGCTTCAGCTCCTTCTCCGTCGGCTGGGCACCCTGCATCTGCTTCATGGCCTTGCCCACCCCGGGAATCATGCCCAGAATTGACTCAAGGGACCCCATCTTCTTGATCTGCTGGAGCTGACTCCTGAAGTCCTCCAGATCAAACTGGCTCTTCTTGAGTTTCTGCTGGAGCCGCTCCGTCTCCGTGGCATCAAAGGTTGCCTGGGCCTTCTCGACGAGGGTGAGAATGTCGCCCATGCCGAGAATGCGAGAGACGAGACGATCCGGATGAAAAACCTCCAGGGCATCAAGCTTTTCGCCCAGACCAACAAGCTTTACCGGCTTGCCGGTCACCGCGCGGATAGAGAGGGCCGCTCCCCCCTTGGCATCGCCGTCCAGCTTGGTGAGCACCACGCCGGTGATATCAAGCCGCTCGTTGAAGCCGCTGGCGACGTTGACCGCCTCCTGGCCGGTCATGGCATCGGCAACGAAGAGGATCTCCCGGGGTTCGGCCACCTCCTTGATCCGAACGAGCTCATTCATGAGGTACTCGTCGATCTGGAGACGGCCTGCGGTATCAAGTATCACCGTGTCGAAACCGTTGAGTGTGGCGTAACGAAGGGCCTCGCGGCAGATGTCGACCGGGTCCTGATCGGCCCGCGAATCGAAGGTTTCCACCGAAAGCTGGCGGCCAAGGGTCTTGAGCTGCTCGATGGCCGCCGGACGATAGACGTCGGCGGGCACAAGCAGCGGACGGCGCCGCTGCCCCTTGAGGAGCCGCGCCAGCTTGCCGCAGGTGGTGGTCTTGCCGGACCCCTGGAGGCCGACCATCATGAGAGCAACCGGGGGCTTCGCGGCCAGATTGAGACTGTTGTCCTCGCCGCCCCCCATGAGGGCAACGAGCTCCTCCTGCACAATCTTGATGACCTGCTGCCCCGGCGTGAGACTCTGGAGCACCTGGGTGCCGACGGCCCGCTCGCGGACCTTCTCGACAAAATCCTTTACGACCTTGAAGTTGACATCGGCCTCAAGAAGGACAAGCCGCACCTCACGGAGCGCCTCCTTGATATTATCCTCGGTCATCACCCCCTGGCCGCGGAGCTTTTTAAAGAGACCTTCAAGTTTATCGGAGAGAGTTTCGAACATCTGTTCCACAATTGCCGCACAGGCGGCGGAAAGCGCCCCCAGGACGCACGTATCCACTGAGAAAGAGGTTAACTATAGATGACGCCGCAAGCCAGTGTCAAGCAAAAACATTTTGGCCACAAGGGGATAGCAGCCGACAGCGTCTCCCTGGGACGCTAGCCGATCTTGCAATACTGCTCGCCCTGCTTCACATGGATCTCTTCCGGCACAAGCCCCTCCGCCGCCAGCACCCCTTCCACGGCTTCCCGGTCAGCCGCCGCATAACGGATGGCCAGGCCGCAGTCGGCGTGGAGCGCCCGGGGGGCCGGAATGAGGAGGATGGGGAGCCCTTGCCCCTTGAGTATTTTCTCGGCCTTCATCACCCGGTGAATCGAATGAAAAATTGCGACACAGTCGCCGTTTCTGATCATCAGCCATCCTTTCCCGTCACGCACAGCGATTATACACGCCGGCGCAGCTGCCGCAAGGAATCAAGCCCGTTGACAAAGGGAGAACGCATCACGTACCATGCCGCCAGAGGTGGACAATGCATCCCTTTGTGATGATCCTCGGACTCATCCTGCTCGTCATCATCATCAATATCCCCTGCGGCTACCTCCGGCAAGGGTACGAGAAGTTCACCTTCGGCTGGTACTTCTACGTCCACATCTCCATCCCCTTCATCATCTATCTGCGCGTCAAGGCCGGCTTCAGCTGGAAGCTCATCCCCCTCACCCTCGGAGGGGCCGTGGCCGGACAGATCATCGGCGGCATGATTCAGCGGCGGAGACAACACAATGGGTGAGGCACGCTCCCGCATGCCGCGCCCCCGCCCCGTGGCGGACCTGCTGACAGAGGCCCTGCGCGGCAAGCCCGCGGAACGGCGCCTGAAGGAGGGGCGGATCTGGATCCTCTGGGACGAGGCGGTTGGGGAACGGATTGCCTCCCGTGCCCGGCCGGTTGCCTTTCGCGACGGCACCCTGACCGTGGCGGTGGCAAACGCCCCCTGGATGCAGCAGCTGAACTTCCTCAAGGGGGGGATCGTCGAGAAGCTGAACGTTCTCCTTGGCGGCCCGATAGTTCGGGATATCTACCTGAAGGCGGGAACCGTCGAGGCCCCCGTTGAAGCCCCGCCGGAGCCCCCACGCCCTGTCCGGCAGCTGACCAGGGCCGAACAGGAATTCGTGGCGACGGAAACTAAATCCATCGAAGACCCCGAACTCCGCGACATTATTTCCCGCCTCATGGCAAAACACCTTGCGGCAACGCCCGCCGACGAAGAGTAACCCCAGGCGCTCCTTCCTCCACGGGCAATCGCCAACCGTCCCTTCCGCCATCACTGTTCACTACCCAGTATTTCCGCCACCTCGGCAGTATAATCAAACCCCTCGGTCCTGACGATCAATGGGGGGAGCACCTTCAGATCGGCCCTGCGCCCCTTGGCGAACTCAACGAGGGCCATCCGGGCCTCGGCGTCCGCCGTGCCGTGCACGAGCCGCAGCCTCATGGGCGCCAGCTTCTGGAGATGGGCCTCGGCAAACAGCTCCGGCAGCCGCGCCGGGTGGTAGATGAAACAGATGCGGCCGGCGGGCTTCACCAGGTACTTGGCGGCAGCAAGGAAATCGGCCAGGGTGGCCGTCGACTCGTGGCGCGCTTCGTCGCGCCCCCGCTTGGGACTGATCTTGCCGGTTCCGCGCCGGCGGTAGGGGGGGTTGGACAGAACCAGATCGAAGGAGGAGACGGCAAACCGCTTCCGGAGGCCAAGGACATCCTCCCGAAGGATGGCAACCCGCTCGGCAAGGCCGTTCAACCGGACGTTGCGCTCCGCCAGCTCGGCCATGCCGTCCTGGAGCTCCACCCCGACAAAGGTGGCCTGCTCGGTCTGCCGGGCGAGCACGAGGGGGATAATGGCGCTGCCGGTCCCCAGGTCAATGACTCTGACACCTTCTCCCGGAGAGGCAAAGGCGCAGAGGAGCAGCGGGTCAAGGGAAAACCGGTACCCGTCGCGCTCCTGGATGATCCGCAGACCATACCGCTTCAGCTCGTCAACGGTCTCTTCCCTTCTCACCCCTCGCTCCCCGGCCCCTTGCGCCGCCGCCACTCCCGCCCGAGCATGACGGCAAAGAGGGCAAAGGATGCCAGTGTCAGGTATTTGCCCACCTTGAAGGGGAGCGGGTCGAAGCGGAGTTCCACCCGGTGCTCGCCCGGAGTCAGGTAGAGACCGCGGAGAATGTAGTTGACGCGATGGATCTCCGCCGGTTCACCATCAACTTTCGCCTTCCATCCCTTATGGAACTTCTCGCCGAAGACAAGGAGAGAATTGCGGGTCACCCTGGCATCGCAAGCAATGTCATTGGCCTCGAAGCGTGAGACCTTCACCGTCCCGGCCGGCGCCACAGGCGACACCGTCGGCCCATCCAGGGGTATTGGAGGCTGCTGCTCGACGACGGTGAAGGCCAGTGGATTATAGGAGGGGTTCTGCAAGACACCCAGGATCTGACTGGAACCAGTGGCAACAAGGGCACCGGGGGAAAGCCATGCCTTGGGAAGGACGGACCGATTCTCCAGTACCACCTGCGTGCCGTCGGGCGATGACAATACCGGCTGATAACGCTCCCCCAGGGCCTGGCGATCCTGTTCATACTGCCGGCTGTTGTGGACCAGATACCTGACGTTCATCATGTCGGGCATGGCTGAACTGAAGCTGAAGGCGTCGAGGAAATCCTGCCACCGGGCCACCTGCACGGGATTGGAGGTGAACATGACCGGAATGCCGTGACTCACATACTCCATGGGGTCGGTGCCGTCGATGGGTAAAACCCGGGAGGTTTTCGGCATCCGGGAGAGAAACTCGACGACGGGGGTCGGCGCCCCCTTGACCTTCTCGGGAAGGTCCTGAAGAAGCATGAACTTGGCATTGACCCGCCCCACATCGACGAGGAACAGGGCCGCCAGAACCCAGGGAACGGCCCGGCGCGAAAGCCAGCCCCGCGACCATGCCCCCACGACCCCTCCATAGGCTGCCGCAAAGGCGGCGGCGATGGCGGTTTCCCGCAGGATGGAGTGCCAGCGCTGGGCTATGAGCTGTGGCCCCTGCTCGAACCGGGTCGGCTGGGCAATCATTGGCGAGAGGAGGTCGACAATGTATGGCCGCGCCGCCACGAAAATGCCGAGCAGAACGAGGAGCGCCGGAGCCAGCGCGATAACACCCGACAGATAACGCCGGAACGGGATCGAAGACCGGACCTCGTCATCCAGCAGGAGATCCGTTCCCCGGGCCGCGAAGACGGCAAGTCCCAAGGCGGTGATAAACATCATCATCTTGGGGACACGGAAGTGGTCAATCCCCGGAAAATAGTCATAGAGGAACCAGTAAAAGGGGGTGTACTTGCCGAAGGAGAAAAAGAGCCCCCCCACGACGGCACCAAGGGCGAGCCAGGTGTAGCGATCCCGCCGAAAGATGAGCGGCAGCGGCGCCAGGAGCCAGGGGAGGAGTCCCATGTAGTCCGTGGTCTGGGTAAAGACCATCCGCCCCCAGTAGTAGGCTCCATGGTTCGGATCATCGTAGGCACCCTCCTGGCGGGAAAGGCCGAAAAATCCCGGGATAACGAAGGTGATGGTTTCCTCCGGAGGCATTGACCAGGACATTGCCTCCTCCACCTGGAGCCCTCCCTGACCCTGATTGGCACCGCTCTGGACGCCGCGGGTGGTCTCCTTTGACCAGTCCGCCAGGGGAAGGAGGGAAATGGCTACGGTAGAGAGGAAGAAGCAGAGAATGACCGCATTGAGCCCCAAAAGGCGCATCAACCCCTTGCCGGCACGGTTTTCCCGCTCACCGATCAGGATGCCGGCTGTCCGGAAGATGCCGTAAGCCCCAATGGCAAGACAGGTGTAGAAGGCGATCTGCCAGTGCATGTTGAAAAACTGGAAGGCGAGCACGACGGCGGTGGTAAGAAAGAAGATGACCCGCCGCGACTGGTATCCCCGCTCCAGAAAATAGAAGGCCCAGGGGGCGAAGCTGATGGTGGCGATCTTCTGGGCATGGCCGGCGTTAATGAGGGAGGCGTTCTCGGGAGCGAGAGCGAAGACGAGGCCGCCGATCAAGGCGGCAGCCCGCCCTGTGCCGATGGAACGACAGAGGAAGTAGGTGCCGGCAGCCCCCACGAAGAGATGAAAGACGATGAACCATGCCACGTTGGCCGGTGCCGGGAAGAGCCAAAAGATGAGGTTTCGATAGAAAAGGAACTGGAGCGACAGGGTCCCTCCCCCCTCGCTCGTCCCGCCGTTGGTGAGCCAGTCCCAGCCGGCCCGGAGATTGACCGTGAAGAGATCGAAAAATCCCATCTCCTTGAAGTGCTTGACGGTCCAGTAGAATTCGTTGGTGATGTCCGGAGCCCGGATGATTTTCGAGGTAAAGAGGATCTTGGCAAAAAAGAACACGAGGATCACCAGGAGGGCCCCCATCAGCAGGAGATCTTTTTTTCGTTCGGTGGTCACGGTCAGCTACGTCTCCCCATCAGATTATCGTAAAACTCTTCGAGCCGCCCCGCGGCGTCACGCCAGTTGAAGCAGGCAAGGATACGCTCCCGCCCCGCCGCACCGACGGCCCGCCTCCTGGCCGGATCGGCAAGGAGTTCGGCGGTTCGCGCGGCCATCTCGCCGGGGATGCCGGGATCGCAGAGAATGCCGGAAATGCCGTCTTCCACGTACTCGGCAATCTGTCCCACCCGGTCGGCCACCACCGGAACCCCGACTCCCATGAGCTCCGTAAGCTTGGCGGGACACTTGGCGCGGTTCACCAGGGTATCGTCAAAGGGGTAGAGGGCCACGTCCCCCGCGGCGAGCCAGTCGGGGAGGTCGGTGGGCTCCACCCAGCCGGCAATCACCAGGGAATCGGCAAAACCTTTATCCCGGGATGCCTCAGCCAGAAGGTCTTCTTCTCTGTTTCGCCCCTTCCCCACCACGAGGAAACGTACTCGGGGAACCCTTCGGGCAAGCTCCGCAAAGACTCCGTGCAGACGGTCCTGGCTGAACTCGAAAAAACGGGTGTAAAGGAGCACCACCGGCTCATGATCGGCAATGCCGAGACGTTGCCTGACACGGGTCCCGTCTCCCTGCGGCAGGTCGCCGACACAGTTGGGGAGGTAGAGGAGGCGCTCGGGTGGAACTCCCATGGATGCGACACGGGATTCGAGCTCGCGGCTTGCCACGGTGACACCCCGGGCTCGCGGCGGCAGCCACTTTTCCTGGCAGGCAAACAGGAGCCTCTGGGCCGTCGAATAATCGTGGAGGGTGTTCATCCCCCCCCGCCCTTCCCAGTCGTCGGTGTCGAGGAAGAGCGGCGGGAGCCCATCCCTCCCGGCAAGGAGCAGATGGAGCATGGCGGCAAGCCCGCCGTACCCCTTGGGCTTGAAGAGGTGGATCAGATCCGGCTCTTCTTCCCGGGCAGCACGGAACATGCGCCAGGCGAGGGCCGGCGCCGACAGGGCCGTACCGCCGGGGGCCAGCCGGATGTTCCGCAGCGTCACCCCCCGCACCACCTCCGTTCGCCCCGAATCCTCCGGATTGGTGTACGGCGGGGCGATTATGGTTACCCGATGGCCACGGGCCTGAAGCTCCGCCGCCAGGGGGACCATGCGGGCGATCACCGTTCCCTTGGGACGGATACCGAAGGGGGCCAGAAAGACAATTTTCACGTTCTATCCTTCATGGGGGCCGAACTTGCCACGCCGGAAGTCCTGGAAGCCCCGCCACATCATCCGGAGCTTGGCAGCCTTGTCGCGCTCGAAGATAACGATACTTCCGATCTCCTTGGCCAGGCGGACGAGATCGAAGAGACAATGGCCAGGGAAGTCACGCACATACTCTGCAAAGACGGCAAAGCGGTTGCGGGTCTTGTAGTAGCGGCGAAGCGGAGAGTGGTGCGTTGCCACGAACGGACCATAACGCCGCAGGTCGCCGACCCGGTGGTGAAGCAGCGCCCGGTTGGCGCGAATGACCTGAAACCCCTTTTTCCGCAGGCGGAGGCAATATTCGTTGTCCACGAAGTCAATGAAAAAGTCGTCGCGGAACGGCCCGACCTCCCGGAATGCGGCGAGATTAACCAGACAGCCCGATGTCATGGGGGTCATGACGTCGCTGCACTGGGTTGTGCCGCCGGGTGCCGGCCGGGCACCAGTCAGGTGGAAGGGGGCGACGATCCCCACCCGCTCGCGCCAGTCACTGCCAAGACACGCCAGCATCTGCTCCACCATGTCGGGCTGGGCGCGGCTGTCCTGGTCCATGGTGAGAAGCAGGTCGAAGCCGCCGGCCAGAGCCCCCCTGGCCCCCCGGTTGAGGGCGGCGGCAATGCCGAGGTTCCGGCCTTCGCCGACAATGGTCGCGCCGAACCTGTCCCGCAACCGGGAATGGAGTTCATGGTCCTGCTCCTCGGAGTTGTCGACCACGATCAGTCCATTCACCTGATGCCGGTAACTTGCGACAGCGTCCAAAACAGAACTGTCAGGCCGGTAGAGGACGACCACCCCCATCGTTCTGATGTCAGCCAACCGATCACCCTTCATCTGCCGGCCTGGGGCGATCGTTCAAGAATTGCCAGGGATTCGGCCCCACCCCGGGATCTGATCACTGCCTTGACACTGAAATCGCTCCTGATGCCGGTGGTAAAGTAGTCGAGCAGGGCCACGAACGATTCCCTCGAAAAGACATGGAAATGGATTTCCGCCTTGCCGGCCGACATGGTTTCCACCAGGGATTCGAGCTCTTCGCCGGGCAGGTTCCGGTAATGCCGGTTTCGTGCATCTAAATTAGGCATGGATATGGTCAGCCACTCCATATAATGCTGGCGGTTTCTCTCCTCCAGCAACTGGGACCTGCCATCCCGCACCAGTTCATAGTCATCGATGAAATGCTGCAGAGGTGTAACCGGGCGCCCCTTGTCGAAGCACCTTTTGCCGATCGGCACGGAAATGAACATCGTCCCCCCTGGTCGAAGCACCCGTGCCCAGTTTGACAGGACCTGGAAAGGATTCGATGCGTGCTCGAGCACATGGTTGGCAATCACGAAATCCTGGGAGAAGTCCGGAATACTGGCAAGGGTAAATCCATCTTCCACGTAGTCGGTCGGCACGATGCCGGCCGCATCGAGCTCGGGAAATCTGCGGATGTTTTCCTCCCGCGACACGTAATCCACATACTTGACGGTTACACCAGGCGGAACCTGCAGCGGGAAGTGGAGCGCGCCTATCTCGAGCCCGCTTCCCCTCAGGAATCGGGCGGCTGCCCTCTTTCTGGCCAGATACGACGGGAATATTCCAGATTCCTTGACCGCTGCCTTCAGGGATGACAAAAACCGTGCAGCCACTCTGCTCCCCTCTCTCCGCAACGAATCAGATTGCCCGAACGGCAATGAGCCTGCTGAAGACGAACAGGAGTTTCTCCCACCTGCCGGCGGCGGGGAAAAGCGTATCCCTGTGTTTCAGTGCCAGAGCGAATGTTTTCATCCTGTTGCCGCCGGAAAGAAGAGATTCCGCATACTCGCCGATCTCTTCCAGAAACGACCGTTCCGCCGGGGTAAGGTTCAACCTGTCGGCCAGGGCACTATCGCGACGCGCCCTGTTGGCAAGCAGCTCATGGCATCCGCGTCTTTTCGCCGCGTTTTTGCCCATGAGGTAGTCGGCAATCCGGGCCGGCAGACTCCCCCTCACATCTGCGCCGGTATGATTGTGTGCATGCTGCCGATACTCCGTCAGCTTCGCGGCATGATAAACGACGCCGTTGCAACGCGAAGCCACAAGCGCAAGCCACCAGTCATGGTAGGTTTCCGTTTCGGGAATCGGCAGCGCGGTTGCCAGGAGATCACGCCGGAACATGGCAGTGCATCCCGTCACGCAATTGGTGCAGACAAAGTATTCAAAGCAGTTTCCACTTACCGGTCTTACCCCGGAAAGCTCCACCAGTGAGCCGGGCAACGGCTGGTCATTTTCATCGATCAGGAGCGCGTCAGTATATATCAGAGAGTGGGAACCGATCTCCCGCACCAGGGTCTCGATCTTTTCGGGGAGCCAGATGTCATCCTGATCGGAAAGGGCAATAAACTCCCCGCTGCAACCGGCAAGGGCCCGTTCGAAATTCCTCACAAAGCCGAGATTGTGTTCATTCACCTGGAAGGTTATGCCATGGGCCCGACGGTACTCATCAAGAATGGCAGCCGTTCCATCGCGCGAGCAGTCATCGGAGACGACGATCTCGATGTTGCGATAGGTCTGAGCCAGAATCGAATCAAGCTGGCGCCTGAGATAGCGTTCGCCGTTATAGGTCGCCAGGGCGACGGACACAAGCGGACTTTCACCCATTGCACTCCCTTTCCGAGGTGCGATCGTCGAGGCCAAGCGGCAGGCCACTAGCCGCTATCCTGGATTGCCTTTCGCAATAGACAGCAAAAATAAGCTGTACGCCCAAAGAGACCCCAACGAATGATATCAGCATGCTCCATGCCGCCCCTTCAGCACCGTAACGGGGAATAGCATACAGATTGAGGGAAACGTTCACCAAGGCCGTTGCAAATGTAAGCAACGTGGTTGGGAGGAATATCCCGCGACCGATCCACTGGTTCGTCATAAAAACCGCCAGAGACATACTGAAGAGTACAGGCAAAAGCAAGCGGAAAATACGAACGCACGGCTCGAACAGCGGACCGGCAAACCATGTGATAGCGATGGGAGCTGCGAAATAGGCTGTCAACAAGAGCAGCAGCATCAAGGCGAGCAGTCGGAGGCCAAACTTCTTCTGGTCAGACCAAAGGCGATCCGGCCCGATCTCAGCCATCTTCGAGAAAAGAACTGCAGAGGCAGCCTGGGGGATTACGAGAAGCATCGTCATTAACTGATATGAAAGCTGGTACCAACCAATTTCGGCCTTTGAGGAGAAATGGTTGAGCATAAGAATTGTGGCCTGGCCCAGGAAAAACACTCCTATGGAATTGAAATGAAGCTTCGCCGCCCCCTTAATCAACGGAACAAGCTCAGGGAGCTCCAACCTCAAAGAGCCCCTCGCCTTCCGCCTCAAGGCCTCCAAAAGAATAATTGCGACAAGGGCTTGTCCCATCACTTGCGCCACCAGGGCCCCCCTCACTCCAAGCCCCACGAAATAAACCAGAACTATTACGGAAACAACCGCCAATGTGCGTCCAATTACCAAAGCAATGTTATAGACACGCAAGAGGCCGACCGCCGTGAGGAGTGAAGCCCCATATTCCTCTCCAATCAGGAAAGGGAGCATCGCAAACCCTATTACCAGGAGCGTAGGGGGTATTCCCTTGAAAAAATCGCCCCCTGTTGTTACGTATGCCAGCAACGCGCCCAACAAAGCCACGGCAGAAAGTACTGTACCGCTTGCGGCGAGCATACCTAGCAGACCAGGGAGCCATTCTTCGTCCCGCCGAATTTGGATACGGTATTGCGCCACCTGGCCAAGGCTCAAACCGGAAAACAATGCAAATAGTGCTACCCATGAGGTCACAGCAGCGAGCGTACCCCGTCCCTCGGGGCCAAGGAGCCTGGCAGTGATGAAAAGTGAAACCATCCCTGCTGCAAGCCCGTAGATCCGTGCCCCACTGGTTTCGATAATCTTCGCCCAGTAAATATTCATCCTACCTCTTCACCGCCTCGGCAATCAGGGTCGTATCCTTGCGGGTTTCAAGCCCGCGCAAACCCTCGTGATCGCTCTCCCCAAAGGCATGGAAGGTGATTTCACCGAATCCCGCCTCATGTAACGCCCGGGCAAGCTCCTCACGATTGTAAAGATGCTGGTGCCCCCACCAGCGGAAGGCGGCGTTAATCATCTCCGCACGGGTCTGAATGAAGGAAAACTCGGGCCAACTGAGCCAGTCGAAACGCCGCCAGTTGCTCTGGTACCCATCTACGAGATCGTCCAGATCGGGCATCGAGACTCTAATGACCCCACCAGGGCGAAGCACGCGGTGGGACTCTCGAAGGAAATAGACTCCGGTTTCATAGGGAACATGTTCAAGCACATGCTCTGAGTAAATGTACCGGAGGGAACCATCTCGAAACGGAAGCCGCTTCTCCAGAAACACGATCAGATCGGCTCGTGGGTCAATGTCAGCGTTTATCCACCCCGGGAAACGGTTCTTGCCGCATCCCACATGAAGTTGATCGCCGCCATGGGCAAAAAATCTGAGCCTCAGACCATTGAAGTGGAACAACAGGTGACAAAGCAGCTTCATGAGTGTTGAACGCAGCCACACGATTATTGATTTTTTCATCAATCAAGTCCCTTTGCAGCTTCTGCCGCCCATGGCCGCAGAATCATCTTCCGTTGCGTCCCATCACGGTTCGCCACAGCATCCGCAGCGGAAACATGCAGAATTTGCAATATACAACCGGGTTCAATGGAGCCTCGCACAGGGCATTCCGCACACGGATGAAGGCCCCATGGCGATCTCCGGTCCCCATTAGAATTGTAAATGCCTCGTACTCCAGAAGTGCCACTCGCCGCGCCAACTGACGCCGAAATCTCTCTCCGAGATAGCTGTTAATTATCCTGCACGCCCGGATGGTGGCATCAAGGATGGCAAGTCGCTTTTGGCCTGACCAGACACCCCCACCGTGGACGCGGTATGAGGCTAAGACATCATCAAGATAAGCAATGGAACCACGTTCAGCGAGCAAGACGTGAAGCGGCCAGTCCCCCATCGGCATATCAAGAAACCATGACGGAAGCTCCGGGACGAGACTTCTTCGGAACATTGCGGAACAAGTCGGGATGCAGAAACTGGTAACAACGTCTTCAAGTGAGAGAATTGGCTTTGGGATCTTACGGAGAAAAAGCTCGTCTTTCTCCGTAGCCGGCTCATGCACCACCCTAACGTTATGGAAACAGGCGGCGACATTGGCATTGGCTTCGAGAAAATCAACCTGTTTCTGGAGCTTCAAAGGAGATGTCCAGAAGTCGTCACCTTCGAGAAGAGCCACGTATTCGCAACGGCATGCGGCGTAAGTCGCCATGAAATTTGCCATCATTCCCTGGTTTTTTCCCGGCATAAGCAGCCGTATCCGTTCAGGGAATTGATCTCTGTATTTAAGAAGAATATCGCGGGTTCTGTCAGTAGAGCAATCCTCCCCAACGACAACCTCCCAATCGAAATCGGCACGCTGGGCGAGAACGCTCTCAATTGCTTGGGCAACGTACTCTTCGTGGTTGTATGTGATAATTAGGACGCTAACCTTTACGGACATGGGACGTGGAAGGACTCTGTGATTTGTTTTCCGTTGGCTATGGCAAAACGAATGATCCCGCAGATCAGGGAAATGTCGTCGGAAGATACTGCAGTCCCGGTAGGAAGTGACATTACCCTCCGGACGAGCCGTTCAGTTTGCGGAAGATGTAAACCTGTATCCGGCTGAGTAGAGCAGTACGGCTCCATACTGTGACAACCGGGATAGAAATACTTGCGGGCAATGACATTCTCAGCATGGAGGATGTCCACAAGCACGTCGCGGCAGAGGGAAGTCCGTTCCTCATCGATTTCGAGGACCACATATTGGTAATTGTTTCTCTCTGCCTCATCATAGGAGATGACCGTCACTCCTTCGATCCCGGTGAGTTCTCGACAGTAGTGATAGTAATTGCGGCGATTCACCGTCAGAAACTCATCCAGACTCTCAAGCCCAGTCAGCCCCATCGCCGCCGAAACCTCGTTCATTTTGCCGTTGGTGCCAATGGAAACCACTTTGTCATAGCCGGCAAAACCAAAGTTCTTCATAAGTCGGATCTTAGCTGCGAGCTCGTCGTTGTTGGTCAGGACGGCGCCCCCCTCAAGGGTGTTGAAGAACTTGGTCGCATGAAAGCTGAAAACCTCGGCATCACCGAAATTGCCAATCATCCGTCCCCTGTGGGAACAGGCGAAGGCATGGGCAGCATCAAAGATAAGGCGGAGATTCCGGCGTTCCGCAATCTCGGTGAGCCGATTCACATCGCACGCACGCCCCCAGAGATGAACGCCGATAATCCCCGAAGTTCGGGGGGTAATCATTTTTTCCACGGCAAATGGGTCGATATTGTGGGTTCGGGGATCAATGTCGCAGAAAACCGGCGTAATTTCCTGCCACTGCAACGCATGGGCAGTCGCGATGAATGTCATTGCAGGGACAATCACTTCTCCTCGCAGCTCCAGAGCACGGATAACGATTTCAAGGGCAACGGTCGCGTTACACATGGCTATGCAGTGCCTGGCGCCGACCATATCGGCCACACGTTGCTCGAATTCCTGGACGCAAGGACCATTATTAGTCAGCCACCTTCGGTCGAGAACTTCCTCCACTCGCTCAATAAACCGGGAGCGATTGCCGATGTTCGGCCGCCCCACGTGTAGTTTTTCGGTGAATGCGGGCGCCCCCCCAAGGATGGCCAGGTCACTTATATTTCTCTTGGCTTCTCTCATGACTCATTCTCTTGTAATGGCCTACGGGCGACAACCGTGTAATGAATCGGCATCAACGGCCTTTCAGGCGTCTCGAGAGACAAAAGTTCTTCAATAATAAAGCGGTTCAACAATGTTCGCAGTCCGTGTTCGGTAAACCGCCAGCAGTCTGGAAGCGGACCATGTATGCGGAAATTGAAGGGCACCGTCAAAAAGAGCAGCCCTCCTGGTTTTAGAATGCGACGGATCTCTCCAACGGCGGCAAAGGGCTGGAGAGTATGTTCAAGGACCTCGGTACAGACCACGAAGTCAAACATGGCGTCGGAGAGCTGATCGTTGCACTTACATATGTCGCCGATATAGGTGGCGCCTGAAGTAGGGTCTATATCGAACGTCTCCACCCTCACCGTAGAGGGGAAATGGGGGCGCGCACCCTCATGAACCTGTGGAGCGATATCAAGAAGACGCCCTCCCCCACCAGAGTATCGGTCGGCGACCCTCTTAAGGAAAGCTGAAACGTTTCCTCTAATCTGCCCAAGGAACACCTTGTCCATTTCACTTACTTCCACGGTCTGGCCCATATTATCCCCTCTCGTCGACAAGCAATTCGAGCATACTGCAATCAAAGGTTGGAATACCGAGACGTTCGCGTACCGACTTGCGCTCACTAAAGCTGTCGTCAATTAATATTGCATCTTGCTCAGTGATGTAGTCGGCCTTTGAACAGCTCTGGTCGATATGAATTACCTCATCACATATCCCCTGGAGGCGGTACCGTGTCAGTGTTTCCGTCAAATCGAAACGGTGGCGGGTCAGAAGCTTAACCGTAACCCCCCTATTGATACACTGGTATATAAACGCAATGAGACTGACATTGACCGAACCATTAAAGATAAGGGTATCGTCAAGGTCCACGTATACCGTGCCGTAGCCAATGTCATGCCGGTAGCGATTGGTCAGCGCCCGGTCTATTTCAACAGCAGCATCGTTGCTCATAATCGACACAGGAATACGCTCCTGCTCGTAAATGCTGAGGAGGGGAAAATTAACCCCCTGAACACGGTGAAGCGCCATGGTTCCTGCTATCCTTGGCGCTATCTCAAGGAGAGTGCAAACACCCTCGGCGTTCCGCTTGACCTGGAAGAACCAGGCTCCATGGAAAACCAGTTTCCTTCCGATTGCCCGCGCATACTCCTCAAACACCGCATCGTGAACCGGGCGGCTGCTCATTGAGATGCCACTCTTGGTCCGGACCCTTTGCCTCCCACCACAGAAGAGTAAACCGGCATCTCGATCGGAAAAACAGTCTACAGTGTATTCGTCACCCGGCAGATACTCCATGATCACCATATCCTTCCGGCAAGCCAGAATCGTGCGCAGAGCATGAAGATCATTTACCAGATGAGTATCTTCGGCCCCTTGACCCTGGTCGGGCTTGACGAATACAGGAAACTCCGTCACATCTTCCGGAGAAGAATAAACACGAGGAGTTGGCACCACTCCCTCGAAAAACCTGTATGTTTCGCGCTTTGAACGTGTCAGGAGACAGGTTTCAAGCGGAGAGGAGATTATCCTTGCAGCCAAAGCATCAGCATTACTCGCAAGTGCGACGATAATGTCATCATAAGCCGGTATCACATAATCGATGGAATTTGAGACTATCACCTCGTTCAACGCATTTATCCATCCGGCATCATGGATACTCGGCACCGTAAAATGCCTCAAAAAGACAAAAGGGGCATGATTCGAAGTATCTTGCCCCGCCGAGAAGAGCCGCACGTCCTTACAGTGTTGAAGAGACCTGAAAACCTCCAAACCGATTTCGGTCCCACCCGGGAAAACGAGAATATTGTAAACCTTGCTCATAGTTCACTCACCTGATGAACAAATTCTCCCCGCAGGCCTGCCAATGTAAAACTTCGAGCGGACCCGTTCATCCAAGCTGGTCCGGTGGCAACAACCGTGCAAAAATTGTCACGAGACGTAGCAATACGCACGCCCGGCCCCATCGGTATTATAGGTATCGAAGGCAAATTTTCATGGCCGTCAATAAGAAGCTTTTTCATCGGAGGTCCTCCCCGGTGATGATTGGATTTTCACTGATCCCGGTACCGTAAATGGTATGCAGCGGAGCACCACGCCGGATGAGCTCGTCGCGCAGGGCGTCCCGATACTTGAAGGATGTGATGACGATTTTATGGTTGCCCGCCAGGAGCCCATGGTGGATCGGCACCACAGGCTTGCCGAAAAAATCGCGGCCATCGGCAGTCACGTCCATGATAAGGGACAACTCCAGCCCCGCCTCCCTGAACGAAAGATACGCAATCTCCGCCACCTCGTCCACACCGCAGAAAACCACCTGCGTCACCCCCTCCGCCTTGAGGGACTGGAACAGCATCAGGTAATCCTGTCGCGCAATCGTGCCGCAGGATTTCCCGCAGCTTAAACGAGGTGATGACGACATGATAGCTGCCCCCCAGGGCGCTCCTCGTCTCAAAGAAGGCCAGCGTAAATCTTTGCAAGAGCCTCGAAATATTTCACCTTGTCCGTCACAACCTGATACACACGGTCAAGATCAAGCCGCAGATAGTCATGAACCAGGACATTGCGGAAAGCCGCCATCCCTTCCAGTTCCACAAGAAGTTTTTCGGGGATCGCCCCCTCCTCGGCAAGAATCTGGAAAATCTCACCATAGGTTTCCGGTTTCCGATACCCCCGGTCCGCTATCACATGATTGCCGATGTCCAGCAGGCACTCTATGGAGAGATGGAGATAACGCTCCGCAGCGCCATGTACAAAGGGTTCCGCTTTAAATCTCTGCGGATCAATCTATTGCACGGCCCGCAATGTGCCTAGATATTCGCGTAGTTTCTCCAGCCTGACCGCGACCAGTTCCCGCTTAACCAAAGTAGGTATCTCCCTTTATCTGCTCCTGCATGTACTGGTGCTGCACGTTGCGCAGATAGGCAGTATCCAGGTATTGCTGCAGGATGGCAGTCTCGTACATGACCCGTCTCGCACGCTCTTCCTTCAGAACGACGCCGTTTTTCACCACCTCATAACCAAGCAGAAGTGGTGCCCTGTTCAACACGACCAGATCGAACGCTTCACTCTTCAGCACACCGGCAAGCCGCCCCATGAGCTTCAGGCGAAAAGCGAAGGCATCCACCCTGCCGTCCAGGTAAACTGCTATATCCAGGTCGCTGAGCGGCCCCGACGTGCCGGCGGCAACGGAGCCGAAGAGATAGGCGAACCTGACCTTTCTTTCTCCGGCCAGGAACATTTTGACGATTTCAATGTTGTCCGACAGAGCCCCCATATTCTCCTCCGCCCCCGTAACGAACTCTCCCGCCCCCTACCCCAACGCTCTCCAACTGCTCCCGAAGCTTCTCCCTCCGCTTCAGCGAGGTAATGACTATGGACACGTTTCCAGCGGCAATTCCCTCCCGCAGCGAGACAATTGGGCGGCCGAAGAACTCCCTGCCTGCCGCTTCGTCATCCATGACCGCCGTCAACTCAAGCCCCGCCTCCCGCAGTGACAGATACGCAATCTCCGCCACCTCGTCCACACCGCAGAAAACCACCTGCGTCACCCCCTCCGCCTTGAGGGACTGGAACAGCGCCAGGTAATCCTGTCGCGCAACGGTATAGAGATTGGTAAAGTAGCTCAGGTGCTGGTAGGCGAGCCGGCTTTTTTCGGCAAGCCCCGTGGGGGTGAGGAGGTAGGCGTAGCGGTTGCGGGGGAAGTTCTTCACCCGCACGTACCCCTTGGCCACCAGGTTTTTCAGATAGGAATTCACGAGCCCCACCGCTATGCCGAGCCTGCGGGAGAGTTCCCGCTGCGAGAGGGGCTCTTCACCGGCGATTTCAGAGAGAAGGAGAAAGGAACGGTAGGAATCCAAGGACTTGCCTTCGTTATTGTTCATGGTATGAACGCTACCGGAAACAGCGTAAAATGGCAATCAAAATGTTCATAACGTGAACACTAACGTCTAGCGTACCCCTCGATTACGGAGCATAGTCACCATGAGGTTGGCTTCCTGATTTTCCGGAGAATGCGCAAGGTACTCGGAATAGTAACGGAGGGCCTTCGCCTCTTGTCCAAGCCGCAGAGACGAGCGCCCGAGGGACAGAAGCACCCTGTTTCTGCTCCGGTCTTCCCTGTAGAGGCGCTCCGCCTCGGCCTGCATGGTCCGGTAGACATTTATCGCGGGAATTTCCAAAGTTTGCAAAAGCCGACGGGAACCCTCGTCCCGCCGTACAAAAACCACCGCCACCTCATCGGCAAAGACCAATGCCCACTCCGGATCAGCCGCAAGGGTCTCCACCAGGGGCACCGGCCCTCCCGTGTCATAGTAACAGGTCCTGCTGATAACCGTTTGCACCCCGTAGCGCGCCAGGTCATCCCGCCAGCCTTGCCAGCTGTTATCTATCCGATTCGACGCCTCCAGCATCTCAAGGCTCGTATTGCGGCCATCCACGAACACAAGGTAATGGGGATAGAGGCGCCACATGAGGTAGCCCCCCCAGTCGTAGAAGTTATACAGATTCGGCGGGAGACGATGCGTTTCAACGAACGTCGTGGCCGCCACGGGGAACTGGCGGCTGTCAAGCCCCACGCCGAACTCCCCCCGAGCGACGTTATGGCCGACAACGAAAACCAGAAGCAAGGCGATTACTCCGTTTGAAAAAGGGAGCGATAAAGCCAAAGAAGGCGCAATCCGGCGAAGAACATATCCCCCCTCATGAATTGCAGCGGGGAGGAAAAAGCCTGCCAGAAGGGGAACAAACGCGGCATGCCGTACCTGGTTCCACCCCATGTAGCAAAAGGCGGCAAAGAAAATCACTTCGGCATGATCACTACGGCGACACCGCACCAGAATAAGTACCCCCCAGACGGCGAAAAGGACATAGAAGAGGGGCACCTGGGCGGTGCTTGGGGGGAGCCATTCCATGATCGACTCCTGCCCGCCCCCTATACGAGTCAGATTGAAGTGGGCCAGGAGCTGGAGAGGTATCCTTGACCCATAAGGGTTGACGAAGGAAGCTCCCAGCGCGGCGGCACCGACTCCGGCCAGGCTGGCGACATTCAACCATCGCCCCCGACTGAAAAGCGCCCGCCAAAGCTCTCCCCCCCAGAACAGACCGATGAGCACGAGGCCAAAGACAGCACCGGCATGGAGGTTCGCCCAAAGGATCATCAGGGGCACAAGCCATCCCCAGCTCCTGAGACCGTTTTCACGACCGTCAAACAGGAGTTTGAGATAGAGGAGGGAAAAGAGGAACGTCCAGAGCTGGGGACGCTCCACCCAGGAAGGGGAGGAGGCAAGCAGGGAGACAAGAAGAACCGGCACCGCCAAGACAGGCGGAACACCGCACTGCCGGCTACGGCGATAAAGGATGACCCCACAGGGAACAAGCAGTATCGGCTTGATCAGCGAAAGGAGCGTGTAACCACCGATAGAATAGAGGCCGTAGAACGCAACGTCCGACAACCAGCAATGTTCCAATCGGAAAGCATTGTGGGCAAGGGAAAAGGTGTCGCAGTAGAGAAACGCCTTCGTCTGCCAGATGTATTTCCCGGACTGAAGCTGCCAGAAGGTGTCGAAATCGCCCATAGGCCGCAAGGCCGACAGGAAAAGGGTGGCGAAGAAAAGCCAACTCAATTGCCGGTCGCTGAGGTTAAATTTCATGGACTAGTATCCGGTCTTGAGAAACCCAATCGGTAACAGAGCTGCCTGCAGACCACCGCCAGCTGTTCTCCCCTGGCCAGCCACGAATGTTCCTTCCCGGCGCGGTCGCGAGCCTGTTGCCCGAGCCGCTCCCTCGCCGAGCCATCGGCGGCAAGGTATTCGATCCTCTCTGCCAGGTCGGCTGCATCGCCAAACCGGGCATAGACGCCGGTCTCCCCCAGAATCTCCCTGTTCACCGGCGTATCGAAGGCAACGGTCGGAAGCCCGCAGGCCATGTAGTTCAGGAGCTTGCCGTTGGCCTCGGTGAGGGAGATCTTCGGCGACACGGCCAGGTCCCCCGCCGAGAGATAGAGGGGGGCCTCAGCGTAGTCGATGCGCCCGGTGAAGGTGACCATGTCTGCCACCCCCAGCTCCCGGGCCTTCTCCCGGTACCCCTCCTCCGGAAAACCCATGACCAGGAACCGGACCGGGCTCCCCTTGGCCTTGAGGATCACCATGGAGGAAAGGAGAAGGTCGATTCCTTGGTACCGGTTCAGAACCCCCAGAAAGACCACCAGAGGCGCTTGGGATGCGATGCCAAGCCTGCGGCGGACCTCGTCCCGGGGCCAGGGACGAAAGACCGCCGTATCGACCCCATCCATGAGCGTTGTCACCCTGCAGGGGGAGATCCCCCATCTACCCACGAGATCGTCCCGCCCGGCGCCGGAACTGGTGATAATGGCGTCGGCGTTGCGGTTGATCCACCCCTCTAGCCCCGCGAAGAAGCGGTAGAGGAGCGACCCTTCCCGGACAAAGCCGTGGTCCGCCAGCTCCCCCGTGAGGCTCCCCTGGCAGTCGAAGAGAAGGGGAACGCCAAGGATCTTTTTCAGGAAGACGCCGAAGAAGGCCCCTTCATGCAAATGGGCATGGATCAGGTCGGGGTGCATCCGCCGGGCGGCGCGCAGAGCCGTAAAGAAGAGGAGGATGTCCAGATAGGGCTTGTGCCAGGAGGGGCCTGCGGAAAGCTTCCCGTACCAGGGGACGCGGACGGTGCGGTCCGTGGCGATGCCGGGCATGTCGCGCCCCAGGTGGTAGGTGGCTATTCGCACCTGGTGGCCGCAGGCCATGAGCGCCCGGGCCTCCTCGTATATCCTGACGTGACATCCCCGGTCAGCGAAAAACGGCGTGGGAGCCACCATGAGAATCTTCACGGCTGAGCCCCTCTACCCTTCATCGATATTGATCCTTTCTCGGACCACATAGATCGGTTTTCCCTGGGACTCGTGATAGGTCCGGGCGTTCACCTCCCCCAGAAGCCCCAGGGTAATGAACTGGACCCCGGCAAAGAGGAGGAAGGCGGTGAGGATCAGGAGGGGGTTGCGGTTCATGCTCATCCCCTCGAAGAACTTCATGTAGAGGGTGAGACCGCCGCTCAGGAAGCCGGCGAGGATGATGTAGATCCCCCACTTGCCGAAGAGCTGGATCGGCTTGGTGGAGTAGGAGAGGAGGAATTTCACCGTCATGAGGTCGAGGACCACCCGCATGGTGCGGGAGATGCCGTACTTGCTGGTGCCGTGGAGCCGCGGGTGGTGCCGCACCGGCAGCTCCGCCACCCGGGCCCCCACCTGGGAGGCCAGGGCCGGCACGAAACGGTGCATCTCGCCGTAGAGGTTGATCCCATCCAGCACCTCCCGGCGGTAGGCCTTGAGGGTGCAGCCGTAATCGTGGAGATGGACGCCGGTCATACGGGAGATGAGTCCGTTGGCGATGATGGAGGGGAGCCGGCGGTTGATGAAGGTGTCCTGGCGGTCCTTGCGCCAGCCGGAAACCACGTCGTACCCCTCGTCGATCTTCGCCAGGAGCATCGGGATGTCAGCCGGGTCGTTCTGGAGGTCGCCGTCCATGGGTACGATCACCTCTCCCCGGGCAGCGTCGAAGCCGGCGGCCATGGCCGCGGTCTGGCCGAAGTTGCGGCGGAAGCGGATCACCTTCACCCTCGGGTCCCCCTCGGCAATCTCCCGCAGAAGCGCAAAGGAGCCGTCGCTGGAGCCGTCGTCCACCAGGATCAGCTCGTAGTCGATGCCCGTGCCGGCCATGGCTTCGGTGACCCGCCCGTGGAGGTGGGGGATGTTCTCCTCCTCGTTGTAGATCGGTACGACGATGCTGAGAAGCGGGGACCGGGGACCGGGGACCGGGGACCGGGCAGAACCGTCAGCACAACGGGTGGATGAGCTTTCTCCTGCTTTCAATTGGCAATTCACTATCTGTTCCTCTTACCTATTCAGCCTTTCCCGGTCCCTGGTCCCCGGTCCCCGGTCCCGGACTTCTGGTTTCCGGTCCCGGACTTCTGCTCCCCGGTTCCGGACCAGGCATCCTGTTTCTGTAGAGTTCGATCATCCGCAAACGCATCTCCAGTTCCGGCAGACGCCTCCGCACATCGGCCACGAGGGTCGGATACTCCGCCTCTCCCACATCGGAAAACATCCTGTAGTTGCGCACCGCCTCGGCTATGTCCCCCCTCCCCTCCTCGGCCATGGCAAGTACGAGATAGGCCTTGGTGTTGAACCGGTTGATCGCCAGGGCCTGCCGGGCATGGTCCCGGGCCCTGTGGTACTCACCCTTCAGATAGTAGCTGTAGGCGGCCGATTCCTGGGCCCAGGTGGAATCGGGATTCACCTCCGCGGCATGGCGCCAGAGGGTATGTTCGTCGTACCAATAGGTATTCTGCACGACGGTAAGTCCTGCGAAGAGGATGAGGATGATCCCCACCGCCACCTGCAAAACCCTGCCCCCCACCCTCTGCATAAGCCGGGAAAGGACGATGGCAACCCCCACCAGGGGGATGTACATATAGCGGTCGGCAATCAGATACCCCCCGGGGACCAGGTTGGATACCGGCAGATAGAGTATCAGGACCCACCCAAGACCGAAAGAGAGGAGAGGCTCCTTCCGTGCAAGGGCGATAGTCGCCCCAACCAGACCGGTCAGCAGAAAGAGCCCAGGCAGGGCCGACGGCTGGATCAGCTCCTCCGAGAGCTTCACCGCGTATTCCGGCGCAAGGCCCACCGGCACGAGGATCTTGGAGATGTAAAAACCAAAGGACTTCATCACCCCCATGAAGAGGGGGTAGTAACTCCTGGAGGCGATGAAGTTGTTCTTGGAATAGACGGCCAGCACCTGATCGAAGGTGAAGAGTCCCCGGAGGAGGTAGAATGCCACTGAAGCAGCAACCACTCCAAAGACTCCCGCAAGGAGGGGGCGACGGAGCAGAAACCGCCGCTCCTTCGGAACCAGCAGGAGCTCATAGAGAACCAAGACAGCCGGGAATGTGATGGTGGTCTGGTTGGCGAGCATCGCCAGCCCGAAAGTCACGACCTCACCGGCAGCATGGAGAAACCTCCTCGTCCCCTCCGCTGCCAGAAGCCTCCGATGGATGAAGAGGGTGAGGAGGCAGAAGAAGAGGGCAAGGAGTTCCTTGCGATGGGAGATGTTTGCCACGGACTCCACCTGGAGAGGATGGACCAGAAAGAAGAGTCCGCCGAACAGGGCAAAGAGGGTCTCCACCCCCAGGGCCTGCAGCAGGAGAACCAGCAGGAAACCGTTGAAGCCGTGCCAGAGGAGCTGCTGGACCCGATAGCCCGTGGGATTCTCCCCGAAGAGCTTGTACTCCGGGATGTAGGTCAGCTCCCGCAGTGGTCGTCCCGGCCGCCTGTTCTCCAGAAACCCCGAAATGCTGTGGGCATCGGAATTCTGGACCACGACCGGGATATCGTCATAGGACCAGCCGTTTCGGAAAGTATTGCCATAGACCAGGAAGGAGGCAATAAGCATCACCCCCAGAAGGAATGTTCGTCCAATTCGCCAGGTCATCACCACCTATCCTCCAGACTTTTCACCACCCTGACGGTTACGGCATCGTCGCCAGCCCCTCTACCCCGGAAACGTGGGGAGATGAGCCCAAGGATCAACCCTGCCCCGTAGGAGAGGTGAAGGAGCGGATAGACCAGCGGCAGGAGCAGGGAAACTCTGACATCATTGGACTTCACCCCCTCCACAAGGGATGAGATGATGGCAGCCAACAGATAGACGAACAGGGGGATCATCCACACCCCACCGAGAAAGGATAGCGTACAGAGGTAGAGGAGAAAGAAGGATGGTAGAAAGTTGGCAATGCCATGCCCCCCTCCCAGCCGGATCTGCTCCCCCCTTCCCCGGCCGTAGGTGAAGAGCTGACGCACGAATGCCCGCAGATGGGGCCTCTGGCTCCGGAAGACCGCCAGGGCCGGATCGTGGATCAGCCTCAGCCCCTTCCTCCTCAGCCGCACCATGAGTTCGTTCTCCTCGTTCGGATAGAGACGCCCATCGAGGCCGCCGGCATCCAGGAAGAGATCCCTGCGGAAGGCCAGGTTGCAGAGGATCAGTTCAGAGTCGTCGGTCTCCCGGGCCCCACCAACGCAACGGTACCGGTTGCGCACCCCTCCCCCGCCGAGGGGTGAGGCGAAGGCGGCCCCGAAGGCCCTTTGCAGGGGGGAATCGGACTGGGGGGTAAGGGAAGGCCCCCCCACGGCGGCAATGTCAGGGGCCTCGAAGTGCCGGGCCGCCAGACGGAGAAACCCTGGCGAAGCAAGGGAGTCGTCATCCAGGAAATAGAGGATCTCCCCCCGGGCCCCGGCGGCAGCCAGGTTCCGCTGGCGGCTGGGACGCCGTCCCTCGGCAACCATGACCTCGTAGCGGTCGGAAGGGTAATCGACCTTCCCGCGAAGGTGATCTACGGCCCGGACGGCACCGGCAGGCTTCACCGGGATGATGATGGTAAAAACAGGTAAATCGTCCATGATTACAAAACAAAAACCGGGTCTGACCCGGTCTCACCCTCTCGCAGCAAAAAAACTTCCCCTGGCTCAGAACAGCTTTTTCACGTTGGCGGCGATCCGCTTTTCAATCCGGTTGTCGCCACCGTTACGCCGGCCGTAGGAATAGTCGAGACTTGCCTGGAACTTGCTGAAATTCACCCCCACCGTAGTGTTATAGACCTGTTCGGTCACACTATTTGGATCGAGCAGGGAAAAACGCGCGTTGGCCCCCACGAACAACCTGCTCAGCGGGTAGTACCTGGCGCCGAGGGTCAGCCGCTGTGTCGTGGTCTGGGCAGTGACCGCCGAACCGATATTCTGCACGCGATTATAATCATACTCTTCGCTGATTTCCAACACTTTCCTGGCAAGTCCCCATGCCGAATAAAACGAATAGCCGAGCCGTTGTCGGACCTCAGCAAACCTGATCATGGTGCTCGGGGTATCATGACCAAAGCTGTAACGATAATTGAGGGATGCCTCCATGCTCCTGTTGGGTTTGTATTCCACCACCCCCTGGCCGTCGAAGAGATCGGTGATCTCCCCACCTCTGTTGCGGTAGCGGTAGCTTCCCCGTAACCTCATGGTAAAGTCGGAGAGCGAATAATCGATATCACCGCGGACTGTCGTAACGGCATCGGTAGGCGCAGCGGCAGAAGTCATGATATCCTCCGACAGGGCCGCCGACACCCTGAGGCGCGGTCGCGGCGTCCAGTACCCTGACAGGGTGGTCACGGAACGGAGGTAGTCATTTACATTCTCATCACGGCGGTCAAAGTCATCCCTGATGGCGGAGCTGCCGGAGAGACCACTGTTCAGGATTATGGACTGGTTGGAGAAATCACGGGGGTTGGTACCGGACCCGGCCGATACGTTTTCCTCGAGTTCGAAACGCATCGTCTGTGAAGGTGTATACCCCACCCTGACAATGGCATTCTGGTTGAGATAGGTCGAACTGCCGACCAGGCCGTTGGAGGCATCGAAATATTTGAAATTGTAACCTGCAAAGAGAGAATAGACCCTTGAGAACCGATTGGTACTCGCCGTTTCCACTCCCCCCTCGAACGACAGGAGTTTTGCCCCGTCATTCTCTGACTGTTCCACCTTGGCAAACGTGCCCAGGGTAAACGGTGCCCGCGAAAACATGTCAAGCCGCAGTGTTCCATTACGATTATTTCTCCATGACTCGCTGCCATCAAGTCGTCTGAGCCGGCGGTCCATGCTGTAAAGGGACCCTTTCCATTGGATGTCCCTATTCAGAACACCATTTGCATAAAGCGGCAGCATCCGCTCCAAGGTCAACCCGTCCCTGTCCTGTTGACGGGTGAGGGACGAGAAGGTTCTTGCCTCCCATGTCTTTCGGGCAGCCATGGCAAAAATATTGAAGTCGTATGCCTCGAAGGAATTGGTCGGGTTGACGGCCGAATGTTTGGTGAACTGACCATCGGCCGAAATCTTGAGCCAGTTGGTAAGGTCAATCCAGCGTCTGGTGAGCATATGGTCGATTGTACCGAGCTGAAGCTGGCTTTCGGTGTACGAACCGCTGGGATCGAGCCTGTCCTCGAAACGGGTGGTGCGATAGTGGAACCAGTTGTCCCGCTTGTTAAGACTCACAAAAGCCAATCTCCGCAACCTGGTATCGACCGGAGTCGCACTTTTCGTATCCTTGCGCAGCTCGTCACGATAATCGACCATAACCAGCGGGATATGGCGGAAAATTGCGTTGTAACCGTTGGTAAGACCAGACTTGACCCCCAGCAGGAGGGTAGCGCCGGTATTGATGCTCAGGCCATCAAGGAGATCCGTCGTAAGCCCTGGTCCGACCAGCGAACTCACCCCCGCAACGGCACCTGCGGAATCCTGAACAAAGGAAATGCGGTTCAGCTCGTAGCTGTACAGCTTGAGCCTCATGGGAAGCTCGCGGGGATCGACTATGATCTCGCCCCTGTAGAGGAGATGGCCGGCACTGATTGAGGGGTTGACATTTCCGACAGGATCGGCAGGGTTGCTGGGATTCTTGATGCTGGTATCAAAAGATCCCCACTCGTAGCCTAAATTCACGTCATAGCTGCCGACACGCCCGCCGTAGAGAAGACCGTCTTTTTTATAGAGAAGCGAATAGCGCTGTTGGAAGGAATGGGCACTGACGACCTTCTTCCCGTCAACCTCCGCATCGTAGCCGACGTATCCCAACTCGGCATCGCCAATTATCTTGGCGCCGGCTTCGCTGTGTGAAAAGCTCACAAGCGCTGTCAGGATAAGTGCAGGCAGAATGATGTATCGCTTAATTGGCATACGTTATCTGGCTAAAACTGTTCGATTTTCAAATGGCACCGAATGACCTGCCCGACATTATTTTTGCAATTAACGTACCCCAAACTGGATTCAATATTCGTTGCAAATAAAAGCAACAGGCAAATAATCCAGAAAACAGCTTGCCCAAGACCGTTTCGGCAACCGACTCCATTGCAACCCGTGGTTATGGAGTCCTGCCCCCACAGCGGAAAGGGGGTTTCCGGCACTACAAAAAAGAGGGGTGGCATCCCACCCCTCGAGCTCAATCCGATTCAGATGGTTATTTATTGTGACAGGCGAGGCAGAGGAGACTCCCCTTCATGGTGGTACGGAGGAAGTTGACTGAATGTCCAACATACACCGAGCCATGGACCGCATGGCACGAAGAACACTCAACCGCGTTGACCGTAGACCCGTTTATGGTCGCCTTGAAGAGAGGGAGATTGTGAGTCGCGCCGGAGCCCGAGACATTGACCTCATTATTGTTGGCTCCTCCAACGGGGCGGAACCCGGCATTGGCATCAAGGGCCGGGACATACGGGATATTAACCGGGTGACTCCTGGTGAGGTCGGTCCCGAAGTTCGTCTTGCCCGCCACTATGGCATCGCCGGAAACACCGGTTCCGCCACGCGAGAATCGAGGGTCGGCAGCCAATGTACCGCCGGCATCCGAAGGCAGGTTATGAACACCGCCGCCGAGGGGGCTTCCGTCATGACAGCTCATACAGAAAAGCGATATGCTGTCACTGGAGAAACCACTCGGCTTCGTCGCACCATACATGTTGAGGGTTGTCGATGAGGTATAAAGCTTGAAGGCTGAGGCGGTATTCCCCCCCGAGCGGTTCCAGAGCGGAATCTGCTCCTTGGGATTGTGCGGTGTGTGGCAGAAGACGCAGATCTGGGTTGTCTTCCCTGAGCCGCCGGTAGCGGCGCTCAGGTCGTGCTTGCTGCCTGTGATCAGACTGGCGGCTGAAGCAACGGTTGCAGCAGCCATGGAGGCTGCTACTACTGCAAGGGCCATGCGTACTTTCATGATGCTTCTCCTTTCATTTTTGGTCATCAGACCTTGAATAAACAATTCGAAACCAATAGACAATTCCCTAAAAGCAAACACTGTGCCTTCCACGCATCGCCATATCATCCAAAGATGAAAAATAGCGATTAAAAGCGTATCCGCCCCATTAACCCTGCGTATTCCGATACATTCACTCCGATTGGGCACACGGTGAGGATCTCGGTTGCCAAGACACTATCACCCATAATCAAACGCCAGATCCGAGCAATAGTGGCCAACGACAAAATAAAACCAAAAAAATGGCAGACGACTTCGCGAAATAGCTGAATTTAGAGCACTGTCTTTACCCTACTGCAAGCTCACACCGGGGATGGGGTTCTCCTTAAGGAAACGGTCTGAAATATACTGAAAAACCTGGAAGCGCCGGTTCAGTTGATCCACCACGTATATCCTGTCCGTTGCATCGATATCGATACCCTGTGGTATGACAAATCCGCCTGGGGCCTCCTTCCTTGTCTGCAGAATGGAGTATAGCCCGCCGATGGTTATCAGGTAGTCTCCCTGACTGCTGAATACCACCAATTTATGCCCCTTACCCTCGGTGACATAGATATTGTCATCCGAGTCAACGGCCACACCCTTGATCAGCTGGAAATCCGCGGGGCCGTCACCACGAGTGCCGAATGCCCGCAGAAGCTTCCCTTCCCCGTCAAATATCTGAATCCTGGCATTCATTGTATCCCCGACAATAATCTCCCCCTTGTGGTTTACCGTTACAGGTATCGGGAAATTGAATTCCCCTTCACCTTCTCCCCGCTTCCCGAAACTGAAGAGGTGTTTCCCATCAAGGGTAAAGACGGAGACCTTATGGCCCCGGGAATCGGTAACAATCAGACGTTTCTTTTCACGGTCAATGGCAAGACCGCCGATCTTCTGGACCACATCATTCAGTTTCATGGCACGAAGCGGTTTCTCATTTCCGTCGAAAACCAGAACCATTCCCTTGTCAACCTCGGAAACATAGATCAAGCCCTCGCCATCAATGGCAAGGGAAACGGGCTTGTTGAACTGGGCCGCTCCCTCCGCGCCAAAAAACCTGACCTGCTTGTTAAGCAGATCGTAGACCAGGACCGTCCCGTAACCGACATCCGTGATGTAAACCTGCCCCTTCCCGTTCGATCTGATGTCCAGGGGCTTAGAAAAGTACAAGGGCTCTTCATCTCCTGCAATGGCGGAAATTATTGCGCTTACCCCTTCCTTGGGGAAGTCGAGCTGACTGCTGTATGATTTGATCCACTCAATCCGCGGCCGTTCGGGCAGCGGCGGCCAGAAGAAGCGTTGCGAGCTCTTCACCTGCGGCCCGGTGCACCCGGCAAAAAGCGCCACCATGGCCGCCAAAACGATAAACCTGCTGATCATGCTGATTGTTTTCATATTTTCTCCTCGCTCCCTGAGAATGTTGGGCTTTACGGTAGTACCAGTCTCAAGTCCCAGATCCCCGGTACCGGCCTCACTTGTTATGACACATCTGGCAAAGCATCATCCGGTCCTCTTCGTTGTTGACAAAGAAATAACGGACATCGCCAGCATGGGGATTGTGACATGAAATACATGACATCTCCCGGCCGGTCTTGGGGGCCGACGGATCCTTGACGCCGCTCACCGGATGTCCTGTGCCGGTGGTGGTGCGCATCACGTGGGGGGTTTTCTTTATTGCCTCGTGGCACGAGAGGCACAGCTCGTTGATGGGTGCCTTGAGTTGGGCGTAGTTGGCACTGCCGTGGGAATCATGGCAGACCTCGCACATCCCGCCGGCAATGGGGCCGTGGATATACTTCCTTTTGGCAAACTCCGCGGCCTTGTCCCCGTGGCACTCGCTGCACAGGGCCGCCTCCCGCTTGGTGACGGCATACCGGGGCGTCGCCTTCTCCTTGTGGCAGTAGACGCAGGAGTAGGTGCCGGCGGGGCCGTGGACGAATTTCACGTCGAGCATTTTCCGGTGGCAGCCGATGCAGGGGTTTTCCTTGGCCAGGGTGCTCATTGCTTTGCCTGACGAAGGAGCCATATCGTGGCAGCCGACACACCGCGCCTCCAGTTCGGGCCGATGGAAGGGATACGGTTTGAATTCCGGCGGGATGGCGGACGGTGCGGCGTCGGGCGCGAAGTAGATTTGAGCCTGGGCAGTTTCAGCCCGGCTGTTGCCGATAAACGTTTCCACCGTCACGTCGTTGCGGCCCCGGTCCCACACCGGCTGCACGATGAGGAAATCCTGGAAGGCCCGCCGGTATTCGGGGGTTCCGACCGCCAGCATATCGCTGACTATGCCGTTAACCCCGATCCGCACCCCCGTGACCTCGGCGCTGTTCAGCTTGATGATCAGGTGATCGGAACGCTCCACCCAGGCATTGGGCGCGGGGTAGATGAAGGTGATCCCCCCGAAGGCCGCGGCGGCCGACGCCACCAGCAGGGCAGCCGTTATTCCTAGTATCCCCCAGCGGGACATGGTTCCTCCATCGGACTGGCTACGGATTTCTCACCGCCCGGAGCCGGTCGTAGGACTTGGGCTTGTGGCACCCCGCCACGCAGGTGCCGCCGGTGTCGGTTTTGGTGTAACGAATGGGAATCTCCCAGCTCCCGAAGCCGGGAATCCTCTCCTTGACAAGCCGGGGCTGCCGCGCCGCGTGGGGATCGTGGCAGGTCTTGCACGAGCGCCCCTTGTCCGGCTTGTTGATGTGGAGGTGGTGCAGGTTGTGGTCTCCATTGCGGAAGCCGGTAATGGTGTCGGTGCGGCGGTCCTGGGCAAGGTCCTTCGTGTGGCAGTCGAAACAGAGGGCGAAGTTCTCCTGGGCATAGGGGAGATAGAACTGCGCCGGAAACGCATTGTTCAGGATCTTCGGGAAGGGGGAACCGTGGGGGGCGTGACAATCGGTACACCCCCCGGCGGCCACCGGCCCGTGAATTGACACACCTTCTGCCATTTTTTTGTCATGGCAGATAAAACAGAGTGCGGCGCCATCCCCCCGGAGAAGAGCACGGTTGTCGGACTGATGGGGGTCGTGGCAGCCGAGGCAGGAGCCGTCGGCCACCGGGGCGTGCCGGTGCTTCGCCTTGAATTTCCCGGCGTCGTGGCAACGGAAGCAAAGCGCCGCTCCGTCCGCCTTGAGCTGCATCCGGTAGGGAGACTGGTGCACGTCATGGCAGTCAAGGCACGCGCCGCCGGCAACCGGTGGGTGGACCACCTTCTTGTCCCCCTTCCCCTCGTGACAGACGGCGCACAGCTTCCCCCCCTCGGCGACCAGCCGGAAGGCCCCGCGCTGCCGGGGGTGCTCCAGGCCGGTGGGGGTGTGGCAGGAGATGCAGTCGTCGGAGCCCACGGGGCCATGGACGAAATCCTCCCGCACCTTGCTCTTGTGACAGCGGGTGCCGCAGCCGTCGGGGATGCCGGGCAGTGGAGAGGCGGAGGCGACGCTGCACGTCAGCAGCCACAGGGCGGCCGCCCATGCGGAAAGAATGTAATGAATTGCTCTCATGGGGCTGAGGCTGGGCTCCAGGGGAAAATCGCGCTTAACTGCCGCTCGGCGGGGGCCAGGCGCCCGCACACCCTCCATGTTATGCAAAATAATTGCCGCTTCAGCAGGTCATACCCACAAAAAACCCGGCCTGCGAAAACCGCAGGCCGGGCCGGATGACTGTGCCGCGTCCGGGAACTACCCCCCGCCGCCATAGCTGTGAAGTCCCGAGAGAAGCAGGTTGACACCCAGGTAGCAGAAAATTGTCGCGGCAAAACCGACGATGGAGAGGATGGCCGCCTTCTTGCCGACCCACCCCCTGGTGAAGCGGGCATGGAGGAACGCCGCATAGATGAACCAGACGATGAGGGACCAGGTTTCCTTCGGGTCCCAGCTCCAGTAGGTCCCCCAGGCGTAGTTGGCCCAGGCGGCACCGGTGATGATGCCGAGGGTGAGGAGCGGGAAGCCGATGATGATCGCCTTGTAGTTCAGATCATCAAGGATCTTGATGGAGGGGAACATGGCGATTATGCCGCCCTGGCCAGAGGCCGCCGACTCATCCTTCCCCGACTTGATCAGATACATGATGGAAATGCCGCAGGCCACCGCAAAGGCGGCGTACCCCAGGAAGCAGGTGATGACGTGGTAGAGGAGCCAGTTGCTCTGGAGCGCCGGCACCAGGGGCTGGATGCCGCTGTGGAGGCCCAGCTGGGCCCAGGCCATGCCGAGAAGCGCAAAGGGGACCACGAAGGCGCCCACCACCCGGTACTTGTACTTCAGGTCGATGATGCCGAAGATGAGGATGATGGTCCAGGCGAAGAAGACCACCGACTCGTAGAGGTTGGAGAGGGGGGCATGGCCCATCCCCATGTCGTAGGACTCCTTCCACCGAAGCAGAATGGCGGCCGAATGGACGATGAAGCCGAAGTAGGAAGCAAGGCTTCCGGCAAGGCCCACCTGCCTGCTCTTCACCGCCAGAAACGCAAAGAAGGCCAGCATGGAGATCAGGTAGGAAAAGGTTGCAATATTGAACAGCATGGAACTGGTCATTGAGTGGTCCTCCGCCCTGTTACTGTTGTTTCAGTTTGTCGACCAGCGCATCGAAGGCAAGCTGGAAGCCAGGCTGGTTCTTGTTGGCGCTGCCGCCGAGGGTGACGTGCCCCTTGCGCACCCGGATCCAGATCCGCTTGTGGGACATGAAGAACGCCATGCAGCAGCCGACGACCATGAGGAAGCAGCCGGTCCAGACAACCCATACCCCCGGGTCCTTGGCCACCTGGAGTCCGGTGAACATCTTCTCGTCGGAGCCGTCATAGCTGAAGATCAGGTCGCCGCCCCGCTGGGAATCGAAATCGGGGTAATTCTGGAACACGATGAAGACCTGCGGCGTACCGCCCCCCTTGGGGGTCACTTCGATGCGGGCGGCCGGTCCCTGGAACTGGGGAATGAACTGGCTCACCTCCTGGGCCGCCTCCAGAACCTGCATGGAGGAGCCGTCGGGGAGGAGCTTCCGCTCCCCCTGGTGGAGCGACAGCTTCACCGGCGCCCCACCCTTGCGCTCGCGGACCGTGAAGTGGTAAAGCCCCCCTTCGCCGGCCGGGCCGTAGCTGGACTGGTAGAAGGTGATCCCCTTGTAGGTGAGGGGATCGTTCACGATGATCGGCCGCTTGTCCACCACCACCTTGCCGCCGTCGATGACGGTCAGGAGGCTCTTGAACTCCTTGGGCGCCCCGGTGTCGTAAAAGGAGACCGAGAAATCCTCGCACCGGACGGTGAAGCCCAGGTCGATGGGCTTCTGGCCGTTACGGTTGTAGACCACCGAGGTGCCGGTTCCCTCAACGATGTTCACATAGGCCTTGTAGCCGAAGAAGGAGCCGATGAGGGCGCCGATGAAGATGACCACAATGCTCAGGTGGACCACATAGACCCCAAGCCTGCTGTAGGGGGTCTTCTGGGCGAAGAGGTGGAACTCGCCGTCCCGTTCCGTCACCACCGGCTCGGCGAACTCCCCCTTCAGGAACGCCGCCATCTTGTCCCGAAGAGTCGCCGCGTCACCATCCATCTTGAAGTCGCGGGTCAGGCCCAGGGTCTTCTCGAAGCCCTCGTCCATGACCAGGGTCGGCTCGGAAATGGCCTTCCAGACCCGGGGCAGACGCTTGATGGAGCAGGCCACGATGTTGACCGTAAAGAGATAGAGGAGCAGGATGAACCACCAGGAGTGGTACATGTCGAAAAAGCCGAGGGCACTGTAGATCTTGTACTTTGCGTCGCTGATCGTCTGCAGATACTCGGGGGGCGGAGTCCCCTGGGGGATGACCGTGCCGATGATGGAGGTGGCCGCCAGCATGATAAGGAGGAAAATGGCGAGTTTGAGAGAACAGAAGAAATCCCACAGGGCCTCTAAAAAGCCGCGATTGCTGGTTGTCAACGTAACGCTCCCCGGTTCCTATGGATTTTAGTCAAAAAAAATGTCCTCGCGGACGGGTTTCATTATAAGCAAAGTTGCCGTAAAAAAACAAATATTTAATTTTTTCTCATCCCAAAAGCGGCACAAAGAAAGGGGATAACAACATCTTGTCACCCCCGATCCGTTTACCGCTTCAGCGCCGAAGCGCGCCAACCGTTACTTCTTGTGGCAGTCGCCGCACTTGGTCGGCCCCTTCTTCATGGTCTCGTGGCACCCCTTGCAGGTCTTATGGGCCCAGTCCTTGCCGAAGCCCTCGATCTTGCCCGGACCCTTCTCGTGACACTTCTTGCAGTCGCCCACCACCTGCTGGTGCTTCTTGTGCGGGAACTTCACATCCCCGTTCTTGGCCTTGAAGGAGATGTCATCGGCGGCGAAGGCAAAGCCGGCGCAGAAGACGGACAGGGCAAGCGAAGCGATGATTTTTTTCATTGTGTACCCCCTTTGCTGCTTGTTGTGAGTATGGTCAAAACCGTGCAGAACTTATACAAGGGCACACCGGTTTGTCAAGGGGAAATCAACGGGAACAAAGCCGCAAACCCACGCAATTATAAACAGTTAATCAACCCATGCCTCCAGCCGCACGGCATCCCCGCGCTACCGTTTCAAAGCCTTGGCTCCAATATCCTTCCGGAAATGCACACCTTCCCAGCAGATCTTCCCCACCCCCCGGTAGGCCCGGTCGATGGCCTCCCTCACGGTGGCGCCGAGGCCGGTAACCCCCAGCACCCGCCCGCCAGCGGTGACAACCTTGCCGTCCCTGGCGGCGGTGCCGGCATGGAAGACGTACAGGTCGTCGATGGCGGCGGCCTCGTCGAGTCCCCGGATCTCGTCCCCCTTCCGGTAGTCGCCCGGATATCCGCCGGCGGCCATGACGACGCAGACGGCCGCCTTGTCGTGCCATTCGATGGCGATTCCCGACAGGTCTCCCCTGGCCACGCCGAGGAGCACCGGCACGATGTCCGACTTCATCCGCATGAGAAGGGGCTGGCACTCGGGGTCGCCGAAGCGGGCGTTGAACTCCAGCACCTTCACGTCGCCGCCGTTGATCATGAGCCCCGCGTAGAGGACCCCCCGGTAGGGGCGCCCCTCGGCCGCCATGCCGTCAATGGTGCGGCGCATCACCTCGGTCATGGCGAAGTCGTGGATGGCGGGGGTCACCACCGGCGCGGGCGAATAGGCCCCCATGCCGCCGGTGTTGGGCCCCTGGTCGCCGTCAAAGACCGCCTTGTGGTCCTGGGCGCTGGCCAGGGGAATGATCTGCCTGCCGTCGGTGAAGGCGAGAAACGACGCCTCCTCCCCCGCGAGAAACTCCTCGATCACCACCCGGGAGCCGGCCGAACCGAAGGCGTTGCCCGAAAGCATGTCGTTCACCGCTGCCACCGCCTCGTCACGGGTCTGGGCGATGATGACCCCCTTGCCGGCGGCAAGCCCGTCGGCCTTGATGACGATGGGAACCCCCACCCTGTCGATGAAGGCGACAGCCGGCTCCACTTCCGTGAAGACATCGTAGGCGGCCGTGGGAACTCCGTACTTCTTCATGAGATCCTTGGAGAATGCCTTGCTCGCCTCGATGATGGCCGCGTTCCTCCGGGCGCCGAAGATCAGAAGGCCGTGCTCCTCGAAAAGGTCGACAATCCCGAGGGACAGGGGCAGCTCAGGCCCCACCACCGTCAGGCCGATCTCCTTTTCCCTGGCAAAGGCGAGAAGTCCGGGAAGGTCGTCCACCGCCAGGGGGACGTTCTCGGCAATGGTGCCGGTGCCGGGGTTCCCCGGGGCGCAGTAGACCTTCTCCACCAGGGGAGACTGGGCAATTTTCCAGACGAGGGCGTGCTCCCGCCCCCCGCCGCCGACAACGAGTACTTTCATATTTAACCTCCGGAAGAATTCAAGGAGTCAGAATTCAGAATTCAAGCAGAAAACCAAAACTCCTGACTCCTGACTCCTGACTCCTGACTCCTGAATTCTGAATTCTGAATTTCTCCTAGTGCCTGAAATGCCGCATCCCCGTAAAGACCATGGCCATGCCGTGCTCGTCGGCGGCGGCGATCACCTCGGCGTCGCGCATGCTCCCGCCGGGCTGGATGACCGCCGTGATCCCCACGGCGGCGGCATTGTCGATGCCGTCGCGGAAGGGGAAGAAGGCGTCGGAGGCCATGACCGCCCCCTGCACCTGGAGCCCGGCGTGCTCCGCCTTGATGGCGGCGATGCGGGCCGAGTTGACCCGGCTCATCTGGCCGGCCCCCACGCCGATGGTCATGCCGTCCTTGCCGTAGACAATGGCGTTGGACTTCACGAACTTGGCCACCCGCCAGGCGAACTGGAGGTCGATCATCTCCTGCTCCGTGGGCTGGCGCTTCGACACCACCTTCAGCTCGGCCGAAAGGGCCAGGTCGGCGTCCTGGACCAGGAGCCCGCCGTTCACCCGCTTGAAATCGAGGCGCTGGGCCGGCTGGGCCGGCCACATGCCGCACTCCAGGAGCCGGACGTTCTTCTTGGCCGCCACCACCTCCACGGCCCCCGGGGAAACCGCCGGGGCGATGATCACCTCCACGAACTGACGGTCGCAGATGGCCTTGGCCGTCTCGGCGTCCAGCTCGCCGTTGAAGGCGATGATGCCGCCGAAGGCCGATTCGGGGTCGGTGGCATAGGCCCGGTTGTAGGCCTCCAGGAGGCTCTTCCCGATGGCCACGCCGCAGGGGTTCGCGTGTTTGACGATGACGCAGGCGGGCCCTTCGCTGAACTGCTTGACGCACTCCAGGGCCGCGTCGGTGTCGCCGATGTTGTTGTAGGAAAGCTCCTTCCCTTGAAGCTGACGGGCCGTGGCCACCGACGCCTCCCGCACCTGCCGCTCCACGTAGAAGGCGGCCGACTGGTGGGGATTCTCGCCGTAGCGCATCTCCTGGGCCTTCCGGTACTGAAGGGTGATGGTATCGGGATAGGCGGCGATCCCCTCGCCGGTCCGGGCGCCGAGCCAGTTGGAAATGGCGCCGTCGTAGGCGGCGGTGTGCTGGTAGACCTTCACCGCCAGGCGGAAGTTGGTTTCTTTCGTGACCGAGCCCCCGGAGGCCTTCATCTCGTCCAGCACCGTCCGGTAGTCGGCCGGGTCCACGATGACCGTCACGTCGGCGTTGTTCTTGGCCGCAGAGCGGAGCATGGTGGGGCCGCCGATGTCGATGTTCTCGATGGCCTCCTCAAGGGTGCAGGCAGGGTTCGCCACGGTGGCCTCGAAGGGGTAGAGGTTCACCACCACCATGTCGATGGGGAGAATGCCGTGCTCCTTCATGGTGGCCACGTGCTCCGGATTGGAACGCATCCCCAGGAGCCCGCCGTGGACCTTCGGATGGAGGGTCTTTACCCGGCCGTCGAGCATCTCGGGGAAACCGGTGTGCTCGGAGACATCCTTCACCGTCAGGCCGGCGTCCCGCAGCAGCTTGGCGGTGCCGCCGGTGGAGAGGATCTCGACGCCGTAACCGGCCAGCTCCGTGGCGAACTCCACGATGCCGGTCTTGTCGGACAGGCTGATAAGTGCACGGGTAATCTTTGCCATGGGTCACTCCTTGAAAATTGAATGGTGGATCGGTCAGATTGTATGCGGGAAATTGATCTGCTGCAGAAAGTGCTTCTCGAAGGCGGGGGTGCCGGACAGCGGTATGACGCGGACCGTCCCGGCAAGAAGGTCAACCGCCGCAAGCCCCCCGGGAATGAGGAGCGCGCGCTCGACGCCGCACAGTGCCCCCTCCCGGACGAAACTCGTCGTTTGTACCATGTTTTCCGTGAAGACTCCAAGGCTTTTTAGGGCGAAAGGATCAAGAACGGCACCGAAGGAGCCGGTCAGGACCACGCTCCCCACCTCGGCGCTTCCGATGCCGGCCCGGTCGAAGAGAACCTCCATGCCGGCCCGTATTGCCCCCTTGGCCAGCTGCACCTGGCGGATGTCCCCCTGGGAGAGCCAGACCGTTCTCGTGGCATCCCGATGGAGCACGAAGGCCGGCTCCTCCCCCACGGTCGTCACCCGGCAGCCGAGCGCCGACGGGATCTCCTCCGGCGGCAGGAGCCGGCCGGTGGGGTCGATGATCCCCTGACCGAGGAGGAGCGCAATCGCCGCAAGAACTCCTGAGCCGCAGATGCCGGTCGCAGGCCTCCCCCCAATGGTGGTGAGGACCAGCCGCTCACCTTCCAGGGCCACCCCGCTGATGGCGCCGGGAAGGGCCGCCATGCCGCAGGCGAGATTCCCCCCCTCGAAGGCGGGACCGGCGGCGGCGGATGTGGCCAGCAGCCGGTTGCCGATCGCCAGGGCGATCTCACCGTTGGTCCCCAGGTCCAGGTAAAGACGGGGACCGGGGACCAGGGACCGGGAACCGGGAACACCATAAAGGAAGGCCACGGTGTCGCCCCCCACGAAGCCGCCGGGGAGGGGGAAGAGATGAACCTCCGCCGGCAGATCCCACCCCAAGTCGGCGGCGGCAACGGTTTTCCGGGCGGTGAAGAGGGGGCGATAGGGGGGGAACGCCAGGGAGGCGACCGGCAGGTCCAGAAGAAGGTGCTCCATGGCGGGGTTGCCGGCTATCGCCATGGCGGCAAGATGCTCCGGGGACTTTCCGGCGCCCTGCAGAAGCTGCTCAGTCAGGCGGCGGATCTCTCCGCGCACCAGCGCCGCCATCCGGTGCCGGGCCTCTTCCGACCGGCAGGCGGCGTCGAGGCGCGAGACCACGTCGGCCCCGAACTCCCGCTGGGGGTTGAGGCTGCCGACCGCGGCCAGACGTTCCCCGGTGACCGTGTCCAGGAGGGAGGCGGCCAGGGTCGTGGTGCCCAGGTCAACGGCGACGGCGAGCCGTTCAGACGATGGCAACGGCATGCTCCCCCCGGGGAAGGACCTCCCCCACGGCGACGGCAAAGAGCCCCCGGTCCCGGGCCGCGGAGAGGAAGCAGTCCGCGGACCTGGGCGCAAGGGCGATGAGGAGCCCCCCGGAGGTCTGGGGGTCGAAGAGGGGGATGAGCCGATCGCCCGCTGCGGCAGGAACGGAAACTAAGGGGGCATAGTGGTCCCGGTTTCGGTAGCAGCCGGCCGGCACGAGGCCGTCGGCCGCCAGCTCCATGACTCCCTCCATGAGGGGGACGGCGTCGAGGGCAATTGCGAGGGTTACGCCGGCGCCCCGGGCCATCTCGCAGGCATGGCCCGCCAGGCCGAAGCCGGTGACGTCGGTGCAGGCAGTGGCCTCGCACTCCAGCATGAGCCCCGCAGCCGCGGCATTCAGGGCCGTCATCCAGCGGACCGCCTCGTCCGCGACGACGGCGGAGACCATGTCGGCCTTGATGGCCGTGGAGACGATCCCCGTCCCCAGGGGCTTGGTGAGGATGAGCCGGTCGCCGGGGCGGGCCGTGCTGTTGCGCACGATCCGCTCGGGGCTGACGAGGCCGGTTACCGAGAGACCGTATTTCAGCTGGTCATCCTCCACCGTGTGTCCCCCCACGAGACAGGCCCCCGCCTCCCGCACCGCTTCAAGGCCCCCGGCCATGATGTCGGCCAGGACCTGCCCCGGCAGGGTGCAGGCCGGGAAGAAGGCCAGGTTCATGGCGGTCACCGGCCGCCCCCCCATGGCGTAGACATCGGAGAGGGCATTGGCCGCCGCGATCCGGCCGAAGGTGAAGGGATCGTCCACCAGGGGGGTGATGATGTCCACCGTCTCCACCAGGGCAAGCCCCTCCCCTATCCGGTAGACCCCCGCGTCGTCGGCGGTCTCCGGCCCCACGAGGAGGTTCGGATCGTCCCCTTTCCCCAGGATGCCGCTCAGTGCGTCCTCCAGGCCCGCCGGGCCCAGCTTGGCCGCTCAGCCGGCCGCCTTGACGAGGGATGTCAGCTTGATCATCGCAGTCACCGTGTCGCGTTCAGGTAGACCCGCGGCACCCGCTTGCTGATGCCGCAGAAGATTTCGTAGGGGATGGTGCCGGCCCGGGCGGCCAGCTCCTCGGCCCGCACGCAGTTCCCCTGCCGGTCGCACCCCAGGAGCGTCACCTCGTCCCCCACGGCCACGCCGGAGATGGCGGTCACGTCCACCATGATCCAGTCCATGCAGACGGTCCCCACCACCGGGGCCCGCTCCCCCCGGATGAGGACCTCTCCCTTGTTGGTCAGGGCCCGGCTGTAGCCGTCGGCGTACCCCACGGGGACGCTGGCGATGAGGCGCCGGTCCGGGGCCGTGTAGCGGCGGGCATAGCTGATGCTCGTGCCGGGTTCCACCCATTTCAGCATCGCCACGCTGCTCCGCAGCCGCATGATGGGGCGAAGGTCCATCTTCCCCTCGAAGTCCCCGGAAGGAAGGGCCCCGTAGAGGACGATGCCGGGCCGGACCAGGTTGCAGAAGGGGAGCTCCATGCCGAAGGCGGCGGCGCTGTTGGCGATATGGACATAGCGGGGCTCGAGCCCCAGGGACCGGGCCTCGGCCACGGCCTGGGCAAAGGCGGCCGCCTGGCGCTCCGAGTAGCGGCGCCCGTCCTCGTCCAGCTCGTCGGCGGAGGCGAAGTGGGAGATGATTCCCGCCAGCTCCACGGACTTCATCTCCCGCAGCTCCCGGAAAAAGGCCGGGGCCTCGGCCGCGGCGATGCCGAGCCGCCCCATGCCGGTGTCGATCTTCACATGGATCTTCGCCTTGCGGTAGAGGCGGGAGGCGGTGTCGTTCAGGATCCGCGCCTGTTCGATGGAAAAGACGGCGGTGGAAAGGTTGAAGCCGACGCACTTGCGCTCCTGCCCCGGGTAGATCCCGCCGAGGATCAGGACCGGCCGGTCGATGCCGCTCTTGCGCAGTTGAATCCCCTCGGCCAGGAACGCCACGCCGAAGGCGGTCACCCCCAGGGTTTCCAGTTCCCGGGAGATATCCATGAAGCCGTGGCCGTAGGCGTCGGCCTTCACCACGGCGAGGGTGCCGCAGCCGGCGGGGATGGAGCGCTGCACCAGGGCGAAGTTGTGGCGCAGGGCGGCGAGGTCGATCTCGGCAATGGTGGGGCGGCTGTCCATGCCCCTTTTCCTACCACTTCCCGCCGGTGGTGTAAAGATGAAAACCTCATGGGGTCAACGGGTTAAATCCATTGACTTAACGGGAAAATTCGGCTAGTTTTGTCCGCAGCAAACAGCCTGCTGGGGGAGTTCCTCGAGAACTGAGACGGGCCCGCCCGAACCCTTACCACCTGATCCGGGTAATGCCGGCGTAGGGAAGCGGCCAGAGACCTCGTTAACCTCATTGAGTTCTGGGACCGTGACCACCGTCACGGTTTTTTCGTTTGGGAGATCCATCATGGGCAGCAACGGCCACAAACTCAGACTGGTCGTCAACCGCGACAAGCAGGACTCCCCCATCCGGGGTCTGTACCTGGTCACCGACCACGGCGACCGCCTCGCGGAACGGGTCGAGGCAGCCATCGACGGCGGCGTCCGCATCGTCCAGTACCGGAACAAGGGGCGGGACCGGGGTCAGCGCTTTGCCGCGGGCGAAGAACTTCGGGACCTCTGCCGCCGGCGGGGAGTGATCTTCATCGTCAACGACGACCTGGATCTGGCCCTGCAGCTCAAGGCCGACGGCGTTCACCTGGGGCAGGACGACGGCGATCCCCGCGCGGCCCGCCGCGAGCTGGGGCCGGGGAAGATCATCGGCGTCTCCACCCACACCCTGGAAGAGGCCCTGGCGGCCCAGGCGGCGGGGGCCGACTACATCGGCTTCGGCGCCATGTTCCCCACCAGCAGCAAGGAGATCGGACACCTGGCCGGTCCAGAGGGGCTTGCCGCCATCCGCGACCGGATCACGGTTCCCATCGTCGCCATCGGCGGCATCACCCGCGACAACGGCCCACGGGTGGTGGACGCCGGCGCCGATGCCCTGGCGGTCATCTCGGCGGTCCTCTCCCATCCCGACCCATGCCTGGCCGCGACGGAGCTGGGGCTCCTCTTCAACCGGCGCGCGCCCCTTCCCCGGGGGGGGGTCCTCACCGTGGCGGGCAGCGACTCCGGGGGGGGAGCCGGCATCCAGGCCGACCTGAAGACCGTGACGCTGCTGGGGAGCTACGGCTCGTCGGTCATCACGGCGCTCACCGCCCAGAATACCCGCGGGGTCTCCGGCATCCACGGCGCCCCCCCTTCCTTCGTGGCCGAACAGCTCGACGCGGTACTGTCCGACATCCCCGTGGACACGGTGAAGACCGGCATGCTCTTTTCCGCCGAGATCATCGCCGCCGTGGCCGACAAGCTGGCCGAGTACCGGAAGCGGATCGTGGTGGTGGACCCGGTCATGGTCGCCAAGGGGGGGGCCCCCCTCATCGACCGCGGGGCCATCAACGTCCTCAAGGACCGGCTCATGCCCCGCACCTACCTCCTCACCCCCAACATCCCCGAGGCGGAGCGACTCACGGGGCTCACCATCGTCGACGAGGAGGGGATGCGGGAGGCGGCCCGCCGCCTCTACCGCCTCGGCGCCCGCAACATCCTCGTCAAGGGGGGGCACCTGATGGCCGGCGACGCGGTGGACATCCTCTTCGACGGTTCCGCCTTCCACCGCTTCACCGCCCCCCGCATCCTCAGCAAGAACACCCACGGGACCGGCTGCACCTACGCCTCGGCCATCGCCACCTTCCTGGCCCAAGGAGAGCCGCTGCGGGAGGCCGTCGGCCGGGCCAAGGAGTTCGTCACCGCCGCCATCCGCCTGGGGCAGCCCCTGGGGCGGGGGCACGGGCCGGTGAACCACCTGCTCGCCGCCCTTGAAGTCGGGGACCGGGGACCGGGGGCCGGGGACCGGTAAAAAACAATTTCTTTCATTCAAACCAAGGAGTATCAGCACATGGCAACGACGCAGCTTGAATACGCCCGCCAGGGGATCATCACCGACAAGATGAAGGAGGCCGCAATGGCCGAGGGGGTCTCCCCCGAATTCATCCGCGACGGCATCGCCGCCGGCACCATCATCATCTGCCACAACATCAGGCACGGCAACGGCCGCCCCCTGGCCGTGGGAAAAGGGCTCCGCACCAAGGTGAACGCCAACATCGGCACCTCGGCCGACGACACCGACATCACCAAGGAGCTGGAGAAGGCCCGCGTCGCCGTGCGCCACGGCGCCGACGCCATCATGGACCTCTCCACCGGCGGCCCCGTGGACGAGATCCGCCGCGCCATCATCGCCGAGACCAGCGCCTGCATCGGCTCCGTCCCCCTCTACCAGGCGGCCCTGGACGCGGTCCGCACCAAGAAGAAGGCCATCGTCGACATGACCGTGGACGACATCTTCGAGGGGATCATCAAGCACGCCGAGGACGGGGTCGACTTCATCACCGTCCACTGCGGGGTGACCCGCTCCACCGTGGAGCGGATGAAGAACGAGGGACGGCTCATGGACGTGGTCTCCCGGGGCGGCGCCTTCACCGTGGAGTGGATGGCCTACAACAACCGCGAGAATCCCCTGTTCGAGCACTTCGACCGGCTCCTGGAGATCACGAAGCAGTACGACATGACCCTCTCCCTGGGGGACGGCTTCCGCCCCGGCTGCCTGGCCGACGCCACCGACCGGGCCCAGATCCACGAACTGATCATCCTGGGGGAGCTGACCCAGCGGGCGAGAGAAGCCGGGGTCCAGGTAATGATCGAGGGGCCGGGCCACGTCCCCCTCAACCAGATCGAGGCCAACATCCTCCTCCAGAAGCGCCTCTGCCACGGTGCCCCCTTCTATGTCCTCGGCCCTCTCGTCACCGACATCGCCCCGGGCTACGACCACATCACCTGCGCCATCGGCGGGGCCATCGCCGCCTCGGCCGGAGCCGACTTCCTCTGCTACGTGACCCCCTCCGAGCACCTGCGCCTGCCCAGCGTCGAGGACGTCCGGGAAGGGGTCATCGCCTCCCGCATCGCGGCCCACGCCGCCGACATCGCCAAGGGGGTCAAGGGGGCCATGGAGAAGGACATCGCCATGGCCAAGTGCCGCAAGAAGCTGGACTGGGAGGGACAGTTCAACCTCTCCCTCGACCCGGAGAAGGCCCGGCGGCTGCGGGCCGAATCGGGGGTCGCCGACCACGGCGCCTGCACCATGTGCGGCGAGTTCTGTGCCTACAAAGTCATGGACGACGCCATGGAAAAGCAGCGGGCCGCCGGCCGCTAAGCGACCGATTAGCCGTTGACTTGACCGACAAAGTACGCTATTTATTTTCACCTCATTCGCCACCTTAGCTCAGTCGGTAGAGCAACTGATTCGTAATCAGTAGGTCAGCGGTTCGATTCCGCTAGGTGGCTCCAGGGATGACAAAGGGCTAGACAACACATGTCTGGCCCTTTTTTTCATTAATGATTTGACTCGCGGCATAATTTCAGGCCGGATTGTCCTGCAGCGGTTCAGCGGGTTGCCTTCTGCTCCTGGGGCGACTCCTTCCGCAGCCCCTTGGCCATTCCCAGCATCAGCATCACTGCCGGCATGAGCTGCAGCACCACGATCAGGGCGCAGAACCCGAGAAAGATCCAGACGAAGATGCCGCTGTTGTCTTCCCGTGCCCCCGAAGCGGCAAAGGCCGACGAAACGGAACCGAGGAGCAGTACCAGAGCGTTGATGACGGGGGCCGAGCTTTTCATGACATCCTCCTTTTCCCGGTGATGAGGCGAACCTCGAGGGTAGTTTCGCCTATGGCGCCGCGTGGCCCTTCATGCCGCTGCCGAAGGCGCACCGCACGGCCTGGCAGATTTCCTCCACATCCTCGGGCCCGGAGGGCTTGAGGGCGTGGTAGAAGATGCCGCTGCTGCGGACCTTGCGCAGGAGCGGCAGGGGGAGCTCATCGGATACCAGGATGATGGCCAGTTTCTGGTTGCACTTCTTCAGCAGGTCAATCAGGTCGAAGGTGGGGAGTTCGTCGAACTTCGCCCCCAGGAGCACCACCCGCGTCACCTTCTTCAGGATGCTGGAAAGGGCGTTGGGGAGGGTGTCGGTGACCGTGACCGCGTACCCTTCCCTTATGAAGTGCTCGGCAATCTGCTGCCGGGTTGCCGGATCTTTTTCCGCAATGAGGAGCTCTTCCATGACAGGTTCCCCCTTTCCGCGCCGGATACGGTTGGTGCGCCGTGGTCCGCTGCCCCTCAGTTGCGGGATTCAGCGTCCTTGCCGGAGAAGAGCCCCTTGAGCATCGACCCGAAGAGGGCCAGGCCCGGCAGCATCTGGAAGGCAACTACCAGGGCGCCGATGCCGAGAAACAGCACTGCCAGCAGGCCATTCCCTTCGGATTCCGCTCCGCTGGCGGCAAAGGAGGTGGAGGCGGCGGCAAGCAGGGTCATCATGGTGGCGATCTTGGTTTTCATGGCATCCTCCCGGTACTGGCTGCGAGGTGGTTTCGTCGGTTTCTGATTTTTCTTTAGCAGTGGTTGTGCCAGAAATGAAAGAAACCTCACCGCTCATTACAACATACTGTTTTAGCGTCGGTTATACGCTTGCCTCCCTGATGGCGATGCGCTCCCGACGGGGCAAACGTATAAAAAGTATGTACGGGAAGGGGAACCTGTGAGGGGTGCCTGGACAGGCCTCTCGACTGCAACATGTTGTTTTGTTTGAATTTCAAGACAACCGGGCGGGGTGTATAAAAAGATAGGCCCTCGGGGGGGACTCCCCATGCGGAACATGCGCCTTGGGAACTGCTGCCGGACTCTGTCCATGGCATCCCCCCGTTTCCGTTGCCGGTCCGCGCCACAGACTCACAGTATACCAGACACGGGGAGCCTGTCCCTCCTGCCGCACTCTGGCGATAAGACCTTGACTGCCCGGCGTCCCTGAGGGTATCGTTGCTAGCCGCCCCGCCGGCCGGGGCAGCATAAGCCAACGATAATCGGGCAGATTGGCGGCAGGGCACTCCCCCACGGCATGAAACGCTGGAAATTTTTCTCAATCCATGTATTATGAGTGCCCTCTCATCGCCATGATTCTTCCCGGCCGCTGGAAACAGACTGCACCCAAAGGAGATCATCCCGTGCCCATCCGTACAAACCTTGTCCATGGAGCGAAACTGACCCTGATTCTCGCCGCGGGCCTCGCGGCCCTCTCATCGCCGGCCCTGGCGCAGCTCGGGCCGGAGGCGCCCGAAGGCTACCTGAGTGTTGAAGCAAAGGGAACAACCCCCGAAAACCGGGAGCTGATCGAGATATTCGCCCCCTCCCTCCGCCATCGCGAGGCAAAGGTTACGGAAGGAAAGGGGGGGGCACGGCTCCTCACCTTCACCTCCGACTCCATTCTGAACGGCAGGGCAATCCGCAAGTTCAACCAGGGGCTTCTGGAGCGGAGCGTGAACGTCTACGGCGCCGCCTACTACGGTGACTTCTCCTGGGAGCGGACCGTCATCGACGCGGCCATCACCATGACCCGTCCGGCGGCGGGAGCAGCCGACACCATCGAGATTTCAGAGGGAATAGCCCGGGATCCCCAGACGAACCTCCCCCTCATGCCCCTGACCGTCTCCATCAATGATCTCACCATCGCCCTGAAGGAAGACTTCGGCAAATCGTGGCAGCGGATCGAGATCATCCCCGCTAGAGAGCCCGTTGCCCCCGAGCCGAAGACCGGCCGCTATCCCGGCTCGAAGGTGCGCATCGTGCGCCAGAACGACGGCGAGCGCCGCCATCTGGCCTATGCCGTAAAGGGGGAACTGTCGGAGGTGGAAAAGTTCTTTGACGGGAAGCTAAAGGAGATCCACCGGACCGTCATCGTGGCGGGGGACGCCAACAGCGCGCCGTCGCCGGCCGAAGTCTTCGGCATCAAGACCTCGGCCCAGGTCATCGTCCTTTCGGGCTACAGCTACGTGAACAACAGGCTGGCCTACACGGAAGTGACCCTGCGCCGCGCCAGCGACCCGAACCTTTCCCCCTACGTGGAGATCGAGGTGGCGGAAAACTGATCCGCCCCCCCTCCCCCTTCACCACCCCCACGAAGCGGGGTCCTGCCGGTAGTAGAGACTGAGGGCCCCGTAGAGTTCGGGATGCTGCCGGCGCATCTCGCCAGGCATTTCAAAGAAGGTCTCGGTGGCCACCGCAAAGAATTCGGCCGGACTCTCCGCCCCGTAAGGGTCCAGGAGGGTCCAGCGCCCCGCCTCGTCCTCGGCGATCAGCCGCTCGTACTCCCCCTCGAACACCTGCCGCCACCGGTCCCCCTCGGGAAGTCCCGGCAGAAACCCGTCATTGTCGGTAATGCCGTCCTCCTGGTCCAGCTGGTGGGCAAATTCGTGGAACACCACATTGAAGGCGTCGTCGGGGGCCCCGGCGTCCAGGAGCACATCCTTCCATGACAGGACCACCGTCCCCTGCTCCCACGACTCGCCGACGCGGGGCTCGGGCCCCTCGGTGATCACCCCGGCCTCATCCCAGCGGCGCCGCTCCCCCACGTACTCGTCGGGGTAGATGACGATGGAGGAGAGGAGCGGATAGTAGTCGGTCCTGCGGTGCAGGAGGAGGATGCAGGCCAGGGCGGCAACGGTCACCCGCACCTCGTCGGTTATCTCGGCGCCGCCGCACCCTTCGAAGTGCTTCTCGGCCAGAAATACCTGTACGTGCCCCAGGAGCTCCTGCCGGTCCGCGGGGGGAAGCATCCGGTAGAAGGGGACGTTCCTCTCGATGATTTCAAGCCACGGGGGGGGAAACCCCCGCCCGGCGAGCCGCTTTCGGCGAAATGCCGTGAACAGTCCCATCGCTACTCCCCTTCACGTTGGGCGCATCGATACAGGAACGGCGTCCCGCCGGGACGCCGTCATTCTTCGCATATCAGGCTGCCGCACGAGTCATCCCTCACCTACCGGCTCCTCCTCCGCAATGACGGCAGGGGACGGTCTCACCAGGGACAGGAACGTCGAGACCTGGTAGCCGGCCTCCTGCGCCAGGGCCGTCAGGTTTCCATGCTCCCGCCGCAACGAAGCCGGTTCTGCCGCCGCCGCGCCCGCCGGCCCGTGCGTCACCGCCGCCAGGAGGATTAACCAGGAGAGGAGTTCCTCGAAGGGTTCCTTGACGAACCACTCCACATTGCCGCTGCGGTGGACGCCGAGAAACCGCCTCGCCAGCTGGTCGGCAAAGAGGTGCCCGATGGTCTCGCCCCACTCCCCGCCGGCCGTAAGACCGCCGGGCTCCGGACCCACCATGAGAATCTCCGCAAGAAGGTGCATCCGGTCGGGATCGAAGGTGTCGGGCCCCTCTTGCGCCGCCGCGGCGTCCCGCAGGATGTCGGCCAGGGCGCGCCGCAGGCCCAAGGTGGCAAACCACCGGGCCGAACGGCAGGGATACTCGGCGTCATCACCGCCAAGTCTGCCCGTCTCGTGGAGGATGACCAGCAGTGACAGGAGCCAGCGGCAGGCATCCGCCGGCAGGGGAATCGCCTGCGCCTCCGTCTTCTCATCCTCCAGGGATGCCCAGAGATCGGGGAGACGCTCAAGCCGCTGCGTAACCTGGTCAGCCGTGGCGGCAACGTCTCCGGTCACCCCGGCCACGGAGCCAAGCTCTTCAAGAAACGCCTCCAGCGCCTCCCGGCCCCCGACAGCGCCTTCCGGAGATTCCCCTGGCGCGGCTTTGCCCGCCAAAAGTGTGCAGAGCTGCCGGAACCGCTCCGCCAGGGGGGCAAAGCGGATGAGCTGCACCTCCTCATCGATGCTCGGCACGCCGCGCCCCTCCAGCCCGAAGCAGAGCCTTCCCCAGGTACCGCAGTCGTCGTCCCGGATCTCCCGGAAATCCAGGAAGACGTGGTACTCGTAGGCCTCCAGCTCCAGGTACAGCCCCTTCTCGGCCAGCTCCCTGCCGTGGCGGATGTACTCCAGCCCCGTGGCATAGTCCCGGAAGACGCAGTAGTGGCGGCCGTCGGCGTTCACCCCCAGGGCCTCCCCCAGGTCGGTCTGCCGCAGGACCGTCTCCCCCGAGTCGATCCGCACGGCCCGGGCCGTGGAGGTCCTGATCCACCCGGCGGTGCGGGCGAACCGGTTATGGTAGACCACGAGCCCCCGGTCGGCGCCGTGGCGGTTGGAGTAGGCGAAGACATTCTCGTTCACGGCCCCCCCCACGAAGAAGTCATAGAGGATGAAGTTCTCGGAGCCCGAGAAGAGGCGCCGGCGCCGCATGAGGGGGAAGATCCGCCGCTCGTGCTCCGCCACCAGGTGCTCGTCCACCGGCTCGTCCCAGCAGGCCCGCTTGTACTCCATGCCGTACTTCTCGTGGAACCCCTCCACCTGGCCGTGGCCCAGCATCGGGAGCCCCGGCATGGTCACCAGGAGCACCGCCGCACCGAAGTACTTGTTCTCCTTGCCGAACTGCTCCACGGCGGTCTTTTCGTCGGGGTTGTTCATGAAGTTGACGAAGCGCTTCAATATCTCGTGGTTGAATTCAAGGACGTTCTTGATGGTCTGGCGGTACTTGGCGTTCTCCTCCATCTTGAGCATGTTCATGAAGGCGCTGTTGTAGACCCGGTGCATCCCAAGGGTCCGGACGAAGTACCCCTCCATGAGCCAGAAGGCCTCGGCCAGAAGGAGCGTATCGGGCGTTTCCGCCGCGGCCCGGTCCACCACCTGACGCCAGAACTCCTCGGGCATGGCGGCGTCGAAGGCGGCGCGGGTCATGCCGTGCTCGGCCCGGGAGGGGACCCCGCTTCCCATCCCCGGCTGGGGGAACCAGAGGCGCTGGTAGTGCTTCTTGGCCAGGGTCATGGCAGCGTCGAAGCGGATGATGGGGAAGTTGCGGGCCACGTGGAGGATGGTTTGAATCACCGCCTCCCGAACTTCCGGGTTCAGGTAGTTGAGCTGGGCGGTGTCGTTCCAGGGGGTGCTGGTGCCGTCGTTGCCGTGGTAGATGTAGCGGGTCCGGCCGGTGCGGTGGTCGTAGTGCCTGAAGACCACGGCGGCGTCGCTCTTGTCCCAGTAGCCGTCCTCGATCTGGATGGAGACCTCGGGGGACGACGAAAGATCGGGACCCGTGAAGCGGTAGGTGGGGTACGGCGGGTAGTCCAGCTGCACGAACCAGTCGGGGTGCTCCACGATCCACCGGGAGTAGATGCCGGTGTGATTCGGCACCATGTCGCTGGCAAGCCTGATCCCCCGCTTCAGGGCCCGCTCCCGCAGGTCCGCCAGGGCCTCCCACCCCCCCAGGTCGTGGGCGATGGCATAGCCGTAGAGGGAATAGGCGGAGGCGATGGCCTCGGGGTTGCCGCAGATCCGCTTGATGGTCTGGGAGGCGGGGGAGCGCTCCCAGATGCCGATGAGCCAGAGCCCCGTGACCCCCCACCGGGCAAGCTTGTCCAGTTCCGCGTCGGGAATCTGGTCCAGGCGGTGAATCTCCCTGCCGTACCAGCCGGAGAGCTGGCCAAGCCAGACGTAAACCATCTTGGCCATGAGGACCACGTTGGGCATCCAGTCCACATCGGCAGAGAACTGCTCGGGCTCCGGGTAGTGGTCATCGGGGGGGGGGAACCCGGGACGGGGACCAAACTCCAGGACCGGCGCGGGACCAGCCCCGCCGCTCCAGAAGGGGCGGGTCTCCTCCGCCACGATCCCCAAGGCCACCTCCAGGCCGGTGAAGAGCTCCTCCGGCAGCAGGGGGCTCCAGGCGGCCCGCATGTACGCCAGCTGCCCCGCCAGGGAGTCGGGGGCGGCCCGCAGCGGCGCCCGGAGAAGCTCCGCCAGCGGGACGCCGAAGCCGGCCACCGGCATGACATCGGCCAGGGTCTTCTCCAGCCGGGCAACGGCCGCACGGTAGGGGGTCGTGGCCGCCAGTTCGGTGTCGTCCACCAGTTCCCGGAAGCTGTCCAGGGCGTGGTTCTCGGCGGAGAGGGCCAGCAGAAGCAGCTCCCCCACCCCCTGGAGCCGCCGGAGGGAGCCGCCGGCCGCAAGCCACGCGGCAGGGGAGTCGGCCTCGCCGTAGAGGACCGCAGCCGGCGGGAACAGGGTGCAGAACCGCTCCAGAAGGGCCGTCAGTTCGGGCGAATCGGGGGAAAGACCGGCCGCGGCCAGGGCCTGCTCCATGACACCCGTCCCCTGCTCCTGGACATAGCGGGCGATGAGATGCCGGAAGATGGTCCCCTGGAGGGAATAGAGGTTGAGGAGCCCCCCCTGCACCGGGCGCCCCGCCCGCTCGGGGAGACGGTTAAGCCGCGCCGCCAGCTCCCGGCAGAACAGGATGGCGGGCCGCCCCTGCCGTTCCAGCTCCCGGGCCGGGGAGACCAGTTCCAGGGCGCTCCAGAACCGGTCGGCAATCTGCATATCGAAGGGGAAAAAGGTTGGTTTCGATGTCTTGATCACTATTTGCTCCCTGCTGCCATGTGCTCCGCCGCGGTGAGGGCAGCCTCGACCTCCTGCCGCTCAAAGCCGCTCAAAGCCCGGTCGCCGATGACGATCAGCGGCACAATCGGTTCCTCGTCCGGAAACCGGCGGAGATGGATATCGAGCATCTCCACCAGGGCGCTCCGGTCGGTCACCACGTTCCGCTCCCGGACCGGCACCCCCCGGGCGGCGAAAAACTCCCGGGCCTCCCGACAAAAGGAGCAGCCGGTCCGCACATAGACCGTCACCAGCGGCTTTCCCGCTGCGGCTGCGTTCGGGGATGCCGGCGAAACCGGCGGTCTGGAGGGAACACACCCTCCCACCAGCCCGGTCACCAGGATTGCTGCCGGCACCGTGGCGATAATACGCTGCAACATAGCTGTTCTTCCTTATCCAGAGCAAGTATACCGGAATTGACCGGGAGTACCCATCAGAAATAGCGATTGACCGTCAGCAGCGCCTCGGCCCGGCTCCGGTCGAAGCTCCGCTCCCAGGATGCCGTGAGCCCCAGGCCCATGGTGCGCCCGAGGGAAAAATTCTGGTCCAGGGCCAGCCGGTAGTATTCATGCCATTGAAGGCCGTAGGCAAGGGCGCTTCCCGACAACGCCGCCTTCCATCGATCATGGGGTGAGACGATCACCCCCGCCGACAGGCCGCCCCCAAGCACCGCCTTGTCCCGCAGCCGGTCGCTCACGTTCAGATCCATCTCCGCCATGCCGTAAACGACCCCGTTGCCGGGAACGGGCCAGGCCAGGCCGCCGCCGGTGTTCAGCCGCAGGAAAAGCCGGTCGGCGCCGTCGGCAAAGGGGCGGCGGGCAAGGCCGCCGTTCACCTTCCAGGAAATGGGCTTGAAAAATTCGTCCCGGGGGGCCAGGGAGACGATGTCCACCGCAGTCAGCTTCTGGAGCCTGACAGAGTTCCGCTCCGGGTAATAGCGGCCGCTCGCCTCCAGGAAATTGATCTGGGAATGGGGACTGTATCCTTCGTCGGCATCCATCAGGGCGTGGTAGGCGGGCCGCAGGGAGAGCTCCGCGAAGGGGGTGTCGCAGCGATACCCTCCGCCGAGGCCCAACCGGCCGGGGAGGTGCCCCGACTCGGGCCGGGGAGGGACCGGGACCTGGGCCGCGTCGACCTCGCCGGGGCCCAGGGGGCTGCGGGCCTTGAGCACCTGGAGGAACTGCCGCTGGAATTCCGGCTGCTCCAATTCTTTTCGGGAGTAGCGGTACTGCACGTACTCGGCGGCCAGGTCCAGGATCTGGCGGCGCTCCTCCGGGGGGCGGCCGGCCGCGGCAACCTCCTGGGCCCGCCGGGGCGAAAGGGCCGTTTGCAGGGCCTCGCGGCGGGCCTCTGGCGACAGAAGCGACGCCCTCTGCCGGATGCGGGTCGCCATGGCGGGGCGATAGACCACCTTCTCGATGAGTCCGGCCCCCTCGATGACCGCCACCGTGTCGGCCGGCATCACCCAGAAGCTCCGCCGATCCCAGTACTCTTCCGCAAGCCGCAGTTGCGGCCGCGCCGCCTCCAGGAGAAAGAGCAGGTTGAAGGAGCAGTTCTCATCGAAGAAGTAGTAATCGGAGGCGATGTCCCGCAGCTCCCAGATGTGGCGGACCATTCGCCCCACCTCGCCGGGGGTGAGGGCAAGGGGGTATTCCCAGACGTCCCGGTGCTCCAGGTCACTGTACTCCTTGACCTTTTCGTAGTAGGGGAGGATCGAGTAGTACCCCGGATATCCCCCGAAAATGCCCTTGAAGGCGTAGACGAGGCCGTTGGTGTCCGTGGTGTGGGCCGCGTAGTTCACCGCGTAGGAAAGGAGATCGCTGCGGTAGGTGCTCCCGACCCGCAGCAGGGTGTGGCCGAACATGGAGGCGGGGCCGTTGGGATGGGCCGCGGGGAATACCAGCACCACCGACTGGGGATCCACGGCGGCCATGGCCTCGTCCAGCCGGGGGCACGCCATGGGGGGAAGCCGGTCTGCTCCGACGGCCAGCTCTTCCGCGAGCCAGGCGGCCCGGGCCGGAAACCGGCAGCGGGCGTGCTCGTCACCGCTGGGATCGGCGGCGAAGAGCCCCCGCAGGGTCGCCGCCAGCTCCGCCGCAGGATCGGTCTTACCATGGGGGGAAAGGAAAAAGCGGGGGTCATCCACAAGGCTTTCCCGCGCCTCACCCCGGGGCCGGTAATGGAGGAGCACCTCCCAGGTGCGTTCCCGGTGAAGCTGCCGCTCGGCAGCCCGTTGCAGGAGTTCGGCCAGATAGGGGTCGTCGGCTCCGGCCGAGACACCGCAACAGGCCATGACAAGCACGAACGCCCGCAGCAGCGGGACCAGCGGGGAACGGGGCAGCTTCGGGACGGAGAACGCACGGCAGTGAAAATAACGCATCGGCATAGGCAGTGACAAGGTATGGTGCTCGCGCCCTCTCGGACGGAAGATCGCGGCAATCGGGAATAGAAAAGGGGCGCGCCGCGGGACGCGCCCCTTTCCGCAAGGGTCACAACTGAAGGTCAGTTGGCGACGGCAACGGCGTTGTCGATCACTTCGGCCACCACCACGTTCTCGGAGGTGAAAACCGCACCGAAGTTGCTCTGGAGGGCGGCATAGAAGCCGGGACGCTTCTCGGCCGGCACCTGTAGGAGTTCGGCGAAGGCGTCAAGGGACTCGCCGCGGCCCTGGGCGATGTCGCGGGCCAGGTTGTCCATGTTGGTGCGGACGAAGTGGTTCAGGCGCTCGTTCTGGACCGCCTTGGAAGGGGTGCCGCACTCAAGGGTGCCGGAAGTGATGCCGAAGGTCTGGTTGCCGAAGGTCTGGTTGGTGGTTGCCTGGAATGCCTGGGAGAGGATGGAGCCATCGGCCCGGCCATGCCACAGAACCGTCCCGAGACCGCAGCCGGTATTGGCCTTTGCGCTGGCCGCAAAGGCGGAGCCGGCAGTTACCGCCGTGATGGCAACGGCCAAAAGAACTCTCTTCATATCTGCCTCCTTCAAAAAAATTGTTATTACCGCTCAACCCTACCACATGACGAAGCATTGTCAACGGCTTACTCTATCGTTCCGGAGGCGGCAAAGAGCCGGTCAAGGCGCTCCACGAGGGCTTGCCGCAGCTTCGGATCGGCAAAGGAGCCCACGTGGCCAAGCCCCGACGTGGTCCACAACTCCGCCGCCGGGCCGGCGGCCTCGCGCAGCAGCCGGCCATGGCGGGAGGGAACAACGGGGTCCTTGTCGTCGGCGATAACGATAAGCGGCACCGGAGCCACCCCCGCCACAAACCGCAGGGGACTGTAGTCATTATTGAACAGAAGGGAAAGGGGATACTGGAAGGGCCAGGTAAGGAAAAATCCCCCCAGTTTTTCCCGGGCAATGAGCCGGTAGTCGGCAAAGGGACTGTCCACGACCAATGCCCTGACCTCCTTTCTGCAGGGAGTGGTCGCCACCAGGTGGATGGCGATGGCCCCCCCCAGGCTCTGGCCAAGCACCGCGACCCGCCGCCGGTCCACACCCGGCAGTTCCAGAAGCGCTGCGAGGGCCGCCTCGGCATCCCGATGGACCCCGTCGATGGCCGGCTGTCCCTCGGACAGACCATAGCCCCGGTAGTCGAAGATAAAGACCGCAAACCCCTCCTGAACCAGCCAGAGCACGCTGTTCACGTGGGTGCTGATGTTTTCGGCGTTGCCGTGGAGCACGAGGATACTCCCCCGGGACGGCCCGGAAGGGCGCAGGAACCAGCCGTGAAGCCGGACGCCGTCGGCGGCGCGGAACGAGACATCCTCGGCGGGAAACCGCAACAGCAGGGGGTTTTCCGCCAACTGCCGCTGGGGGTGGAAGAGGAGCGAGGAGCACCCCCCGCACAGCAGAGCAAGGACCAGAAGGGCAACGGCGAACGGTTTCCGCATGAACACTCCGTCTCGACAGGATGGCCGATGGTAGCCGATGGACCAAGGTGCGTCAATGGTGTCCGCCCCTTCGGATCGTGGCACCCGCCGGCAAACCTCGCCCTTGACTAATGCCGCGGCAAAGATTAAGCTGTATTTAAATTCACTGCACCCCCTCACCCCTTGCCTCACCCAATCCACCCGAGGTCATGCCCTTGCGCCTGTCGCTCATCGCCAAGCTGTCCCTTGCCATCAGCCTCATCCTCCTGGCCACCATGGGGCTCTTCGCCTACATCAACGTGGAGCAGCTGGAAAAGCTCCTCTTCGAGGAGGCGGTCACCGATGCCGACAAGCTGAGCGAGACCATCATCCGCACCACCCACTACCACATGCTGGAAAACAACCTCAAACGGGCCTACCAGATCATCGACGAGGTGGGGACCCAGCGGGGGATCATCGAGCGGATCAGGATGGTCAACAAGTTCGGGCTGGTGACCCACTCCACGGACTCGAAGGAAATCGGCCTCTACCTGGACAAGAAGGCCGAGGCGTGCAGCATGTGCCACTCGGGGCCCTCCCCCCTCGTCCACGCCACCACCATGAACCGCAGCCGCGTCTTCATCAGCAGGGACGGCAAGGAGGTCCTCGGCCTTGCCAAGGCCATCTACAACGAGGAGCGCTGCTTCACCGCCCCCTGTCATTTCCACCCCAAGGAGGCCAAGGTTCTGGGGGTCCTGGATGTGATCGTCTCCCTGGACCCCATGCACCAGAAGGTCTACGCCTACCGCAACGAGATTATCGTGCTGACGTTCCTGCAGATCGGTCTCATCGCCCTCTGCCTCACCTTCCTGACCCAGCGCCTGGTCAACCGGCCGGTGCGGGCCCTGGTCCAGCACGCCCACCTCATCGGCGGCGGCGACCTGGATGCCACGGTAACGGTCAAGAACCGCGACGAGCTGGGCGATCTGGCCGAAGCGTTCAACGGGATGACGGCAAACCTGAAGAAGGCCAGGGTAGAGCTGGAGGACTGGGGAAAAAACCTTGAGCAAAAGGTGGAAGAGCGAACCCAGGAGATCAAGAAAATCCAGTCGCAGCTGGTTCATTCGGAAAAGCTCGCCTCACTGGGGGAGCTGGTGGCGGGGATAGCCCACGAGATCAACAACCCCCTGACCGGCATCCTGGTCTTCGCGTCGCTCCTTTCCAGCGACTCCAAGCTCGACCCGGCCCTCAAGGGGGATCTGGACCTGATCGTGAAGGAGACCCAGCGCTGCGCCCGGATCGTGAAGGGGCTCCTGGACTTCTCCCGGGAATCGATGCCCCAGAAGAAGCCGTCGTCCCTGAACGCCATCATGGATGCGACCCTTACCCTCATCTGCAACCAGGCGTGCTTCCACGACATCAACGTCATCAAGGAGTACAGCCCCGACATCCCCGAGATGAACGTGGACCCGAACCAGATCGAGCAGGTGTTCATCAACCTGCTGCTTAACGCCTGCCACGCCATCGACGGACCAGGAGAAATAAGGATCAGAACCGGCCTCGACCGGGAGCGGAATGAGGCATACGCGGCCATCACCGACAACGGCTGCGGCATCCCCGAGGAGAATCTGTCCAAGATCTTCGACCCGTTTTTCTCCACCAAGGAAAACAAGGGGACCGGCCTGGGGCTGTCGGTTTCCTACGGGATCATGGAAGGGCACGGCGGAAGAATCGAGGTCCAGAGCACCGTGGGGATAGGGACCACCTTTACCTGCTGGCTCCCCCTGACCCACGAAGGGGCACTGGAGGCCGCCGCGGTGGCGGCCGGCACAGCGGCTCCGCCGCCAAAGCCGGCCTGAAGCCCCCCGCCATCCCCCCAATCAGAAAAGGGGCCCACAATCCGTGGACCCCTTTTTCCGTTTCTCCCCCTGAAGCAGCAGCCGGAGTGTGTCAATTGCTCATCTGGTTCCGCACCGAGATCCGCAGTTTTTTCAGGAGCGCCTGGAAGTTGGGCCGGAGCATCCCCGTCTCCTCGGCAGCGCGGGTGATGTTCCAGTTATTGCGCTTGAGGGCCTGGAGGACAAAAGCCTTCTCGATGGGCTCCACGGCCCGCTCCCGAATCTGCCTCTTGGTCTCCTTGAGCTCTTCCACGGTCTGGGGGATATAGGAGGCGCCCCCCCCTTCGCCGGCGGCGGAGAGGCGGAGCTCCAGATCCTCCTTCTGGATCACGTCCTCCTCGGCAAGAACCACGGCCCGCTCGATGATATTCTCCAGCTCCCGGACGTTTCCCGGAAAATTGTAGTCCTCCAGGAGCGCCATGGCATCGGGGGCGAGCCCCCGGATCTCCCGCCCCATCTCCTCGGAGAATTTTTTGAGGAAGAAGGCGATGAGAAGCGGCAGATCACCCTTGCGCTCGCGCAGGGGAGGAAGGTCGATGGGGATGATGTTGAGCCGGAAGAAGAGGTCTTCCCGGAAGGTCCCCTGGGCCACCAGGGTCCGGAGGTTCTTGTTGGTGGCGGCCACGAGACGGATGTCGATGGGGACCGGCTGGGTGCCGCCGATGGGGGTTATCTCCCGCTCCTGAAGGACCCGCAGCAGCTTCGCCTGGGTGGTGAGGCTGATGTTGGATATTTCATCCAGGAAGAGGGTGCCGCCGTCGGCCACCTTGAAGAGGCCGGTCTTGGTCTGGATGGCGCCGGTGAACGACCCCTTCACGTGGCCGAAGAGCTCGCTCTCCAGGAGATTTTCGGCAAGGGAGGTGCAGTCAACGGCGACAAAGGGATTCTCGCGGCGGTTGCTGTGGTTGTGGATGGCCCGGGCCACCAGCTCCTTGCCGGTGCCGCTCTCGCCGGTGATGAGGACCGTGCTGTCGGTGGGGGCCACCTGGATGATGCGGCGGTAAACCTTCTGCATCTCCTTGCTCTCCCCCACGAAGTGGTCGAAACCGTGGTGCTCTCCCAGCTCCTTCTTCAGAAAGATATTCTCGATCAGCACGGCGCGCTGATCGAGAGCTTTCCTCACTTTCTCCGTAATCTGCTCGGGGGTGAATGGTTTGGCGATATAGTCGAAGGCCCCGTTTTTCATCGCCTCGACGGCGGTATCCACGGTCGAGAAGCCGGTGATGATGATGACCGGCACTTCCGGCTGAAGGACCTTGATCGCCTTGAGCACCTCCATGCCGCTCATGCCGGGCATCTTCAGGTCCGTGATGACCAGGCTGAAGTTTTCCTCCTGCATCCTCTCGAGGGCAATCTGCCCGCTTGAAGAGGTCTCCACATGGAACCCCTCCTTCTCCAGGATGCGCCGCAACCCTTCACGAATGACCGCTTCATCGTCCACCACCAGAACATCAATGTTTTCCATCGCCACCTTCCCTTTTTATCCCGACCGCATGCCGGGTTTCTGATTCATAACAGACCGGCGACAAAACAACAGAGAATTAGCAGTTTCTAAATTACATCAACCAGTATAACAAGTCAAACACCTTGTGGAGCGTGACTGGCGACGGATGCCCAGCCACCCGGAATTAACCATAAATTTCAGCAATATACACAGCATCCAGAACCGTATAATATTTTATACAGTTCCCATTCCCGCATAATTTGCCGCAACTTCAGCACATTAGCCCCGCAGCTTCCCCATGAGCCGCTCAACGCCGCGGCGATGAACGTATAACTCCAATATACACATTCCTTCGGCACGACCTGTCCGCCCCCGGAAATCTGCTTTAATTCCCCTCTGTTTTTAGGCATTTAAAATTATTTAATCAATCTGGCATAACGGATGCACTACTGACCGTCAGAAGGATAGCAATGGATTTCCACTTCCCGGCAAGGATGGATGCAATGAAAACCACCGCAACCGCACCGGCCGCACTTCCTGTATCAGCCGGACCGGCCGACGAAGCTTCTGCCAGCCAATCCTGCCGCACGCGGTAAGTCTGTCGATTCCAGGGGGAGATAACAGCCATGTTGGGACTTCTCATCGCAGACAACGACACCATCGCCCGCAAGGAACTGGCGGATCTTTTCATCGAGGCGGGCTACAACGTTACCGTCACCAACTCCGCGGCCAACGCCCTCTACGGGATACTCAAGAAAACCGCGCAGGTGGTGCTCATAGGAAGCGAGTTCGACGATTTCAAGGCAAGTGACCTGGTTCCGCTCCTCAAGCAGTGCGACCGGAACGTGACCATAATCCTGGTTTCCGATGACGCATCCCTTCCGGTCATCCGCAAGCTCCGCAAGGAAGGGATTTTCTACCACGCCCTGAAACCGGTCAAGCAGGAGGACAAGGAAGAACTTCGCCAGGCTGTGCGATGCGCCTTCGAAAACCTCCTCAGCGCCAGGCCGGCACGATAACGCAAACGGTCAACTGTCACGGCAAATAATAACGGGAACCGAAAGGGAAAAGGAGGACACCATGAAACGCACGGCATTGACACAGGCACTCGCAGCATGGCTCGGCACGGCAGCTCCGGCCCTCGCCGCATCGGGGGCGCGGGAAGACAACAGCGGGATCTTCGTCTGGATATTCCTCGGATTCTGCGCGCTCATCATCGTCGCCCAGCTCGCACCGGCGCTGCTCATGATGCTCGGCTTCGCCAAGGGGCTCAAGAAGGAACCGCACGCGGCCAAGGAATCCGCCCACCACTAAGGACAGGCCCGGGGAGGCGGCACCATGGAAACTCAACTATTTCATCGCAGAGGAAAAGGAGGCGACGCAATGGCAACCCTACGTTCAACAGCTCTCGCGCTGGCAGCTCTTCTGGTATTGCCGCTGGCGGCCATTGCCGCCGCGGGGCCGGACGATGCGTGCATCAGCTGCCACGGCGACAAGAATATCAGCGGCAAGAGCGGGTCCCACCTGTTCATCGACGCGGACCAGTACCGCAAAACGACCCATTCGGTCATCGGCTGCGCATCCTGCCATGAATCGGTGACATCGAATCACCCCCATGACGGCATCAGGCCGTCGCGGGCCACCTGCAAGGAATGCCACAGCCCGGTTCACCAGGAGTACGCGGCAAGCCTCCACGCCAACAACGCGGCATGCGCCGACTGCCACAACCCCCATGCCGTGAAGCCGCCGGCAATGACTTCGGCCAGGGACATGAACGCCATGTGCGCCAAGTGCCACGAAACAGGCAAGATGGTGACGGCCCATGCAAAGTGGCTCCCCCAGGCTGATCTCCACATCGAAGCGCTCCCGTGCATCACCTGCCATACGGGATCGCAGAACTACGTCATCACCATGTACATCGAAAAAAGGATGGGAACCAAGGCCCACAGCGACTTCAAGGTGGCGAGCTTCGACGAGCTCTCGCAGCTCATTCCGGGCGACAGGGACGTGAAATCCCTCATCGACACCAACAACGACAACTTCATCTCCCTGGCCGAGCTCCGCTCCTTCAACCGCAGCGCCAAGCACGACGGCATCCGGCTGTGGGGAATGATGACCCCCGAAAAGGTTACCCACAGCTACCAGATCCTCGACAACCGCTGGGACTGCACCTTCTGCCACGCCTCCGGTCCCCGGGCCATGCAGACCAGCTTCGTCGCCTTCCCCGAAAAGGGAGGCACCTATACCCGCGTGGCCGTCGAGAAGGGAGCCGTCCTCGACATCCTCTACGGAACGCCGGACTTCTACATGATGGGCTCCACCCGCAGCACCGCACTCTCCATTGTCGGCGGCCTCATCGTCCTCGGCGGCATGGGGTTCGCCGGAGTGCACGGAACCCTCAGATTCCTCACCAGAAAGAACAGAAAGGAGCACTGATCATGAGCGCCCACAAGGAGAATGCCGTGCACAACGCACACGCCGAACATACCGAGCAGGTGGAATACATCTACCTTACCCCGATGCCGGTCAGAATCTGGCACTGGATCAACGCCCTGGGGATCGTCACCCTCTGCGTCACCGGCATCCAGATCCGGTTCCCCGAATACGTGAATATCTTCGGGACCTACAAGGCCGCCATCAGCCTCCACAATACCGCCGGGATCACCGTCTCCATTTTCTACGCCGTCTGGCTCGGCTACTACCTGATCGTGAAGGGGAACCTCTTCAGACTCTACGTCCCCAACACCTATGACATCAAGATGGGGATCTTCCGGCAGGTGCTCTTCTACTTCTACCACTTCTTCAAGGGTGGTCCGAGCCCCCACCATGCCACCCCCGACGACAAGTTCAACCCGATGCAGAAGGTGGCGTACATGGGACTGATGCTGGTCCTGATGCCCCTGGTGATCCTTACCGGCATCCTGATCCTGAACGTGGCGCCCCTGCGGGAAATGATCATGCTGCTGGGGGGACTCAAGATTCTCGTCAGTGCCCACTTCCTGATCGCCTGCTGCTTCTGCGCCTTCCTCTTCGTTCACATCTACCTGGCAACCATGGGGCACACGATGCTCGCCCACTTCAAGCCCATGTGGGATGGATGGGAAGAGGTCAAGCACCACTGATCCAGGCAGCAGACCCGTTCAAAGGCGAAACGGCACCCCGTTTCGCCTTTCTTTTGCCCCGGCGCATGAGTGAATGAAACAAGGGTATTTAAAATTGACTAATCTGGCTTGATTACCTATAATCCGGCCAGTCTTGACACTTGAAAGTTTTCAATTCGTTCTGAGGAGGCTATCATGAGATTCCGCTTCACCCTTCCCCTCGTGGCCTGTACACTCGCCATTGCCGGCCTTGCCTTCGGCATCAGCATCAAGGACGTGGTTTTCACCACCAAGGACGCCGGCAAGGTTGTCTTCAGCCACAAGGCCCACATCGGCAAGAAGGGAATCGAGAACAACTGCAAGGCCTGCCACCCGTCCATCTTCGACATGAAGAAGAAGGCGACCTACACCATGGCCGACATGGAGAAGGGGAAGTCCTGCGGCGCCTGCCATACCGGCAAGGACGGGGTTTTCCCCCTCAAGGACTGCGCCCGGTGCCACGCGGTGAAGGAAATCACCTACCAGGTGAAGTCCGCCGGCCCCACACCCTTCAGCCACAAGAAACACCTGGCCATGTATTCCGACTGCAGCGCCTGCCATCCCAAGCTCTTCAAGGCAGGCCGCAACAAACCCGTCACCATGGCCGACATGGAGAGGGGGAAGTCCTGCGGCGCCTGCCACAACGGCAAGTCGGCCTTCAGCGTGGATGAGTGCGCACGCTGCCACCTGGTGAAGGAAGTGGGGCTTACCTCCAGGGAGACCGGCAAGATCATCTTCAGCCACAAGCTCCACGCCGGCAAGAGGAAGTGCGGAGAATGCCACAACAAACTGTATGAAGCGGGACGCAACAAGCCGGTGGGGATGGCGGCCATGGAGAAGGGAAAATCCTGCGGCGCCTGCCACAACGGCAAGGGGCTCTTCGACGTCAAGCAGTGCGCCAAGTGCCACCCCGTCAAAGAAGTTGACTACAAGGTATCGGGTGCCGGACCGGTCAGGTTCAGCCATGAAGTGCACCTGAGCATGTACAGCTGCAACGCCTGCCATACGAAGATCTTCAAGGCGGGCCGCAGCGCCAGGGTTGTTACCATGCTCGAAATGGAGAAGGGCAAGTCGTGCGGCGCCTGCCACGACGGCAAGAAGGCCTTCACGGTCCGCGAAAACTGCGTGAAGTGTCATGACATGTAGTTCTGCCGACACTCTCCGGAACCGATAGTCGTCCAGGGGCGGGGGGGTGATCCTCCCGCCCCTTGCATTATCTGTCGGCCGAGGTATTCTCTTAGAGAACTATAATAGCCTTCAGGGAGCGCCCATGCTGAAAAGCTTCGCCGCCAAGGCAACCGTGCCGCCCGCCATCGCCGTGACCGGCTTCGTCGTGGTCTGCTGCATCCTCCTCTACTCGGTCATCAAGACCGATATGCTCAACGATGCGATTCAGCATGAAACCAACCTGGCGGACACCATCGTGAAGTCGGCCCGCTACGCCATGCTCAAGGACGACCGGGAAACCCTGCGCAACATCATCGACAACATCGGCCAGCAGAAGGGGGTCGAGCACACCCGCATCTTCAACAAGAAGGGGGTCATCATGTTCTCGGCCCACCCCGAGGACGTGAACAAGCTCGTCGACAAGAAGGCAGCGGGGTGCATCGCCTGCCACGCCGGCACGGTCCCCCTCACCAGCATGGGACGGATGGAACAGGCCAGGCGCTTCATCAACGAGGAAGGGCACAGCGTCATCGCCATCACGGTTCCCATCTACAACGAGCCCGACTGCTTCAACGCCGCCTGTCACGTCCACAGCCCCAGCCAGAAAGTCCTCGGCACCCTCGACATCGGCCTGTCGGAAGAGCCGCTCCAGAAAACACTGGGGACCCTGCGCGGCAGAATGATCGTTTTCTGCCTCATGGTGCTCGTCCTGACGGTGGGGGGGGTCTCCGCGCTTCTGCTCCGCAACGTCCTTCTCCCCATCAAGGAGCTGGCCAACTACGTCAATGCCATCAACCGGGGGGACCTGAACCGGAAGGCCCCTGCCTACCGGGATGAAATAGGCGAACTGGCCCGCTCCTACGAGGAGCTGGCAACCAGGCTGAAGGCAACCCAGGATGAACTGAAGCAACAGCGGGCAGCCGAAGGCGACGGCGCCGACAGCCGCGTCTGACACCGCCGTTCATGGCCGCCCCCCGTGACACATCCTCCATGAAGCGCACCCAGCCCCCCCCCAGCCACGAAGTCCCGGCAGGCACCCCGCCGGACCGCGATTCTGTGCGCCAGGAAACCATCCGGCGGATCAAGCAGCTGCGGCACAAGTCGAACCGGGGCCTCTGGGCCATGGCCCTCTTCATTGCCGTCAGCATTGTGGCGCTGGGGGATTTCAGCATCCTCCCGTCCCTCCCCCCTTCCGTCCGGGCGATCCTCGGCAAAGCCCCGTCCGCCATCATGATCAGCGGGGCGCTGGTTCTCTACACCTTCTCGGCCATCATCCTCGTTCTCGCCCGCATGATGGGAGGAAAGGAGGAGTACAGCGGCTTCGCCCACGTGGGGTACCTCACCGCCTTCTACGGCTTCTACCATTTTGCGAAGGCCCTCAACGAGAATTACTGGGCGGTTTTTGTGGCCGGCATCACCATCCTGGGGCTCGAAAGCTACCACATCTGGAACTTCTGCAACGAGGCGATCCGCCGCGAGCAGGAGATTCTCGACGCCATCGAGCGGTTCAGAAAATCGTAGCAGATCCGGCCCCCTCCCCACCCGTCCCGCACCGCGGGCCATCACCTGAAAAGCCTTGACGAATCCCGGCATACTTGTTAGCTTTGTCCCATTGTTACGCTGTTTTACAACCGTATAGCACCAGCTCGCTAGGGGAGTTTCGACTGAGAGTCCGGCGCACTGCCACGGACAACCCTTTGAACCTGATCCGGATAATGCCGGCGTAGGGAAGCGTTCCAGCATGGTTAATCAATGACCACGGGCCGCTTCTGCGGCCTTTTTTGTTTGCACGGCCCCATCGTGAACGCCGGTTACGACAAACCGGCACCAGAACTCGGAGAACGCACATGGAAATCATCGTCAACGGCGAAGCACGAACCATTACCCCCATCTCGATGCTGGAGCTCCTCCGCTCCCTCGACATCGACCCCCGCCGGGTGGCCGTGGAACTGAACCACGACATCCTCCCCAAGGGGGAGTACGAATCCACCATCCTCAACGCCGGTGACCGGATCGAGATCGTCCACTTCGTGGGCGGGGGATAACCAAAGGAGACACAAACCATGTCCACAACCAACGACAAGCTGATCATCGCCGGCCGGGAGTTCAGCTCCCGCCTCATGGTGGGGACCGGCAAATACGCCAGCAACGAGCAGATGGTGGCGGCGCTGGAGGCCTCGGGGGCCGAGATCATCACCGTGGCGGTGCGGCGGGTGAACATTTCCGACCGCTCCAAGGAGTCGCTCCTGGACTTCATCGACCCGAAGAAGTACACGCTTCTCCCCAACACCGCCGGCTGCTACACGGCCGACGACGCGGTCCGCACCTGCCGGCTCGCCCGGGAGGCGGGGATGAGCGACATGGTGAAGCTGGAGGTCCTCGGCAACGAGAAGACCCTCTACCCCGACAACGAGGAGCTCCTCAAGGCGGCCAAGATCCTCGTGAAGGAAGGGTTCATTGTTCTCCCCTACACCAGCGACGACCCCATCGTCTGCAAGAAGCTGGAGGACATCGGCTGCGCCGCAGTCATGCCCCTGGGGGCCCCCATCGGGAGCGGCCTCGGCATCCGCAACCCCTACACCATCCGGATCATCATGGAGACGGTGAAGGTGCCGGTCATCGTCGACGCCGGGGTGGGAACCGCCTCCGACGCGGCCATCGCCATGGAGCTGGGTGTTGACGGCGTCCTCATGAATACCGGCATTGCCGGGGCAAAAGACCCCGTCGCCATGGCCGAGGCCATGAACCTGGCGGTGCGGGCCGGCCGGCTCGCCTACCGGGCGGGGCGCATCCCGAAAAAGCTTTACGCCACCGCGTCGAGCCCCATCGAGGGGATGATTGAGTAAGGTCGGCTTCTCCCTCTACCTGATCACCGACCGCCACCAGACGGCTGGCCGGAATCTCCTCGCCGTTGTCGAGGAGGCCCTGGAAGGGGGGGTGCGGGCTGTGCAGCTGCGGGAAAAGGACCTTCCCCCCCGGGAGCTGCTTGAACTGGCCCGGGCAATGCGGGCGCTGACCGGACGCTACGGGGCGAAGCTCATCATCAACGACCGGGCGGATATCGCCCTGGCCGCCGGGGCCGACGGGGTCCACCTGGGGGAAGCGAGCATCCCTGCAGCCGCGGCCCGGCGGATTCTCGGGCCGGACCGGCTCATCGGCGTCTCCTGCCACGGCACGGAAGGGGCGCTGGCTGCTGAAACATCGGGGGCCGATTTCATCACCTTCGGCCCCGTCTATCCAACCCCATCGAAAGCGGCCTACGGCCCTGCGGCGGGGGTGAAACGGCTGGCCGAAACGGCAAAACTCCTCCGCATCCCGGTCTTCGCCCTCGGCGGCATCAAGCGGGAGAACACCTCCGAGGCAATGGCCGCGGGTGCCGCCGGCGTCGCCCTCATCTCAGCCATCATCGCCGCCGGCAATCCCGCGGAAGAGACCCGCGCCTTCCTGTCGCTCCTGGCGCAGATACGACACACCGAGTAACCGATGCCCGACTCACCCATCAACCCCGATCTCCGCTTCAATTCCTACGGCACCTATCTGCGCCGCCGCTTCGGCTGCCGCGTAAGCAAGGTGAATGTGGACGGCGGCTTCACCTGCCCCAACCGGGACGGTTCCCGGGGAACGGGGGGGTGCATCTACTGCGACAACGCCTCCTTCTCGCCGGGGGGAACCGTGGCCGAAAAACCGATCGAGGCCCAGATGGCCGAGGGGATGGCCTACCACCGGCGCCGGCTGGGAAGCGAGAAGTTCATCGTCTACTTCCAGAAATACACCAACACCTACGCCCCGGCGGAGCGGCTGCGGGATCTCTACACCAGGGCACTGGCCCATCCCGACGTGATCGGCATCTCCGTGGGGACCCGCCCCGATTCCCTGTCGGACGAGGCCCTGGACCTTCTGGCCAATCTGGCAAAGCGGCACTACGTCTGCATCGAACTGGGGCTCCAGTCCATGGACGATGCCATCCTCCGGAGCATCGGCCGGGGGCACACCCTGGAGGAATACCTGGAGGCGGTCCGCCGGATCGCCGGCCGCGGGATCGACCTCTGCACCCACCTGATCCATGGCTTCCCCGGCGAGACCCGCGCCGGCTTCCTGCGGACCGCCGACCTCATGGCCGGCCTGCCGGTGAACTCGTTGAAGCTCCACCAGCTCCACGCCGTCAGGGGGACCCGACTGGCGGAACTGTACTATTCCGGAGAGTTCGTTCCCATCTCCCACGGGGAGTATGTGGCCACGGTCTGCGACTTTCTGGAGATTCTGCCGCAGCATATCGCCATCCAGCGGCTCTACGGCTCCGCCCCCATCGCCATCCGGGTGGCCCCCACCTGGAACCTGAAGAACAACCAGATGTGGTATGCGATCGTCAACGAGCTTAAGCGCCGCGGGACCTGGCAGGGGTGCCGGCTCGCCGGCGACCGCCTCAAGGCAGGCAATCTGTAGTGGGGGCTTCAAACCGCCCCCTTTTCCCTTTCAGGAGGACAACCATGAAATTCGCCACCCTCGCCGGCAACGGCACGGAGTATCCCATCGGCAAGATCCTCTGCATCGGCCGCAACTATGCGGAACACATCAGGGAACTGGGGAACGAGCCCCCCGACGCGCCGGTCATCTTCATGAAACCCGCCAGCTCGGTCATCGGCGACGGCGGCACCATCGTTATCCCCCCCTACTCGAAGGACTGCCACCATGAAGCGGAACTGGCGGTCCTCATCGGAACCGCGGGGAAGGATATCCCGGCCGAGCGCGCCCTGGATCACGTGGCCGGCTACGGCGTCGCCATCGACCTGACCCTGCGCGACGTGCAGGCGGAACTGAAGAAGAAGGGGCTTCCCTGGGACATCGCCAAGGGGTTCGACACCGCCTGCCCCCTGTCGGCCTTTGCTCCCGCCGATCGGATTGCCGATCCCCAGGACCTGCGGATCATCCTGACCGTCAACGGCAAGACCCGCCAGGACGGCTCCACCTCCCTCATGATCCACCCGGTCAGGGAGATCATCAGCTACCTGTCGGGAATCTTCACCCTGGAGCCGGGGGATGTGATCCTCACCGGCACCCCCGCCGGCGTCAGCGCCATTGCCCCGGGGGACGCGCTCGTCGCCGAGATCCCGGGCGTCGCCCGGCTCCAGGCAACGGTAAAATAATTCAAATAGTTGAATTATTGACTTTGCCTTCGCCTCCGGGGTATGCTTGCCGGCACGGATGGTGGCAGCAAATCTTCAGGAGGTGGTCCATGGAGTCCCGAAAGACCTGCCCGGAATGCCAGGGGGAGATGTTTCTTCTTCCCGGCTGAGGGACCCTCTTCTGGCGGTGCCAGAAGTGCGGAAAGAAAATGCCGCTCTCGAAGGAAGAGCCGGCGGGATGTTGCGGTTGAACGAAAGGGGGATGGATGAGCCATCCCCTTTTCGTGTCTTGGGGACCGTCGTTTCGTTGATCGCGGGTTGTCGCGCCCCTTTCCCGATGCTAGAATTGAAGCCGCCGCACGACGCCACCGACGGGAGTGTCCCATGCCCATAGCCGCCTTCGACGATATCAAGGGAAACCTCCAGACGCTCCTTGGAGGCGCCCAGGTCAGCCTGGTCCAGGGCGAGGGGACCCCGGCGGAGGAACCGGCAATTGTGGAGGCGATCACCATCGATGAGCGCCCCTACGCCTTCACGGCCCAACGGCCGGCCATCCCCTTCACCCGGACGGAGGAAGTCTTCTGCCGCGAGCTTCTCGCAGCGTTCGCGGCCATGTTCACCGGCTTCAAGCAGGAAGGGTACGCGGCCCACTTCCGCACGGCGCTCCTCGCCTCCATCATGGACATCACCGTGGCCCGCTTCCTGCGGGGGGACCACCGCAAGGCCTTCTGGTCGATCCAGCAGCTGATCCAGCTCCTGAAGAATCTCTCGTACCAGCGCTACGAGGGGAAGCCGGCCACCACCGGCTTCCTGATCCACCGGACCAAGCTTCCGGACCTGCGGCGGCGCATCCGGTACCAGAAATATGACTGGATCGACCTCAATCCCCCCCAGGCCATCAGCGACGATTTTTTCGCCAATCCCCTCACCTACCGCTTCATCGACGGCCTCAGCTCCCTCTTCGTGGCCAACATCCAGATGCAGGTAAGCGGCATCATCCGGACCAGCGCCACGGCCGAGCGGGAGGAGGTGGACCGGCAGACCCACCAGGGGGCCTTCGCGCTGCTCCAGAGTGCCGGCTCCGGAGCCTTTGCCGTGAAGGTGAACGAGGCATCGGAAATCGAGGTCATCATCAGCCCCGACAAGCTCCTGGTGCGGCGCCGGGGCCAGTGGCGGATCTTCGATCCCGACATCATCCGCTCCTTTCTGGCCGGGAGCCTCGGCAGCGAGGAGATCAACCACCTGCTCTGGACCGTCTACACCCTCTCCAAGACCCGCCACGGCACCGTCGTGCTGATCCACGAGCGCACCCCCCGGCAGCTGGCGGCCCTGAAGCGGGGCTCCGTGGGGGGAGGCGACCCCCTGGGGGCCATCCTCTTCGGCAAGGTGAAGGGGAAGAGCATCGGCGCCCTCAAGCAGTCGGGGGAACTGCTCCGGCTCCTCTCCTCCGACGGCCTGACGGTCTTCAGCACCAGGGGAAAGCTCATGGAAACGGGGTTCATCATCGACACCTCCCACACGCGGGAAGTGGTGGCCGGCGGCGGGCGGACCACGGCGGCCAGTGCGGCCTCCTACTTCGGCCGGGTCATCAAGGTATCCGAGGACGGCCCCATCGAGCTCTACCGGGGGGGGAAACGGGTTTACCGTTTCGGCTGAACCGCCTCATTGCCGGCGGCCACAGGTACATCTTTTGCATCTCTAATGAGACTGTCCGGGCCACCGAACTGGCCGTCCGCAACAAATCCCCGGCACATCACCGCAGAAGGAGACCACAATGGCAAAAAACCTGCGCCTCGGCTCACGGCTGATCCGCTCATCGCTCCTTGCGGGCTTTCTCATTGCCGCAATCGGCAGCATCTTTGCCTACAACGCCGGCGGCACCCCGGCAACCGCGGGCTACGCCCGGCTCACCCTGATCATCTTCCTCATCAACGGCGTTCTCTTCCTCTTTGTCCTCTGGATGCTCACCGCCAGAAAACTGGTGGTCCGCGTCAACAAATTGGCTGCCGCCATGGACCGCGGCGCCGAGGGGGACCTGACCGTCACGGTCCAGGACGAGACCGAGGATGAACTGGGACTGCTCTCCACCAACTTCAACGCCATGCTCCAGCGTCTTGCCGCAACGGTCACACGGGTAAAGTCGTCGGTAAGCGAGCTGCGCGCCATATCCGCCACGGTCCGCGACGCCGCCGACCGGGGGGTCGCCACCGCGGAAGTCCAGGCAGAGGCGGTCCAGGGGACCACCGAGGGGATCCGCGCCATCGACCGGTCGGTCACCGATGTGGCCCTGTCGGTGGAGCAGCTGTCCCGGACCGCCAGCGAGAACTCCTCCTCGATTCTCCAGATGTCCGCCACCATCGAGGACATGGCAAACCACGTGGAGGCCCTCGCCAACGCCGTTGAGGAGGTGAGCTCCTCCATCATCCAGATGGCGGCCGCCGAGAAGGAGATCGGCTCCAACGCCTCGGCCCTCATGAATGACGCCATGCGCACCGCATCGCTGGTGGCCGAGTTCGACACCTCCATCAAGCAGATCGAAAAGAGTGCCGTGGAGACCGCCGCCATTTCCGAAGAGGTGCTGCGGGACGCGGAGCAGGGGCGCGAGGCGGTGGAGAGCACCATCTCGGGCATCGACGAGATCCGCCGCTCCTCCCGTTCCGTGGGGGAGACCATCGAGACCCTGTCCCGGCGGACGGACCATATCGGCACCATCATCTCGGTCATCAACGAGATCGCGGAGCAGACCAAACTGCTGGCCCTCAACGCCTCCATCATCGCAGCCCAGGCGGGAGAGCACGGCAAGGGGTTCGCGGTGGTGGCCAACGAGATCAAGGAGCTTGCCAAGCGGACCACCAATTCCACCGGCGAGATCGGCACCATCATCACGGGACTGCGGGAAGAGAGCGAGCGGGCGGTGGCGGCCATCAGGCACGCGGAGCTGCGGATAACCGAGGGGGAAAAGCTGTCCTACCGGTCGGGGGAAGCGCTCCACAAGATCGTGGACGGGGTCAAAATGGCCGCGGGGCAGGTGAACGAGATCGCCCGCACCACCGTGGAGCAGGCCCAGGCCAGCGAGCATATGCGGGGGGCCGTGGAGCGGGTGGCAGGGATGGTGGAGCAGATCGCCCGGGCCACCGAGGAGCAGGCCCACGGCACGGGGCTCATCATGGACGCCGTGGGGCGGATGAAGAATCTCACTTCCCAGGTGCGCTACTCCACCCAGGAGCAGCGCAACGCCGGCACCCTCATCGTCAGCTCCAGCGAGGGGATCACCCGGATGATCGCCACCATCCGCCAGGCCTGCCAGGTGCAGACCATGAGCACCGAAAAGATTGTCCAGGCCCTGGACAACCTGGTGCGCACATCCGAGGTGAACGTGGAGAACACCCGGGTCATGGAAGGGACCGTCACCGGTCTCAGCCGGCAGATCGACGAGCTGAACGAGGCGATGACCGGATTCCGGGTATAACCCCATCAATGCCAAGGGGCGCCCGTGGCGCCCCTTTTTTCGCGGCAAGGCAAGCGCCCCCGCCCAATGAGTCAGTCGTCGGCCCGGTAGCCGATCCTGACCGCTCCCCAGTGTTTTCCGCCGATGGTTATGGGGGTTGACAGGTCGTTCATAAGCTCCCCCGTGTCCCTCAGGTAGGTCTGGAGCAGGAAACTCCGGGTGTTGGCGGCACAGCGGCTGCCGGTCCGGTCGTTGAAGATCCGCTTGGTGCGGTTGTTGTCCTTGTCCACGGCGGGATCGCCGGTCAGGGGACGGGAATAGCGGAGGTTGTGGGAGGGGCAGTACCCCTTGCGGTCCACGCAGATGGCGTAGTACATGCCGCCGTCCCGGGCCAGGACCTCCTCCTGAATCGGCGAGATGAGCTCGTCGAAGAGCCGGTCGAAGGGGGTGCGGTACTTCTGGGGCGAGGTGTTCGGAATCGGCTCATAATCGGTGCTGAAGAGGGCATCGAGAGTGATCCTGCGCTCCGCCACAGCCTTCTCCAGGGCCGCCGTCACCCGGTTCCGCAGCTCCGCGGCATATCCCTTCACCACATCGTGGTAGCACCCCACGCTGAAGCGCCCGACGGTCCCGTAGATCTGCTCCGCCGTCTCCGACAGCTCCCGGAAGATGCGGGCCGTCTCCTCCATCCGGCCGTTCACCGCCCCGGCCGTGGCCGACACCTGGCCGATCTTCGCCGTAATCTCCACGGTGGTGGCGCTCTGCTCCTCGGTGGCCGTGGCGATCTGGTTGATCATGTCCGTGGACTCCTCCGCCAGGCGCAGGATCCCCTCCAGCTGCTGCCGGGCGTGGCCCGCCTTTTCCACCCCCTCCTCCACCCTCGCCTTCCCCTCGTCGATGGCCGCCACCACCGCACCGATCTCCCCCTGGATGCTCCGGACGATGGCCGCGATCTGCCTCGTGGACGCGGCGGTGCGATTGGACAGGGTCTTCACCTCGTTGGCCACCACCGCGAACCCCCGCCCCGCGTCCCCGGCCCGGGCGGCCTCGATGGCGGCGTTGAGGGCCAGAAGACTGGTCTGGTCGGCGATGTCCTCGATGATCCCCACAATCTCCCCGATCTGCCCCGAGGAGAGTTCCAGCTTTCCCATGGCATCCAGGGTGCCGAGCACGCTGGTCCGGATCTGGTCGATACTCACGGCGGTCTCTGCCACGGTCTCCATCCCCACCTTGGCGGCCCGGTCAACGCTCAGGGAGAGCTGGGCCGCCCGCTGGGTGGTGGCGGCCACGTCGTTCAGGGTGGCCGACATCTCCTCCGACGCCACCGCCACCGAGGTGGAGAGGTCCTTCTGCTCGGCGATGGACGCCACAAGCCCCTCGGTCCCCTTGACGGTGCGGCAGGCCGCAATGGCAATGTGCCCCGCCTGGCCGTAGAGGGAGGTCACGATCTCCCGCAGCTTGGCGATCAGCAGATTCACCCCCTGGGCCAGCTCCCCCAGCTCGTCACCGGTGTGGACCGGCACCTGGGAGGTGAGATCCCCCTCCCCGTGGGCAATGACCTGAATTCTGCCGGAGAGCTCGCGGATGTTCCGCACGATGGTCTGCCGGAAGAAAAGGTAGAGGGTGCCGAGCATGGCGAAAAAGAAGAGGATGCCGGTCGCAGTGAGGGCAAAGGTCAGGTTCCGGGCACTGGTGTATCCCTCCTGGAGGGAGGTGGTGAGAAGAATGGCGCCGGTGTAGCGCCCCCCCTTGTCATGGCACGAGGTGCAGCGCCCCTCGTTGGCCAGGGGGACGGCAAAGCTGAGCACATGCCTCCCGTCGTCCAGGACATGGCGCCGCTCTCCGGCGCGGCCCGCTGCCAGGGCCTCCGCCACCATCGGATCGGCGGCTGCGTTCGTACTCCCCGACGGCTTCCCCCCGGGGCCGAACACCCTGAGGTCCAGCACCTGCCCCTTCCCTTTCACCCGCTGAACATACCGGTCAACAACCGCCATGTCCCCCGCCATCATGTACTCGGCGATTTCCTGGGAGATGAGGGTGGAAAGGCCCCGGGTGTTGGCGGTCTGGAGCTTTGTCAAGGCGGTGTATTCCAGCCAGATGGCGGTGACTCCGAGAATGGCGAACCCCACGCAGAGCGTTGCGCCGATGATCCCAAGCACCTTGAATTCAAGCCTTTTTCTGATCATTTCCCGACACCTCCACTCAACAAGCCGATACCTGCTATCCATATCGGCACACAAAGACAATACTTTAGCGGCTTTAAAAACATGTTTTATTTTAATTGCTGCATGAAAGTACGCACACCGGAGAGCCGACCGTGGCCATAAAAAAAAGCCCCGGCATGGCCGGGGCTTTTCGAGGTGACTCTGGGGTGCCGCGGAGTGATCAGTTCCCCGCACCCAGCACCGCGTGGGCCGCGGCAAGGCGGGCGATGGGGACCCGGAAGGGGGAGCAGGAGACGTAGTCGAGGCCGATGTTGTGGCAGAAGATGACCGAGGCCGGATCGCCGCCATGCTCGCCGCAGATGCCGAGCTTGATGCCGGGCCGGGTGGCGCGCCCCTTCTCCACCGCCATCTTCACCAGGACGCCGACGCCGTTCTGGTCCAGGGATACGAAGGGGTCCTCCTCCAGCAGCCCGCTCTCCACGTAGAACGGCAGGAACTTGCCGGCGTCGTCCCGGGAGAGGCCGAAGGTGGTCTGGGTCAGGTCATTGGTGCCGAAGGAGAAGAAGTCGGCCTCCCGGGCAATCTCGTCGGCGGTGATGGCCGCCCTGGGAAGCTCGATCATGGTGCCGATCAGGTATTCCACCTTCACGCCGTAGCGGGCCATGACCTCCTCGCAGACCCGCACGGTGTTCTCCCGGAGCCGCGCCAGCTCGGTCACCACGCCGACGAGGGGGATCATGATCTCGGGAACGATGGTGAACCCTTCGTTCTTGGTGAGCTCGCAGGCGGCTTCCATGATGGCCTGCACCTGCATGTCGTAGATCTCCGGGAAGGTGAGCCCCAGGCGGCACCCCCGGTGACCCAGCATCGGGTTGAACTCGTGGAGGTAGTCCACCTTGTTCTTGAGGGTCTGGACCGTAACCCCCATGGTCCTTGCCAGGGCCTCCAGGTCCTTCTCCTCCTGGGGGAGGAACTCGTGCAGCGGCGGATCCAGGAGGCGGATGGTGACCGGCAGATCCTTCATCTCCCGGAAGATGCCGAGGAAATCCCCCTTCTGCATGGGGAGGATCTTGGCCAGGGCCTTTTTACGCCCTTCCACGTCCTCCGAAAGGATCATCTCGCGCACCGCCGCGATCCGGTCCGCCTCGAAGAACATGTGCTCGGTACGGCAGAGGCCAATACCCTCGGCCCCGAACTCCCGGGCCACCCGGGAATCGTTGGGGGTGTCGGCGTTGGTCCGGACCTTCAGCTTGCGGAACTTGTCGACCCACTCCATGAGGATGCCGAAGTCCCCCGTAAGCTCCGGCGCCACGGTGGGGACCTCGCCCAGCATCACCTCGCCGGTGGAGCCATCGAGGGTGATGGTGTCACCCTTTTTCACCACCTCTCCCCTGGCGGTCACGAACTGGCCGGCGGCATAATCCACCTTGATGTCGCCGCAGCCGGCCACGCAGCATTTCCCCATGCCGCGGGCAACCACCGCCGCGTGGGAGGTCATGCCCCCCCGGGCGGTGAGGATCCCCTGGGCCGCGTGCATGCCGTGAATGTCTTCCGGAGAGGTTTCGACCCTGACCAGGATGACCCGAAGCCCCAGGCGGCCGGCGGCCTCGGCCTCGTCGGCGGTGAAGACCACCTCCCCCGACGCGGCCCCCGGCGATGCGGGAAGCCCCTTGGCGATGATCTTCCTGGGGGCCTTGGGGTCGAGGGAGGGGTGGAGGAGCTGGTCCAGCTGGGAGGGGGAAACCCTCATGACGGCCGTCTTCTCGTCGATGAGCCCCTCCTTCACCATATCAACGGCGATCTTGATGGCGGCCTTGGCGGTCCGCTTGCCGTTGCGGGTCTGGAGCATGAAGAGTTTCCCCTTCTCAATGGTGAACTCGATGTCCTGCATGTCCTTGTAGTGCTTCTCCAGGATGCCCCGGATCTGCACCAGCTGCTGGTAGCACTCGGGCATCACCTCTTCCATGGCGGGGAGGGTGGCGTCCTTGCTGTTGGTCCGGTTGATGGGCTGCGGGGTCCGGATGCCGGCCACCACGTCCTCCCCCTGGGCGTTCACCAGATACTCGCCGTAGAAGTAGTTCTCGCCGGTGGAGGGGTCACGGGTGAAGGCGACGCCGGTGGCGCAGTCGTTCCCCATGTTGCCGTAGACCATGGACTGGACGTTGACGGCGGTCCCCCAGTCGGCGGGGATCCCGTTGAGACGGCGGTAGGTGATGGCCCGCTGGTTCATCCAGGAACCGAACACAGCACCGATGGCCCCCCAAAGCTGGTCCTGGGGATTCTCCGGAAAGGCGGTGCCGAGGGTCTCCTTTATCTTGGCCTTGAAGGCGCCGACCAGTTCCTTCCAGTCGGCGGCGGTGAGCTCGGTATCCAGGTGGACCCCTCTCGCCTCCTTCTTCTCCTCCAGCAGATGCTCAAGGACTTCCTTGTCCATCCCCATGACCACGTCGGAGTACATCTGCACGAAGCGGCGGTAGGCGTCGTAGGCGAAGCGCTCGTCGCCGCTCTGGGCGATGATCCCCTGCACCGTCTCATCGTTGAGCCCCAGGTTGAGGATCGTATCCATCATCCCGGGCATGGAGGCACGGGCGCCGGAGCGGACCGACACCAGCAGGGGGTTCTTCGGATCTCCGAAGGTGCGCCCCATGATGGCTTCCACCTTCTTCAGGTTCGCTGCCACCTCGTCCGCCAGGGACGACGGGTAGTTCCTGCCGTTGGCATAGTAGTAGGTGCAGACCTCGGTGGTAATGGTAAAGCCGGGGGGAACCGGCAGTCCGATTGCGGTCATTTCCGCCAGGTTGGCCCCCTTGCCCCCCAGCAGGTTCTTCATGTCGGCTTTGCCCTCCGCCTCGCCGCTGCCGAAGAAATAGACATACTTTTCAGCCATTGCACTCCTCCTGTGTGGTTGTGACGGTGATACCGCCGTTTACTGAAAGTCAAAACCCTTCAGCTGTATTAAATGTGCTTAAGCGCTGTTCAACACGATTCAGCCGGACTAAAACATGAAAAAAGCCGCCTAGCGTGGGCTAGGCGGCTATCTTGGCGAAGTCGGCGATGGCGCCGAGCATCCGGGCGATCCCGGTCAGGAGCGCCAGGCGGTTGGTCCGCACCCGTTCGTCCTCGGCCATGACCATGACCTTGTCAAAGAAGGTGTCGACGGGGCCCCGCAGGGTGGCGACCTCGGTGAGGGCGTCCAGGTAGGCGCCGGCGGCGATTTTCCCGCGCACCGATGCGGCAACGCCCTGGACGGCATCGTGGAGGAGTCCCTCGGCGGGGTCCTGGAAGAGGGCCGGATCCACCGCGGCGTCCACCCCCCCCTTCACGATGTTGCCGACCCGCTTGAAGGCCACGGCCAGGGGCGCGAAGTCGGGGTGGGACTTGAACTGGGCCAGGGCCGCGATGCGGGCGGCGGCATCCACCAGGTCGGCGCAGCCGGCGGTCACGGCCGCCTCCACCGCGTCGGCGGCATGGCGGTCGGCCATCAGGTTCACGAAACGGCCGCGGAAGAACTCCAGCACGTCGCCCCTCACCTCGGCGGCCGGGCGGGCAAGCTTGGGGGCCAGCAGTCCCAGGGCCCTGTCCACCTGCTCCTCCAGGGAGAGGCGGTACCCCTTGTCGAGGATGATGTTTATGATGCCGAGGGCCGAGCGGCGCAGGGCATAGGGGTCGGCGGAGCCGGTGGGGATGAGCCCCACGCCGAAGCAGCCGCAGATGGTGTCCAGCTTGTCGGCCATGGACACAAACGCGCCGATGTCCGACGACGGCAGCTCGCCCCCGGCCTGGGTCGGAAGGTAGTGCTCGGCAATGGCCGCGGCCACCTCGGCGTCCTCCCCTTCGATGAGGGCGTACTCGCGCCCCATGATCCCCTGCACCTCGGGGAACTCCCCCACCATGCCGGAGACCAGGTCCGCCTTGCAGAGAAAAGCGGCCCGGGAAGTCTTCTCCTTCACCGCCGGGTTCAGGAGGTCGGCCAGCCCTTCGGCCAGGGCCCGGAACCGCTCCATCTTCTCGTAGGAGGTGCCGAGCTTCTGCTGGTAAACCACGTTCTTCAGGGACTCCACCCGGGTCGAAAGGGGGACCTTCTGGTCCTCCTCGAAGAAGAAACGGGCATCGGAGAGGCGGGCCCGGAGCACCCGCTCGTTCCCCTTCACCACCACGGTGGGGTCCTCGGTGAGGGTATTGTTGATGGTGATGAAGCCGGGCATCAGCCTGCCGGCGTCGTCGACAATGGAGAAGTAGCGCTGGTGGCTCCGCATGGAGGTGATGAGGACCTCCCGGGGAACCTTCAGGAACTCGGCGGAGAAGGTGCCGTGGACCGCGCTCGGGTACTCGCAGAGGTAGGAGACCTCTTCAAGGAGCCCCTCGTCGGGGAGAAGGTGCCCGCCGGCGGCCCTGGCCACCCGGTGGATCTCCCGGCGGATGATCTCCTGGCGCCGCTCCGGGTCGGGTATCACGAAGTGCCGTTCGCACTCCTCCAGGTAGTGGGCATAGTCCCGCACCGGGAAGGGGGTGTTGGCCATGAAGCGGTGCCCCCGGGAGGTGGTGCCGCTCTCGATGTTCCCGAAGCTGAAGGGGACCACGATGCCGTCGAAGAGGGCCACGATCCAGTGGATGGGGCGGGCGAAGCGGACGTCGAGGTCTCCCCAGCGCATGGACTTTCTGAACGGGATGCCGGCGATGAGCCGCGGCAGGATCTCGGCCAGGAGATCCGGCACGGGACGGCCGCTTTCCTTGCGGACGGCGGCCACGTACTCCCCCTTTTCGGTGGTGACGAGCGTCAGGGATGCCACGTCCACCCCCTGGCCCCGGGCGAACCCTTCGGCAGCCTTGGTGGGCCGCCCTTCGGCGTCGAAGGCCACGTTCCTGGCCGGACCCAGGGCGGTGATCTCCGCGTCGGGCTGAACCGCCGGCAGTCCCTTCACCGCCAGGGCCAGGCGCCGGGGGGTGCCGAGGGTCCGGATGTCGCCGCAGGCGATGCGGGCGTTCTCCAGCTCCTTCGCGAGCAGGGCCTCCATCTCGGCCATGGCCTTGGGGATGAAGCCGGCCGGGATCTCTTCGGTGCCTATTTCAAGGAATAACTCTTTTGCCATGAGATAACTCCGGAATTCAGAATTCAGGAGTCAGGAGTCAGGAGCCAGAATGAAAGATCTTTTCTTCTGGATTCTGAATCTGACTTCTGGCTACTTCTTCAAGAGCGGGAAGCCGAGGCTTTCACGCAGTTTCAGGTACCCTTCGGCGCACAGCCGCGCCACGTTCCGCACCCGGCCGATATAGGAGGCCCGCTCGGTGACCGAGATGGCCCCCCGGGCGTCCAGGAGATTGAACGTGTGGGAGCACTTCATGACGAAATCGTAGGCGGGGAGCACCAGCCCCTTTTCCACCAGCCGGATGCACTCCGTCTCGTACATGGTGAAGAGCTGCAGCAGCATCGCCACGTCCGCCTCCTCGAAGTTGTAGGTGGAGAACTCCACCTCGCTCCGGTGGTGGATGTCGCCGTAGCTGACCCCCTTGACCCACTCCAGGTCGTAGACGTTGTCCACCCCCTGCAGGTACATGGCGATCCGCTCGCAGCCGTAGGTGATCTCAGCGGAGACCGGCTTGAGATCGATCCCCCCCGCCTGCTGGAAGTAGGTGAACTGGGTGATCTCCATGCCGTCGAGCCACACCTCCCAGCCGAGGCCCCAGGCCCCCAGGGTCGGGGACTCCCAGTCATCCTCCACGAAGCGGATGTCGTGCTTCTGGGGGTCGATGCCGAAGGCCCGCAGGGAATCCAGGTAGAGGTCCAGGATGTTCATCGGCGACGGCTTCATGATGACCTGGAACTGGTAGTAGTGCTGGAGACGGTTGGGGTTTTCGCCGTAGCGGCCGTCGGTGGGACGGCGGGAGGGCTCCACGTAGGCCACGTTCCAAGGCTCGGGGCCGAGGACGCGGAGGAAGGTGGCTGGGTTGAAGGTACCGGCGCCCTTTTCGGTATCGTAGGGCTGCTGAATCACGCACCCCTGCTTGGCCCAGTACCCCTGGAGGGAGAGAATCAGGTCTTGAAAGGTCAAAACGGCTCCTCCATCGGCATGAAATGGTAAATTCTTTACCCGCTGTGAACAGCGTTTGGCGAAACTTAAAAAGAGTCCAAGTTACGGGCAATTAGAGTCGGAAAGATTACATTGTCCGACGGGGCGTGTCAAGGATTAATCGGGCTCAATCTGCTTCAGGAAGGCAAGGGAATTGAGGGGACGGGTCAGGTGGGCGGCGATGGCGCCGTCCAGGAGCGCCCCCGCCTCCCGCAGGGCTGCGGGGGAGAAGGCGATCGCCCCGAACCGGCTGGTGGCGAGGCAGCGGGTCAGGAGCGCCGCCGCCTCGGGGCCGACAGGGGTGCCGCAACGACCGCAGCCGACGCAGAGGACCATCCCGGCGGCGCCGACGCGCCGCTCGGCAGCGGCGGAAAGTTCAGCGCCGCAGGAGGAGCAGCGGTCCAGGGAGATGCGGTAACCGAGAATGTTGAGGAAGTTGGCCTCGAAGAAGCGGCGGTCCGATGGCAGGGGTTCCCCCTGATCGAGCCGCTCCAGATACGCCGCCAGGAGCCGGAAGAGCCGGGGGCTCGGCGCCCCGTCGGGAAGGTAGCGGTCCGCCAGCTCCACGGCGTAGCCGGCCAGGCCGATGGCGCGGAGATCCCCCCGGATGCCGGGATAAAGGGTGACAATGTCGGCCCCCCGCAGGGACGAGAGCCCCTCCCGCAGCACCAGCTCCACGCCGATGCGGGCGAAGGGCTCCAGAGCCGGGCCGAAGCGCCGCACGCTCCGCTTGGCCCCCTTGGCCACCCCCCGCACCTTGCCGTGCTCCAGGGTGAAGAGGGTAACGATGCGGTCGCTCTCCCGGTAGTCCATGGCGGCCAGAACGATGGCTTCGGTGCGGGTCGTTTCCATGGACGGGACAGTACCACCGCCCCTCCGGCCCCGTCAATCCCCCACGGAAACGGCAGCGGGCGCCCGGCCATCCGGACGCCCGTCACTATTTCCGCCCCGCTACCGCAGCCTGAGCCGCGCCAGAAGCTTCCCCACATACTTGTTGAGGGGATGGTCGCGATGGAGCCGCCTGAAAGGCGGCGGCCTGCGGGTGCCGATCCGGCTGAGCTCGGCCACGGCAGCCTCCCCGGCCCCGCGGCGCACCCCCTCCCGCAGGACTTCCACCGCCTCCATCCTCATCCCCGCCAGCTGGTAGATGCGCCCCAGATTCTGGTAGAGGACCGGATTGTCCGGCTCCCGGGCAATGGCCTCCCGGGCCATGGCAATGGCATCGCTGAACTTCCCCCGGGTTTTCGCCTGGCAGAGGGCCAGATACGAACTGGCGGCGGGATGCCGTCCCCTCCGGACAGCGTTCTCAAAACAGGTCCGGGCCAGATAGACCTGGCCGTGCCCCAGGGCCTCGACCCCCCGTGCAAACCACTCCTCCAGATGCAACGATTCCATTGATGGGCCTCGCGGACTCCCTGGCAGCACCGGCAAACTTGACTCCATCCCTTCAGATTCAAGATTCAAGCCAGCCATTTAACTGCAAACCGCAAAACCCCTCAACCGCACCAAATCGCAACACATCACTGATTTGCCGACAGATATCTTTACAGCTAGCAAACAACGCGCAAAAGAAATACCGCTATTTAACAGACAAACATTGTTCAGAGGGACCAATCAGGCGGCGACAAGGAGGACCCCCGCCCCCCGGATCGCCCCCCGCCGCAGGTCGTCCAACGCCCCGTTGGCCTCCTCCAGGGGATAGGACCGCACCTCGGTCCGGACCGGCACCCGGGGGGCAAGGGCCAGGAACTCCTCCCCGTCCCGGCGGGTGAGGTTGGCCACCGACCGGATGCTCCGCTCTCCCCAGAGGATGTCGTAAGGGAACGACGGGATGTCGCTCATATGGATGCCGCCGCAGACCACGACGCCCCCCCTCCCCACGGCCCGCAGCGCCGCCGGCACCAGCTCCCCCGCCGGGGCGAAGATGATGGCGGCGTCCAGCTCCTCCGGGGGCAGCTCCCCGGCGTTACCCGCCCAGACGGCCCCCATCTCCCGGGCAAAGGACTGCCCCACGGCGTCGCCGGACCGGGTGAAGGCAAAGACCCGCCGCCCCTGGAACCGGGCCACCTGGGTGACGATGTGGGCGGCGGCGCCGAAGCCGTAGACCCCGAGGCGCTCCCCATCCCCCGCCATGACCAGGGAGCGGTAGCCGATGAGTCCGGCGCAGAGGAGCGGCGCCGCCTGGAGGTCCGGGTACCCGTCGGGAATCGGGAAGCAGAAGCGGGCGTCGGCCACTGCGTACTCGGCAAAGCCGCCGTCCCGCTGATAGCCGGTGAAGCGGGGGTGGTCGCAGAGATTCTCGCGCCCAGCCCGGCAGTGGCGGCAGGTGCCGCAGGTGGCGCCGAGCCACGGCACCCCCACCCGGGTTCCCTCTGGGAAGCGGGAGACGCCGGCGCCGCTCCCCACCACCCTCCCCACTATCTGGTGGCCGGGGATGAGGGGGAGCTTCGGCTCCGCCAGCTCACCGTCCACGATGTGAAGGTCGGTGCGGCAGATGCCGCAGGCATGCACCTTCAGGAGCACCTCCCCGGGACCCGGCTCCGGCATCGGCACCTCCGCAAGACGAAGGAGCTTTCCCGGACCGTCGAAAATCATGGCGCGCATTGCGGCACCTCCTGGGTTCCCTTGCCGTCGAGCCTCACCCGGAAGAGGGTCTGCCACCCCATGGCGTCGCTCCAGCCGGTGACCGGGTCCGGGGCCACGATCTTCACCTCGTCGAAATGCATCTCCCCCCGATGGAGGGAGACGGTGCGGGCCGCCATCTCCTTTTCCGCCAGGGGGATGTCGGCGTAGAGAAGCGAAAGGTGCGGCACGAGCCCGTAGCCCGAATCGTTCGCAACCGCCCCCTTCGCCGCCTCGTGGAGCCTTCGCAGGCGGGAATCCTCCGCAAAGGTGACGAAGAGGGTCTTGAAGTATTCTTCGGTAACGCCAAGCCCCGTCACCCGCAGGGCAATGGGGTCCGTCCCGGCCGCGGTCGCCGCCAGGGCACGGCGCAGCGGCTCCAGCTGAGCATCATCACTGAACGAACCGCCATAGACCGTCACGTGGGGCTCAAAGGGGGGCGCGTCGTAGCGGGCGGCAAGCTCCCTGATCACCCCTTCGGCCCAGCGGCGGTCGGCGGCGGCGGGGACGAGAAAAACGGAAAAGCGGCGGCTGGTCACGGCATCAGCTCCCTTCGCCGCTCAAAGGTGAGAAAGGTGTGACGGGGCGCCCCCTCCCCTTCCACCCGGGCCGTCTCCACGAAATCGAAGGGGAGTTCGGGGAAGGTGACATCCCCGTCAAAGGGGAGGTGGACAACGGTAAGATGGATCCGGTCGGCCAGGGGGAGCGCCTCCCGGTAGACCTGGCCGCCGCCGCAGATGAAGACCTCGCCGGCAGTACCGGCCAGCTCCAGGGCCTCGGCAAGGGAGCGGGCGACGGCCACACCTTTGGGGGCGTACCACTCCCGGCGGGTGAGGACGATATTAAGCCGCCCCGGCAGGGGCCTGCCGATGGAGTCAAAGGTCCTTCGCCCCATGATGACCGGGTGTCCCATGGTGATGGCCCTGAAGCGGGCCAGATCATCGGGGAGGTGCCACGGGATTCTCCCCTCCTTCCCGATGACCCGGTTCCCGGCCATGGCGGCGATGATAGTTATGGTCATGCCGTCTCCTCCAACTCCAGCACCTCGCTGGTGGTGACGGCCCGCCGCTCCGTGAGGTAGCCGTACCACTTGAGGAGCATGTCACAGAGGGTCACCACCGCCAGCATCGCCATCACCACCACGAGCCCCGCGTTCATGCGGAAGGTGAAGGCCTCGGCGGCCGCAGGGGCCGCGGCAGCCTTGCCGAGGAAGCTGCCGGTCAGCTTCCAGGAGGCGGTGAAGGTGGTGGCGTACATGAAGGCCATGGGGATGACGGTGGTCCAGGCATAGCGGACCTTGCCGCCCTTGATGAGGATCGTGGTTCCTACCCCCAGGGCGATGGCGGCCAGGAGCTGGTTGGAGACCCCGAACATGGGCCAGATGGTGGAGACGTTCCCCGACCAGATCAGGTACGACCAGGCGGCCACCACGAGAAGGCTCGTGACAATGATGCCGGGGAGCCAGTTCTGGCGTCCCAGGGGGGCGTAGACCCGGCTCCCCAGCTCCTGGAGGAGGAAGCGGGCCACCCGGGTGCCGGTGTCGACGGTGGTGAGGATGAAGAGGGCCTCGAACATGAGGGCGAAGTTGTACCAGTAGGGCATGAGCCCCTTCATGCCGGGGAGGGACGAGAGAATGGAGGCCATCCCCACGGCCAGGGAGACGGCGCCGCCGGGGCGGCCGGCCACGTCGGTCCCCACCATGGCCGACAGCTCCCGGACCCGCTCCACCGGAAAGCCCAGGGCCCCGATGGCGTCGAAGGAGAGCTTCGTGTTGATGGCGAAGTAGTCGCCGGGGATGAGGATCGTGGCCGCCACCAGGGCCATGACCGCCACGAACCCCTCGGCCAGCATGGCGCCGAAGCCGATCATGGGGATCTCCCGCTCGCTCATGATCATCTTCGGCGTGGTTCCCGAGGAGATGAGGGAGTGGAAGCCGGAGACCGCCCCGCAGGCAATGGTGATGAACATGAAGGGGAAGAGTTTACCCGGGATGACCGGGCCGCCGCCGTTCACGAACCGGGTCACCGCCGGCATCTGGAGGGTTGGGGCCATGAAGACCACCCCGAAGGCCAGCAGGATCACGGTGCCGATCTTCATGTAGGTGGAGAGGTAGTCCCGGGGGCAGAGGAGCATCCAGACCGGGAGGATGGAGGCGATGAGGCCGTAGGCGGCCATGGCAAGGGTCAGCCCCCCCTTCCCCAGACTGAAGAAGGGCTCCAGGGGGGAGCCGGGGATGTAGTGGCCGCTGAAGACCGCCAGGAGAAGGAGCACGAAGCCGATGGCGCTCACCTCCCCCACCCGGCCGGGGCGGATCCTGTAGAGGTAGAGCCCCATGAAGAGGGCGATGGGGATGGTGAGGAAGATGGTGAAGGTCCCCCAGGGGCTCTTGGCCAGGGAGTTCACCACCGCCAGCCCCAGACCCGCCAGGGCCACGATCAGGATGAAGAGGATGGCGAGCGACGCCGCCAGCCCCCCCACCGGCCCGATCTCGTCCTTGGCGATCCGGGCCAGGGAGCGGCCGTTGCGCCGCACCGACGCCGCCAGGATCACCATGTCGTGGACCGCCCCCACCAGCACGGCCCCCACCAGGAGCCAGAGGAAACCGGGAAGATAGCCGAACTGGGCCGCCAGCATCGGCCCGATGAGGGGGCCCGCCCCGGCGATGGCCGCGAAGTGGTGGCCGAAGAGGACCCAGCGGTTGGTGGGGTGATAGTCCATGCCGTCGGCCAGGCGCCGGGCCGGGGTCTTCAGGCGGGGATCGAGGGAGAGGACTTTTGCCGCCAGAAAGGCGCCGTAGAAGCGGTAGGCGACCAGATAGAAACAGGCGGCGGCCGTCACCAGCCAGAGGGCGTTCACCTTCTCCCCCGGGTTCACGATGCCGGCCACCACGGCAAGGGATGCGGCCGCCACCGCCGAAATCACCAGCCAGACGAACTTTCCGAGCATCTTTTCGCCTCCTTTTCCGCAGAGAGCCTCGGTTAGACATCTCCAACAGTGCCGGAAACGGGGCAAAAAATCAAGCGCTCCGGGGGGTTGGACTACCCAAGCCTTATGAGAAGAGCGCCGGCAAGAATGACAAGCGCCGCTCCGAACCTTATGCGGCCGCACGATTCACCCAGGAAGAGGATCCCGATCAGCACCCCCACCAGGATGCTCACCTGACGGACCGGCACGGCATAGCTCATGGGGGAGAGGTTCAGACCGTAGCGGAAGGTGAGAAAGGAGGCCATCATCACCGGACCGCTCACGAGGATGAGAGGCCAGTGCTCCCGCAGCTCCTCGGCAATCAGGGGGCGATAGCAGGGGCGCAGGAGATTGACCGACATGAGCCCCAGCATGATGAGGACAAGGAAGTAGGTGAAGTACAGGGGGGAGTAGTCCCGCACCCCCACCTTCTCGGCGATGGACCCCAGGGAATAGATGAAACCGGCCGCCAGGGCGTTTCGGACGGAAGGGGAGCCGAGATTGCGGAAGGGGCGGAGGAATTCATCCAGGGAGAGGCGCTCCATCTGCACCGAGAAGGCCCCCAGGATCACCAGCAGAATCCCCGCGACCCCCGGCATCGAGAGTCGCTCCCCCAGGATGCTCATCCCCCAGATGGGGACGTAGACCATGGATGTCTGGGAGAGGGGGTAGACCACCGACAGATCTCCCCCCCGGTAGGCGCGGCCGTTGAAGAGGTGATAGAGGACAAAGCAGACCGCTCCAGCCGTCACCAGCAGGAGGGTCATGGGGTCGGGCCAGCGGAAGGGCTCCGGCAGAAATGGAATGGTGAGGGTAAAGAGTGCCCCGGAGGCCACGAACATCCACCAGATGAAGACCGTCTTGTGGCGGCTCCGCTTCACCAGCAGGTTCCAGAGGGCGTGCATCACGGCGGAGATGACGATGAGGGTAAAGGCGAGAGTGCTCATCAGGGGAGTATAGCGAAACTAAAATTTTAGTGATACTAAAAAATATGCACCCCAGCGGAGCAGCCTGGCGCTGCGGATCATGCCGCATGAAGACTGGGTGGTCCCTCTTGCAGCAATTCCCCCCTAGAACTTGCTCCGGTCACCGCCGGATGAACGCTCCAGTCTTTTCTCCCGGACTTGCCGGTCTTCAACCGCTGCCTTTTCTGCCAGCTTGTCGTCAACGTACAGGACGACCACCTCTCCGTTGATCATCTTCCAGTGCGATTCCATTGTTACCGTGTCGCCGCCCCCCTTCCAGCTGCGACGTTTGACATCACGCACCTTGTCGACCAGTCCTCCGATCATGTTTTCAGCAGGGGGTTCCCCCTGATCCGCATATTTGGTGTCAAGCTGCCGGGCAATGGCGTCGGCCAGAACATCCATGTCCGCCTTTTCCGAAGACAGGGGGAGCATTACCGTTACACGCAGCGTGTGGAGTACCCGAGTCAAGGGGGAAAAGGAAAACAGAATCTTCGCATCATACCCCATGAGTTTGGTGTCGCATTGGTATTCAACCCTGACGGCCAAATCTTCCGGCTCCTTTTTCGAAAACAACCCGCCACCCGCCGGCTTGAGGGAAAGATTCTTCCTTTTCCCTGCTTCAATGGCCCGGTCGGTTTTCATGCCTGATTTCCACACGTCGAATACAAAGGCCTCCGCCGATGCGGATGCAATCAGCAAAAGCACCAACACTGAGAGTATGCTTTTGGTTGCTGTCATGGGGGTCATCTGTTTCCTCCTGAGTCGGTGACGGATGCTGCGACCTCAACGGCGGTGCGCCGCCTCCCTGGCGGCGCCATCGTACCAAAGGCAAATCGTATTTCTTGCTCGTTCATGTCACTACTCCTGCCCCCTCGCCTCCCCACGGCTTCCGCGCCACCACCTGCACCACGGCGCCGCGCCCCGTGTGAAGCCGCCCTTCCACCACGTCCCGCTCCATCTCCCGGCCCTGCAGAAACTCCAGCCCGGCCAACTCTTCCCGCAGGCCGGCAAGGGTCATCATCAGCTCCTCCGACGGCGGGCCGCCGGTCCGCAACGTCAGCTGGGCGGGAGTATAGGCCTCCAGGATGAAGAGCCCCCCGGGGCGGAGCCCCTCCGCCACCCGGCGGTGGAGAGCCCGGCGTACCTGGGGTGGCACGTGGCAGAAGATGGAGACGATGGCGTCCCATCTCCCCGGCTCCATGGCAAAATTGGCCAGGTCGGCGACCACCGTCTCGATCCGGACCCCGTTTTCCATGGCAAGCCGCTCCGCCTTGGCAAGTCCCACGGCGGATGAATCCACCGCCACCACCCGATGCCCCCGGCGGGCCAGGAATACAGCGTTCCGCCCCTCCCCCTCCGCCAGACAGAGGACATCACCGGCCGGCATCGTCCCGCTTACCTGCACGAGAAAGGCGTTGGGCTCCCGGCCATAGACGAACTCTTCCGTATCGTAGCGATCATCCCATGGGGTTCTTTGAGTAGACATGGAAGCTCCCGGTCAGTTTTCAGGATCATGAAGGACATCGATCAAAGCAGCCGATCCCGCATCCATTGACACGGTAGCGCCCATCGATTACTGTTGCCCAGATCGTCGTCCAGACCTCAGCATACGACAGGAGCGAATCATGTGGCAAGGGCTCACGGATGAAACAAGGGACCGGCAGGCGCTGTTCGACATTGCCGTCAGGGACTGGATTGCGGGCTATGCGCTGAAACAGGGGACGATCCACTGCGGGAAGGGGTGCCATGCCTGCTGCAGCCTGGCGGTGAACTGCACCTTCACCGAGGCCCTCGCCGTTTCGGGAGCCCTTGCCGACCGCCACGCCGCCCCCCTTGCAGATCATGTGGCGAAAATCCGGGCTGCGGCCTTCGCCGCCCCCGATTTCCCGTCGTTTCTCCGGGCGCGCCGCGCCCTGGGGGGCTGCCCCTTTCTCGACGACGACGGCGCCTGCGGCGTCTACGGCCGGCGCCCCTTCTCCTGCCGCGCACTCCTCTCCACCAGGGAGAGCCGCTGGTGCGGCGCCGACTTCTCGACCCTGTCCCGGGGAGAAAAGCGGGCGTTCGTGGAGAGCCTCGACCAGACTGTGGCGGCCTTTCCCATGCACTACGTGAAAGCCACCCAGGACCTGGGGCAGGAGTTCGAGAGCCATGCCGCCGGCCGCATGGCGGAGACCTTCGGCTTCAGCCTCTACGGGAACCTGCCGGTCCTCGTCTTCCTGGAGCGGGAGCATCGGCTGAGCGAGACCGCCAGCGGTGGGATCGATGCGGTGCGGGAACTGGTGGCGCGGGCCGGCTGCAACCATCCCTTCCTCGTGACCTTTTCACCCTGACCCCCGCCGGACCTGGTGCCGGATCTCCCCGTACCGGCAGCAGGAGGTCAGGTGTTCGTTCACCATCCCCACCGCCCCCATGAAGGCATGGCAGATGGTGGCCCCCACAAAGTTGAATCCCCGTCCCTTCAAGTCCCTCCCCATGGCATCGGACTACTCCGTCCCGGCCGGCACCTTCATGTCACTTCCCGGCGCCCCGGGGCGTCTCCAATGCCTGCGCCAGGGGGAGGGTCAGGGTCTCCCCCACCTGAAGAACCTTCACGGTGGTGCCGGGGCTGGCCGTTTTCGTCGCCTCGGCGAACTCGCCGGGGGTGCCGGTCAGTGCCGGGAAGGTGCCGTAGTGCATCGGCACGGCAGCCCGGGCGCCCGTCAGCTTCACCGCCTGGGCGGCCCGCTTCGGCCCCATGGTGAACTTGTCGCCGATACAGACCAGCATCAGGTCAATGGGGCCGAAATCCTTCACCAGCGCCATGTCGCCGAACAGGTCCGTATCGCCGGTGTGGTAGATGGCCGGGCCGTTCTTGACCGAGATGACAAAGCCCCCCGGCTGCCCCCCGTACTGGAGGCTCTTCACCGGCACCGCCCCCCCTTCGGCCGCTTCGAGGCCCGAACCGTGCACGGCCGGAACGAACGCCACCTTCACCTCCCCGTCAAGGAGCGCAATCTGTCCGCCGAAATGGCCCGTCGTGGCAAAGCCGAACTGCTTCTCCGGAAAGCCGCCATACTGGACCATGGCCTTTCCCAGATCAAAGGTGGCCACCAGCTGGGCGCCGGTCTTCCTGGCTATTTCCACCGCATTGCCGATGTGGTCGCCATGACCATGGGTGAGGAGGATCAGGTCCGCCTTGTCAATGGCGGCAAGGGTTTCCGCCCCCCGGGGGTTCTTGGGGTTGGTGATCCACGGGTCGATGAAGAGAATCCTGCCGCCGGGGGTAACGATTTTGTAGGCCGATTGCCCAAGCCAGGTGACCTGGGTCAGCGGCGCGGCCAGAACGATAACCGGCAGGAGGGTACCGAGGGCGGCGGCAAACACGATGCGGAAAAAAAGGCGCGGGTTCATGGGGTTTCTCCTCTGTGGTGCTGGGTTTTTTGGCCTATTACCTAATCAGGTAGGAGGCTGACCCGCCATCGGCGGATCTTGCCGATTGTTGGGCTGTGCCTTATTCTCACCTGATCGATTGACATTATGTAGCCAACTGGCTACAATGTGCTCATGGTTGAAATTCGCAAAACAGAGCTCTTTGCCAAATGGCTTGACAACCTGCGTGATATCCAGGCCAAAGCTCGCGTCCTGGTTAGAATTGAACGCCTTGCATCAGGAAATGCAGGTGACGTAAAACCTGTTGGTGAAGGTGTTTCGGAAATGCGGATCGACTATGGTCCTGGTTATCGTGTTTATTTCATCCAACGCGGTAGCGAGTTGATTATCCTTCTGGCTGGTGGCGACAAGAGTAGCCAGTCTAAGGACATTAAATCAGCTATTCGGCTTGCGCAGAACTTATAGGAGTAAAAAATGCCTAAAACAACTACCAGTCGCTATGATGTTGCCGAACACCTTCGCACTCCGGAAGAAATGGCTGCCTATCTTGAGGCCTCCCTCGAAGAGGCTAATGGCGATGCCGCATTCATCGCCAAGGCCCTCGGTGATATAGCCCGTGCCAAAGGGATGTCTCAGGTGGCGCGTGATGCCGGTCTTTCTCGCGAAAGCCTGTATAAAGCGCTTTCAGGAGAGAGAGTTCCTGGTTTTGATACGATTCTTAAAATCGTTTCGGCTCTTGGACTCAAACTCCACGCAGGAGCGCGATAACTACCCCTTCTTCTGTCTTTTAAACCCGGATTTTCCATTGGGACACGAGATGCTGCTGTGATGAATTCCGAGCAGATTTTCCCCCGTTTGACAAGCCAATAGCAGGGACTATTGGTGCGGAAAACGGGGGGAAAGATGCCGGAATGCAT
>Ga0209172_10000591_pt1 | contig 97256 bp, 102 predicted proteins | sample LarsenN4metaG_FD_184113 | JGI IMG/M metagenome (GOLD analysis project Ga0209172, IMG submission 184113) | Hot spring sediment bacterial and archeal communities from British Columbia, Canada, to study Microbial Dark Matter (Phase II) - Larsen... ... | reverse complement strand
GCATGAACGAGCAGGCACCAGTGCGCTCACGAACCATTCACAGCGCATAGCGCCCATTTCACCGTTCCACTGAATTACCATGACCACTATCGCTCATATCATCAACGCAAGACCGACAGGCTGCTAGAGCGCCCCTTTGGTGGAAGGCAATGTGCCCGCCGCACGGGAATCGAGCTCGACCGCCATGCGCAACGCGCGGCCGAACGCCTTGAAGATGGTTTCCGCCTGGTGGTGCGCGTTCGCGCCCTTCAGGTTGTCGATGTGCAGCGTCACCTGCGCGTGGTTGACGAAGCCGCGGAAAAATTCGCGCACGAGATCGACGTCGAATTCGCCGACGCGCGCGCGCGCGAACCGGACCTCCATTTCGAGTCCCGGCCGGCCCGAAAGATCGACCACGACGCGCGACAGCGCCTCATCCAGCGGCACGTAGGCGTAGCCGTAGCGGCGAACGCCTTTCTTGTCGCCGAGCGCCCGGGCCAGCGCCTGCCCGAACGTGATGCCCACGTCCTCGACGGTGTGGTGCGCATCGATGTGGAGGTCGCCCTTCGCCGTGATCTCGAGATCGAAGGCGCCGTGCCGCGCGACCTGATCCAGCATGTGATCGAGAAACGGCACGCCGGTTTCAACCCGCGCATTGGGCATGCCGTCGAGCGCGAGCCTCACGCTGATCTGCGTCTCCAGCGTATTGCGGGTCACTTGCGCTTCACGCATGACTCGCATCTTTCGCGCCGCTCACGCGCAGCGTGGCGCGCAACGCTTCCAGGAACCGGCCGTTCTCGTCCGGCGTGCCGACGGTGACTCGCAGGCAATCCGCGAGCGCCGAGTGGCTGCCGTCGAGATTCTTGATGAGGATCCCGCGCGCCTTGAGTCCGCGAAACGTGTCGTTCGCGTCCGGCACGCGAAACAGGATGAAGTTTGCGGCGCTGGCAAAGGCCCGCACGCCGGGCAACGCCTGGAGCGCCTCGAACATCCGGGCGCGTTCCGCCTTGATGCCCGCGGCCTGCTCCGCGAGCACGTCGCGATGCTGCAGCACTCGCTCGGCGATGAGTTGAGTCAGCACGTTCACATTATACGGCAAGCGGACTTTATCGAGATGCCGGAGCCACGCGGGCGCACCGGCCAGCATTCCGAGGCGCAGCCCGGCGAGCCCGAGCTTGGAGAGCGTGCGCATCACCAGAAGGTTGGGATGCTCCGCGAGGCGCGACATGAAGCTGCGACCGGCGAAAGCGTGGTACGCCTCGTCGATGAGCACCAATCCCGGCGCCGCTTGCAGGATGCGCCCGATCGCCGCTTCGTCGTACAGATTTCCGGTCGGATTGTTGGGATAGGCGAGGACGATCAGCGCCGGACGATGCTGCGCGATCGCATCGAGCAGGCGATCGAGGTCCAGCTCGAACGCCGCGTCGAGCGGCACGCCCACGAAACGCATGCCGCAGAAATCCGCGATGAGCCGAAACATCACGAACGACGGCTCAACCCCGAGGACCACGGCGCCCGAACGCGCACACGCCAGCATCAGGGTCTGGATCAGCTCATCGGACCCGTTGCCGATCAGTATGTCGGCGCCGGCCGGCACCTCCATCGCTTCGCGCAGTCGCGCGCGCAACCGCGCGGCGCTCGGGTCGGGATAGCGATTCAAGGCGGCCTGCTCCACCAGCTTCGCGATCTCCGCGCGGAGCGGCGCCGGCAGCGCATACGGATTCTCCATCGCGTCGAGCTTGATCATGCCGGCGCTCTCCGGCACGTGATAGGCGGTGAGCGCGAGCACCTCGTCGCGGATGATCGATTCGGGCCCGGCCACGGTTAACGCGCTTTCATGCGGCACTCGGCCGAAAGGGCGTGCGCTGCAAGACCTTCGCCGCGTGCGAGTTCCGCCGCGACGGCGCCGAGCGTCCTCGCGCCTTCGCGCGACACGGCGATCACGCTCGAGCGCTTCTGGAAGTCATAGACGCCGAGCGGGGAGGAAAAGCGCGCCGTGCGCGAGGTCGGCAACACGTGGTTGGGGCCGGCGCAGTAATCGCCGAGCGCTTCGGATGCGTAGCGGCCGAGGAAGATCGCACCCGCGTTGCGGACCTTCGCAGCGAGCGCCCGCGGGTCCTCGACCGAAAGCTCGAGGTGCTCCGGCGCGATGCGGTTCACGAGCGCGCACGCTTCGTCGAGATCGCGCACCCGGATAAGCGCGCCGCGGGCCGCGAGCGCCGCGCGGATCACGTCGCGCCGCGGCATCGCCGGCAGCTCGCGCTCGATGCTCGCGGCGACAGCGTCGATGAAGCCGCCGTCGGGGCTCAGGAGTATCGCCTGCGCGAGCTCGTCGTGCTCGGCCTGCGAGAAGAGGTCCATCGCGATCCAGCCGGGATCGGTGCCGCCGTCGCACACCACGACGATCTCGGAGGGACCGGCCAGCATGTCGATCCCCACCACGCCGAATACCCGGCGCTTGGCGGCGGCGACGTAGGCGTTGCCGGGCCCGACGATCTTGTCCACGGCCGGGATCGTCGCTGTCCCGTACGCGAGCGCGGCAATCGCCTGCGCCCCGCCGATCGTGAACACGCGATCGACGCCGCACAGCAATGCCGCCGCGAGCACGAGGTCGCTGCGCTCGCCGCCCGGGGTGGGCACCGACATGATGATTTCGCGCACGCCTGCGACGCGCGCCGGGACAGCATTCATGATGACCGACGACGGATAAGACGCCTTGCCGCCCGGAACGTAGAGCCCGACGCGATCGAGCGCCGTCACGTTCTGCCCGAGCTCGGTGCCGTCCGGCTCGGTGTAGCTCCAGCTATGCGCAAGCTGCCTTTCGTGGTAGGCGCGCACCCGTTTCTCCGCGGTCGCCAGCGCCTCGCGCTGCGCGGGCGGCACGGCCGCGAGCGCACGCTCGAGTTCGCGGCGAGGAATCTCGAGCGCTGCCGCGGCATCGACGTCCATGCGGTCGAAGCGCCGCGTGTACTCGAGCAGCGCCTCATCGCCGCGCGCCTTCACCTCATCAAGGATGGCTGCGACCGCGGCCTCCACCGCCGGGTCCTGGGCGCTTTCGAACGCGAGGAGCGTGCGCAGCTCCGCTTCGAATCCGGGCGCGCGCGTGTCGAGCCTGCGTATCGTGTTCATTGGACGGCCCGCGCGAACGCGTCGAGCAGCGGTTGAATGTCCTTGCGCCTCAACTTGAGCGCGGCCTGATTGACGACGAGGCGCGCGCTCACGGCCGCGACCTCTTCCACCGCCTTCAGATTGTTCGCGCGCAAGGTGTTGCCCGTGCTCACGAGATCGACGATCGCATCGGCGAGCCCGGTAAGCGGCGCGAGCTCCATCGAGCCGTAGAGCTTGATCAGATCGACGTGTATCCCTTTGGCTGCAAAGTGCTCGCGCGCGGTCTGGACGTATTTGGTGGCGACCTTGAGGCGCGCGCCCTGCCGTGCCGCGCGTCCGTAGTCGAACTCGCGCGGCACCGCGACCATCATGCGGCAGCGCGCGATCCCGAGATCGAGCGGCTGGTACAGCCCCTGCCCGCCGTGCTCGTCGAGGACGTCCTTGCCCGCGACGCCGAGCTCGGCCGCGCCGTACTGCACGTAGGTCGGAACGTCGGATGCGCGCACGATGATGACGCGCACGTCGCGGCGGCTGGTGTCGAGCACGAGCTTGCGCGAGCTTTCCGGGTCGTCGGCGATGCGGATGCCGGCCGCCTCGAGGAGCGGCAGCGTCTCGTCGAAGATGCGCCCGCGGGAGAGCGCGATCGTGATCACGGGGATGCTGGAATGATCAAAGCCGCATTTTAGCATTCGCCCTCAGCGCGCGCGGCGGATGCGGGCGCCGAGCCGCGAGAGCTTCTCCTCGATGCGTTCGTAGCCGCGATCGAGGTGATACACGCGATCGACGACGGTGGTGCCGCGCGCCACCAGACCTGCGAGCACGAGCCCGGCGGAAGCGCGCAGATCGGTCGCCATCACGGCGGCGCCATCGAGATGCGACACGCCCTTGACGACCGCCGTATTGCCCTCGACCTCGATGTCGGCGCCGAGCCGGCGCAGTTCCTGCACGTGCATGAAGCGGTTCTCGAAAACGGTCTCGGTGACGAGCGCCGTGCCGCGCGCGATGCTGTTGAGGGTGACGAACTGCGCCTGCATATCGGTCGGGAAAGCCGGATACGGCGCAGTGCGCACGCTGACCGCGTTGAGCCCGCCGTTCGCCTCGACACTCACCCAGTCCGGTCCGGTCGCGATTTGCGCGCCGGATTCGCGCAGCTTGTCGAGCACCGCGTCGAGGCTGCCGGGGGAGGCGCCCTGCAACCGCACGGCGCCGCCGGTCGCCGCCGCCGCGACCAGAAACGTGCCGGTTTCGATGCGGTCCGGCATCACCCGGTGGGTCGCGCCGTGGAGCGTCTCGACGCCTTCGATCGTGATGACGTCGGTGCCGGCGCCGCGCACGCTCGCGCCCATCGCGTTCAGGCACTCGGCGAGATCCACGACCTCCGGCTCGCGCGCCGCATTCTCGATCACCGTGACGCCTTCCGCGAGCGTCGCGGCCATCATGAGGTTTTCCGTCCCCGTCACCGTCACGAGATCGAGACAGATGCGCGTCCCGCGCAGGCGTCCGGCACGCGCGAGCATGTAGCCGTGCTCGATGGCGATCGTCGCGCCCATCGCCTGCAGTCCCTTGATGTGCTGGTCCACCGGTCGCAGCCCGATGGCGCAGCCGCCGGGGAGCGACACGCGCGCTTCGCCAACGCGCGCCAGCAGCGGCCCCAGGACAAGCACGGAGGCGCGCATCGTCTTCACGAGCTCGTAAGGGGCGACGGGATTTGCGAGCTGCGCCGCGCAGAGCTCCACGCCGAGCTTGTCGTCGAGCGCGACGGTCACCCCCATCTGCCCGAGGAGCGTCAGCATGGTGGTCACGTCGCGCAGATGCGGGACGTTGCGCACGACGAGCGGCTCGGAAGTGAGCAGTGCGGCCGTCAGGATCGGGAGCGCCGCATTCTTGGCTCCGGAGACCTCGATCTCCCCCTCGAGCCGCGCGCCGCCTTCGATGACGAGCTTGTCCATGGAGGCCGGCGCGTCAGCCGCGCCACTCCTCCGGCGTGAGCGTGCGCATCGACAGCGCGTGTATCTCTCCGCGCATGCGATCCCCGAGCGCGCGGTACACGAGCTGGTGGCGCTGCACCCGCGATTTGCCGCGAAACTCGGCGCTCACGACGACCGCTTCGAAATGGTGGCCGTCGCCGCTCACTTCGCAGTGATCGCAGGCGAGACCGCCCGCGATCAGCGCCCTGATTTCGTCCGGTTGGATCATCGTCGTGTACCTGTCAGTGTCGGAGCTTGTAGCCGGACTTGAGCAGCCACAGCGTGAGCCATGATAAGGCGAGAAAAGAGAGACCGACAATCGCCAGACTCGTGAAGGGCGACACGTCGGCGTGCCCGAAGAAGCCGTAGCGAAAGCCGTCGATCATGTAAAAGATGGGGTTGAGATGCGACAGCCCCTGCCAGAAGGCTGGCAGGGAATGGATCGAGTAGAAGACGCCGGATAGAAAGGTGAGCGGCAGGATGATGAAGTTCTGGAATGCCGCAAGCTCGTCCACCTTGTCGCTGTAAATGCCGGCGATGATGCCGAGCGCGCCCATGATGCCGCTGCCCGCGACGGCAAAGGCGAGCGCCCATCCCGGATGCGCGAACTCGAGATCGACGAACCACACGGTCGCGACGAACACGCCCGCGCCGACGACCAGCCCGCGCGCCACGGCGGCGAGGAGGTAGGCGAGGTAGAACTCGCGGTGCGAGAGCGGCGGCAACAGCACGAAGATGATGTTGCCGGTCATCTTCGATTGCATCAGGCTCGAGGAGCTGTTGGCAAACGCGTTCTGCAGCACGGACATCATGGCGAGCCCGGGCACGAGAAACGCCGAATACGACACGCCCGGAAACGGCTCCACGTGGTCTCGCAGCGTGTGCGAGAAGACGAGCAGGAACAGGAGTGCCGTCACGACCGGCGCGAGGATGGTCTGCACGCTCACCTTCCAGAAGCGCAGCCACTCCTTGCGGAAGAGCGTATAGAAGCCGATCAGCCGCGAGTACTCGGCACCGCCCGGCGTCTCCCGGGCCGCCTTGGCGTATCCGTTCCCTACCGTCATGATTTCTGCATGATCTGCACGAACACCTCTTCCAGATCCGGCTGCATCACCTCGATCTCCTGCACCCGCATGCCGGCCTCGCGCAGCGCGCGCATGAGCAGCTCGAGTTCGCCATAGTCGTGCAGCGCCAGCCGGTAGGCGCCGTTCGCGCGCCGCTCCACGACCCCGCCGGCGATCCGCTCCGGCAGGCGGTCAGGCTCGACGCGCAACTCCACGTAGCACCCGGAATGCATTCTCAGGAGATTGTGCGTCGTGTCGAGGGCGACGATCTTGCCGTCCTTCAGCATCGCGATGCGCCCGCACAACGCCTCAGCTTCCTCGAGGTAGTGCGTGGTCAGCACGATGGTATGGCCGTCGCGATTGAGGCTGCGGATGAAGCGCCACAGCGCCTGCCGCAGCTCGACGTCCACGCCGGCGGTAGGCTCGTCGAGGACGATCACCGGCGGCTTGTGAACGAGCGCCTGCGCCACCAGCACCCGGCGCTTCATTCCGCCCGAGAGCGCCCGCATGTTGGTGTCCGCCTTGTCGGTGAGATCGAGGTGATGCATGACTTCGTCGATCCACGCGCGGCTGCCGCGAATGCCGAAGTAGCCTGCCTGGAACGAGAGCGTCTCGCGAACCGTGAAGAACGGATCGAACACGAGCTCCTGCGGCACCACGCCGAGCGCCCGCCGGGCGTCGCGGTACTCCGCCCGCACGTCATGGCCCATCACGCGGGCGCGCCCGCTGGAGGCGAGCGTGAGCCCGGCGAGGATGCTGATCAGCGTGGTCTTGCCGGCGCCGTTCGGACCGAGCAGCCCGAAAAACTCGCCGGGCGTGATCGCGAGCTCGACATCGCTGAGCGCCTTGAGCGCGCCGTAGTGCTTCGAGACGCGCTCGACCTCGATCGCCGGAATCATCCAGCGCCGATCAGCTCGTTTACGCCGTAGAGCCGGGCGAGGCTCTTCAGGTTGTCGGGAAGATTCACGAACTCGATGCGGTGGTTGCGGCGCTCGGCCGCCCGCCGCCACTCGAGGAGCAGGCTGACCGCGGCGGAATCGACTTCGGTCACCCCGGAGAGATCGACGGCGAGGCCGTCGCCCGCGAAGGCGCGGTTGCCCTCCTCGAGCACGGCTGCCGCATTCCGGATCGTCAGCGGTCCGCTCACCGTGCAGCGGCCGCCGTCGCAGGTGATCATCCGCCCTGCACCTGCTGCGCGAGCTCGCGGTTGCGCTCGCTCAACGTGCGGATCAGCCCGTCGACGCCGCTCTTCTGGATCTCCGAGTTGAACGTGTTGCGATAGTTCTCCACGAGGCTTACGCCCTCGATCTTGACGTTGTAGACCTTCCAGCCCTCGCCCGTCTTCTCCATGCTGTAGTCGACGGCGACCGGCTGCCCCCCGGGCCGGTTGATGAAGGATTGCACCACGACGTCGGTGTCCCCGGGCTTCATGCGCGCGGGCCGATATTCCACCGTCTCGTTGCGATATTGCGTGAACGCGGCGGTGTAGGTCCGCACGAGCAGCACGCGGAACTCCCCCACCAGCACCCTCTGCTGCTCGGGGCTCGCCTGCCGCCAGTTGCGGCCCATCGCGAGCTGCGTCATGCGCGTGAAATTGAAGTGCGGCACGATCTTCGACTCCACGAGCTGCAGCACGCGCTTGCGGTTGCCCGCCTGGATCTCCTTGTCGGCCCGCACGATCGCCAGCACTTCGTCGGTCACGCTTTTCGCCAGGGCGTCCGGCGCGAGCTCCGCGCCCCACGCCGGCACGGCGAGAACGAATGCAACGAGGGGAAACAGGAACCGGTATGTCATCGCCTTACCCTTCGCTTTTGCTCAACATGGCTACTTCCTCGCTTCGCCGCCCTCGGCCGCCTTGCTGTAGAGGAACTGGCCGATCAGCTTCTCGAGCACCACCGCGGATTGCGTGAGCTTGAAGGTCTCCCCATCCTTGATGTTCTGCGAGTCGCCGCCCGCCTCCACGCCGACGTACTGCTCGCCGAGCAGCCCGGACGTGAGAATGGACACCGAGCTGTCCCTGGGAAACTGGTAGCGCCGGTCGATGTTCATCAGCACGCGCGCGCGAAAGCGCTCGTTGTCGAACTGGATCTGGTCCACGCGCCCCACGACGACGCCGGCGCTCTTCACCGGCGCACGCGGCTTGAGTCCCCCGATGTTGTCGAATTCGGCATAGACGCGGTAGGTCTCTCCGACGTTGAACGTCTCGCTCGCGTTGCCCACCTTGAGCGCGAGGATGAGCAGCGCGGCGATGCCGGCCGCGACGAAGACGCCTACCCACAAATCGAGAACGCTGCGTTCCATGGAGTCACGCTCCTCTGAACATAAACGCGGTGAGAACGAAATCGAGCCCGAGGATCGCGAGCGACGAGGTCACGACGGTGCGCGTGGTCGCGCGCGACACCCCCTCGGCGGTGGGCGGCGCGTCGTAGCCCTCGAAAAGCGCGATGGCGGTCACCGTCACGCCGAAAACGACGCTCTTGATCACGCCGTTCACGATGTCATTGCGGAAATCGACCGATGCCTGCATCTGCGACCAGAACGCGCCGGCATCGACCCCGATCAGCACGACGGCGATGAGATAACCCCCGAAGACGCCGACCGCGCTGAACATGGCCGCAAGCAACGGCATCGAAATGAGTCCGCCCCAGAAGCGCGGCCCGACGACGCGCGCGATCGGATCGACCGCCATCATTTCCATGGCGGAAATCTGCTCCGTCGCCTTCATGAGCCCGATCTCGGCGGTCATCGCGGAACCGGCGCGGCTCGCGAAGAGCAGCGCGGCGACGACGGGGCCCAGCTCACGGGTGAGCGACAACGCGACGAGCGTGCCGACCGCCTCGGCCGACCCGTAACGCTGCAGCGTCTCGTAGCCCTGGAGCCCGAGCACCATGCCGACGAAAAGGCCCGAGACGATGATGATGATGAGCGACAGCACACCTGCAAAATAGATTTCCTTGATGACGAGCTGGAAGCGCCGGAAGCTCGTGCCCGAGCGCATCAGCACCGAAACGAAGAAGCGGCTCGCGTACCCCAGGCGCCAGATCGCGTCGATGCATCGGCTCCCCAGGCGGCGCAGGAGCGCCGCGACGCGCTCAAGCATGCGCGCTCCCGAAGCCCAGCTCGCGCGCGAGGCCCCGCCCCGGATAATGGAACGGCACCGGCCCGTCCATCTCGCCCCACACGAACTGATGCACAAAAGGCGCCTGCGACTTGCGGATGTCGTCCGGCGTGCCGTGCGTCACGACCACCCCCTCGGACATGAAGTAGACGTAATCGACGATCTTGAGCGACTCCTGCACGTCGTGCGTCACCACGATGGACGTCGCCCCCAGCGCATCGTTGAGGTGGCGGATCAGGTTCCCGATCACGCCGAGCGAAATCGGATCGAGCCCGGCGAAAGGCTCGTCGTACATGACGAGCATCGGGTCGAGCGCCACCGCGCGCGCGAGCGCGACGCGACGGGCCATCCCGCCCGAGAGCTCGGAAGGCATCATGTTGTGCGCGCCGCGCAGCCCCACGGCATCGAGCTTCATCAGCACAAGGTCGCGGATCATCGATTCCGGAAGGTCGGTGTGCTCGCGCATCTGGAAAGCGACGTTGTCGAACACCGTCATGTCGGTGAAGAGCGCGCCGAACTGGAACAGCATGCCCATCTTGCGGCGCAGTGCGTAGAGCCCTTCGCTGTCGAGATCGCTCGTCACCTCGCCCGCGACCCGCACCTCGCCTTTCGTGGGCTTGAGCGCGCCGCCGATCAACCGCAGCAGCGTGGTCTTGCCGCAACCGCTCAGTCCCATGATGCTGACCACTTTGCCGCGGGGCACCACCATGTTGATGCCCTTCAGCACCGGACGCACCTCGTACGCGAAGCTCACATCCTTGATTTCGACGAGATTTTCCACCGCCATGGCAGGCGCCGCGGCCGATAAAAGGCGCTAATTCTAAACCACTTTCCGCAGCGTCACCAGCAAACAGCCAGACGCGAAACGGGTGCGAACATTGGAAAGGAAGCAGCGAGCTGGCATGCTTGGCGCATGGATTGCGATCTCTTCTTCGAAGTCGCGCTTCCCGAGCACAGCGGATGGACGGAGCCGGGTCTCTATCGCGACACGCTCGCGGCGATCGAGCACGCGGATCGGCTGGGCTACCGCTGCGCGTGGCTGGTGGAGCACCACTTCCTGCGCGGCTATTCGCATGCATCGAAGCCCGAACTGCTGCTCGCGGCGGCGGCGGCGAGAACGCGCCGCATCCGCCTCGGGCACGCGGTGATCCCGCTGCCGCTGCACCATCCGGTTCACGTTGCCGAGCGCGTCGCGGCGCTCGACATCCTCTGCGGCGGGCGCCTCGAGGTCGGCATCGGGCGCGGCTTCTCCCCGCGCGAGTACGCGGTCTTCGGCGTACCGATGGGAGAGAGCCGCTCGCGCACCGAGGAGAGCCTCGACATCCTGCGCGCGAGCTTCGCGCGCAGTCCGGTCACATATAGAGGACAGCACTATCGACTGGAGGATGTCGACATCCTGCCTCACGTCGTGCAGGAGCCGCATCCACCGCTCTGGACGGCGGCAGTGAGCCCCGAGACCTACGCGTGGGCCGCGGCACGCGCGCTCGGCGTGCTGGCGGGGCCGTTCAAGCCGTGGTTCATGGTGAAGCACGATCTCGGCCGTTACCGGCGCGCCTGGAACGCCGAGGCGCCTCCCCGCGTCGGCATGACCGTCGGCGTGCTGTGCCTCGAAGACGGCGCGCGCGCGCGCCGACTCGCGGCGGAGGCCTTCACCTGGTACTACCGCCAGCTCTTCGCCGTGACATTGCCGGTGCTCGAGCGGCTCTACCCGAGCTACGAGCAGCTCCACGAGCTGGGCCGATTCCGCAGCCTCATGAAGCTTGGCATCCATCTGGGATTGCTCGACACCTTCGGGCTGACCGTCGTCGGCGATCCGCAAGAATGCCGGGCGAAGGTGAGGAAATACGCAGAGGCCGGGATCACGCATTTATTGTGCGCGTTCGGCGCGGGCGTGATCGAGCCGCGCATCGTGGCCGAATCGCTCGAGCTCTTCGCCGCCGAAGTGATGCCATGTGCCGTGGCGGCGCGCGCACCGGAATCCGAGGTTGCGGGCGCGCCTTCCCCGCTCACCGGAAGCTCGTAGCGCCATGCGCGTCTTCGTGACCGGCTCGAGCGGGCACCTCGCCTCCGTGCTGCTGCCGCGGCTCTGCGCCGATCCGGCGGTGGAGCACGTGCGCGGAATCGATCTCAAAGTGCCGCGCTTTCGCCATCCCAGGTTCGAGGCGATCGTGGCCGATACGCGCGACCCCGCACTCCCTGGTTTGCTGGATGGTTGCGATTCGCTGGTGCACCTCGCGTTTGTGGTGCTGCGCGGCAGGATGCCCGCATCCGTCATGCGCGAGATCAACGTCGAGGGCACGCGTGCGGTGTTCCGCGCGGCGCGGCGCGCGGGGTTGCGCCGGTTGATCCACCTTTCGAGCGCCGCGGTGTACGGGAGCGGCAGCGATATTCCCGAGGACGCGCCGCTCGCCCCGCTCCGCGGCTTTCTCTACGCCTCACACAAGGCCGAAGTGGAAAGCATGCTCGAGCGCGAATATCCGGAAGCGGTGCGGCTGCGCCCTCACGCGATCCTCGGCCCGGACGCGCAGCCCCTGCTGCTGCGGCTCCTGCGCCAGCCGTGCTATCTGCGGCACCGGCAAGGCGATGCGCGGCTGCAATGCGTGCATGAAGACGACGTCGCGGACGCCGTGCTGCTCGCGCTCACGCGGGAGGTGCGCGGGCCGTTCAATCTCGCGGCTCACGGCAGCTTTTCGTTCGCCGAAGCGATCCGCAGGCGCCGGCGTTTGAGCCTGGGATTGCCGCCGCGCGTGGCGCGCGCCGGCGTCGGCGTCGCATGGCGCGTGTTCGGGTGGGGCGGAGAACCGGCGTGGATCGACGGGCTTTCGCGCACGCTCACGCTCGACTGCGCGCGCGCGCGCGCCGAACTCGGCTGGCACCCGCAACACGGTATCGACGCGACGCTCGCCGCGGCGTTGGCGTAGGCGCTTCGAAGGCCGTCAGGAAGTTGCTGTCGCCGCTCGCCGCGGCGTATCGACGCCGTTGCGACAGTACAGGTTGTAGAGCGTCTCGAGGACCGCCGTCGCCGCCTTCCCCGACAGGGAGTAGAACACCGTCTGCCCCGCGCGTCGCGCCGCGACGATTCTCTCCCGGCGCAGTCGCGCGAGATGCTGCGAGAGCGCGGACTGGCTCAGGCCGACCACGCGCTCCAGCTCGCCGACGGATTTCTCGCCCTCGGCGAGATGACACAGGATCATCAGGCGAAAGGGATTGCTCATCGCCTTGAGCAACTCCGCCACCCGCATCGCGTTGCGCTTCAGCTCCGCGCTCTGCTTCGCGCTTGCGCTCTTCGCTGCGCGCTTCACGTTCCGTGTGCCCGCACGCGCGCGGTCATGGGGCCGAACTCGGCCCACCGCGCGGTCAGGCGCAGCCGGCAAACCCGTCCGCATTCATCTTCGCCTCATACTTGGCGCCCACTTGAGCGCCGGGGGTCAGCGCGGCCTTGACCGCGGGCCAGTCCTCCGGCTTGATGATCACGAGCCATCCCGCGCCGTACGGATCTTCGTTGGCGAGCGAAGGCTTCGCCACCAGTGCCTCGTTCACCGCCGCGATCGAACCGCCGGCGAGCGACTTCGCCGGCCCTACCCACTTGCCCGACTCGACCGTCGCGCACGACTTTCCGGCCTGGACGTCCCGCCCCACCTTCTTCGGCGTGAAGGCGACGAGCTGGCCCGCCATTGCGGTCGCCACGGTGGTCATTCCGAGCTTGACGGTGCCGTCGTCGAGCTCCCTGAACCAGATGTGGTTGTCGACGTCGTACAGGAGATCGTCGGGCAGATTGCATCCGCGCACTACGGGCATGATTCACGCACCCCCTTGAGAGGCCTGGAGCCGGAGCGGCCGGGAAGCGCAGCAGAACTCGCCCAATCCCTCGACCTCGATCTTTCCCGTTATGAACAGCACGACGTGCTTCGCGAGCAGCGCCATCATGCGCTGGCGGCCCGCGCTGTCCGGATGGTCCGGCTCCATGCGCAGCATATTGTAATGCCAGGCGATCTCGCGGCAACTCTCGCGGCACGCATTGAAGCTCGGCACGCCGCGCGCGCCCTGCCGATGCAGGGCGAGGAGGCGAAACCCTTCGCGTGTTTCGTCCGTGGGCTGCCCGCCGCGCGCGACGACCCAGTGCTCCAGCGCCTCTTCGGCGATGGCGAGGAGCCACTGCGCCGCCTCGCCCGCGTCCGGCTGCGGCGCGAACGCCTCCAGTTCGCGCTCGAGTGTCGCGAGCGGCCTCATGCGAGCCCCCGCGCGCGCAGCACCTCGTCCGCGTCCGAGACGTTCTCGTGCACGCCGAGCTTGCGCGGAGAGACTCCGAGCGCGATGCCGAGAAGCTGCGTGAAGTAGAGCATCTTCACCTGCGTTTTCTCGCCGAACACCTTCTCCGCGCGCACCTGGTGCATTTCCAGCCCCGAGTGGCAGGTCGGGCACTCGGTGGCGATCACTTCGGCGCCCGCGGCCTCCGCCGCGCGCAGGATGTTCAGCACGAGCTTCGTGGACGTATCGCTGTCGGAAAGCGTGTGCGCGCCCCCGCAGCATGCGGTTTTCAGCGGAAAATCGACGATCTCGGCGCCCGCGGCCGCAAGCAGATCGTCCATGTAATGCGGCTGCGAGGTCGATTCGCTGCCCGGCCCGCGATCCTTCTCCGGAAAGATGTGGCGCGGGCGGGTGTACATGCAGCCGTAGTAATTCGCGACTTTGAGTCCGTTCAGCGTGTTGCGGAGCCGGCGCTTCAACTCCTGCTCGCCGATGCCGTGCTTGATCCAGTCGAGCGCGTGTATGGTCTCCACCTGCCCCGCGCGATACGCGGCGTGCCCCGCCTTCCTCGAGATGCGCTCGACGACTTCGCGCGACGCATCGTCGTGCGCGAGATCGTACTCCGCCTTCTTGAGGTTATGGTAGCAGCCGTTGCACGGGGCCATCACCACCTTGGCGCCCATCTCGTTCGCCGCGATCGACATGACGCGCGCGGAGAGGTAGGTCTGCACCTTCGGATCGACGTTCTTCACCTCCATCGCCCCGCAGCAGTTCCAGTCCTTGACCTCGTCGATTTTGAGCCCGAGCGCTTTCCCGACCGCCTGGGTCGAAGCGTTGTAGGCATGGCCCGTGCCTTCGAGCGCGCAACCGGGGTAATAGGCAACGCGCGCGTAGCGCGTCCTGCGATCGTCCTGCGTCTCGGACATCTACGTCCCCGTTTTCGACGGTGGGCAAGCAGGCACCGCGCTGCGCGCCGAAGCCTCGGCCGCGCGCTCGTCGAGCCCCAGCGCAACGTGCTGTCGCGCCGCCTGCTCCGCGAGATACTCGCTGATCGCGGACCGTGCCCCGCTCCAGCGGCGGGTGCGCGGGCGAAACAACGCCGCGAATCCCATCAATACACCGAGCTTCAGCGGCAATTTCCGCGCGATGCGCTTTGCCATCTCGACGAGCCAATCCTGCAGGAGCGGCTGGCCGGTGCGCGCGAAGAAACCGCGGATCACGCGGCCTTCCTCGATCTTGCCGGTCGCGATCACCTGCTCGGTGAATTCCTCGTCGAAATGGGTCGAATGCGACTTCGGCGTGTGACCTTTGAGCTCCAGCCAATGCGCGGTCGCTTTCATGACGCCTTCGGGAAAGACGTCTCGCGGGCAGGCGTAGGTGCACTTGTTGCACGACACGCACTGCCAGATGATGTCCCTGTCGCGCAGCAGCTCCGACTCCATCCCCATGCGGATGAGATAGATCCAGTAGCGCGGATTGAAGTCCGGGTTGACCGCGTTCACCGTGCAGGCGTTGGTGCAGGAGCCGCACTGCCAGCAGCGGTGGATGTGCTCTCCGCCCGGCAGCGCCGCGATCTCGTCCTGCAGCCGCTCGTTGTAGTCGGTGACCACCCGCGGCTCGATGAACGTGCTCCAGTGCCCGGAAACGTCGACCCCGTCGATCACGAGCTTCTCGTGCGTGCGGAGGTTCTCCGGCCGGATCAGCGAGTTCTCGTGTATGGGCATGGTCGCGTCAGTTGAGCCGGGCGGGCTCGGTGACGATCGCCTCGCCATCGGCGGCCTTCACCCGGCTGCGCCCTCGGTTGTCCAGCGCGTCGAGCCCGAGCAGCCGCTGCACGTGCACCACCGGATCCTCCGGCGTCGAAAAGTCGGTTCTGAGATAGCTCCCGCCCTGTTCCGAGATGTAGCCCGCATAGATCTGTGCACAGAGGAGATCGACGTAGTAAAGCACATCGCGGAACACGCCGTTCGAGGCGAGATACTGCGCGAGCTCCTCGCGCAGCACCACGAACGTCCCGTAACGATCGGGGACTTCGATTGCGGTGTGATCGACATCCGCCGCGTGCCAGATCTCGCGCAGCACACCGGTGTTGGTGCCCGCGTCCCACACCCAGCGGCACATGAGGGGATAGCGCTCGGGATCGCGGTTGTGCAGGATTTCGGCGGCGAGATCGCGCACCCAGCGATGCACCCGATCGGCGGGAAAGCCGCCGCAGAAGTCCGCGACCCGCGCATCCGTCGTCGCCGTGTCGTCGCGCTCTTCGAGCAACACGCCCAGCCGCGCGCGCAGAATCCCGAATTCGTGTTCCGCGAGGTAAGGCCCGATGCGTCGCCGCACCGTCGGCATGAAGGCACAGAGCGTGCGCAATGCCTGCAGTGTGAGTTCGCGCCGCGTGCCATCCAGTGCGTCGCGGAAAAGCTGTGTCTTGAGCTTCAGCGCTTCGACGTAGCGCTCGACGCCGCCGTGCTCCTCGCAACCGCTCACCAGCCGCTCGAACGCGCGCGCGAGCTTTGGCCCGCTCAACTCGAGCCGCGGGCGCTCGAGCTGCGGGAGTGCGGGAAACGGCGCCGCTCGTGCCATCGCTTCAGGCGGCAGCCGCGGTGGGCAGCCGGTGGACGAACGCCAGTGCCGAGAGCGCCGCCGCTTTGGCCTGTGCGATCGAATCGTCGATGGTTTCCGGTCCGGTCGCGGCACCCGCCACGAACACGCCCGGACGCGTCGTTTCCCCGAGCGCACCGTAGGCTGCGCCCTTCGCGATGAAGCCATGGCGCTCGAGCCCGATGCCGAAGGTCCGGGCGATCGACCGGTTGTCGGTATTGGGATCCATGCCGATCGCGTGCACCACTAGGTCGAACGGTATGGTGATGGGGCGCTTCACCAGCGTGTCTTCGCCCTTCACGATCAGCTTCTCGCCGTCGGACGTGACCTCCGCGATGCGCGCCTTGATGTACTTCACCTTGAACTCTTCCTGGCTCCTCCAGTAGTACCCCGTCTCGTAGAGACCGAAGGTGCGGATGTCCATGTAGTAGATGTAGACGTGGCAGTCGGGCAGCGCTTCGCGGATTTCCATCGCGATGTTGCACGAGACCGTGCAGCAGATCTTCGAGCACCATTCGCGGCCGATCTGGCGGTCGCGCGAGCCCACGCAGAGCAGTATCGCCACGCGCTGCGGCTTGCGTCCGTCGGACGGGCAGCGCACGCCCTGCCCGGAGGAGATCATCTGTTCGACCTGTGTGGTCGTCACGACGTCGGGATAGGTGCCGAAACCCCACTCCGGCTTGTTCACCGAATCGAAGTGCGTGAAGCCGGTGCACAGGATCGCCGCGCCCGCCGTGACCGTTGCGCCATTCGAGAGCCGAACGGCGTAGGCGCCCGGCTCGCCACCGAACGATTCGACGATCGCGCCGCGATGGATGGCGATGCGGTCGCTCTGCTCGACGCGCGTCACCATGCCGCCGATCGCGTCGCGTGCCCACTCGCCCGAGGGCACGAGCCTGGCGTAGCCGGACAGGATCGGTGCGCCGCCGAGCCGCGTTTCCTTTTCCACGAGCACCGCGCGCTCGCCGATGCTCGCGAGCGCCTGCGCGGCCGCGAGCCCCGCAGGGCCGCCGCCGACGATCAGGATCGGCGCATTCATGCCCGTCTCGCGACCGGAATGTAGCCGGGACCCGAGGTGATGCGCCGCCGCGGATCGTAGAGATTCTCGCCCTTGCCGGCCTTCACCTGCTCGAGGTAATCGACGAACTCCTGCTTCTTCGCGCGCCAGTCGATGCCGAGCTTCTCCATCAGCGTCTCGACGGCGGAGGCGTGCCAGTGCGATTGCACGATCTTGTAGGGATGCGCGCCGCACACGAGCGCCGCGAACTGGCAATCGGCGAGGATCGGGAGTTCAAACGCCTTGCCCGCCGCCTTTCCGATCCACTGGTTCTTGTCGAGGGTAGTGATGCAGCCCGTGTCGTGGCCGATCATGACATCGGCCTGCGCTTCCTCGACCGCGACTCGCACCTTGCGATCGATCGCGAAGGAGCGCGTGAATTCCCGCTCCGAGATGATGTGGCGGAAGCCGAAGCCGCAGCAGTCGTACCACGTCGAGTAATCGATCACCTGCGCGCCGAGCGCTTCCATGATTCCGGTCGAGACCGCGACGCGGTTGCCGCCGAGGATCGCATCGTCGTAGATCGCGTCCTCGGGGACCATCTTGTAGACGTGGCACGCGGGATGGATGGTCGCGCGGATGCGGCTGCAGTCGATCTCCTGCACGCCGGCGATGCGATCACGCATGACGTGCACCCATTCCGAGTAGTGCACCACTTCCTCGGGGAGGAGGAGCTTGCCGTCCACGAGCCGCCCGAGCTTGCCGAGGATCTGGCGCACCCGCTCCCGCAGCTTCGCGGAATGGATGAGATAGCCGCGCACCTCCTTGTAATTGCCGAAGGACGTGCCGCAGTGCACGAGCGGATAATAATAGCCTTCCGGCAGCCCCTGGGCGCGCGCCGCGACGTACGCCTGATGGAAGTTGCGCAGGAACACGGCGGCAAGGCTTTCCAGATTCCCGATCCCCGAGCCGTGATAGTTCCACGCCGTGCACGACGTCTGGTCGGTCTCGTCGAAATACTCGATCCCGAGACGGTTCATGAGCCACAGCAGCGAGGCGGGATAGCCGGGGATGTTCCCGCACTGACCGCACGACTTGTGGTGCCACAGCCGGCGCGTGGGAACGCGCTTGTCCCAGCCGAAAAGCGTCTTGACGGTGACCGGCTCGTGCTCGTCGGCGATACGGTGAACGACGATCTCGCCGTCCTTCTCGAGCTGCCACATCGCGTCGCGCACGTCCTCGACGCGCTCCTTGCCGGTCAGCATCGAGCGCCGGTCGATCTTCTGCTCGACCCACGCCGTCGCAACGCGCGCCTCCTCCGGCGAGAGGTTCGAGTCGCGCCATTCGGGGCCGTGCCCGGTGAAGCGTTCTCCGCAATTGGTGCCTATCGGTCCTGCCATCGTGTCCTCCTCGCGAAATGCGCGCCGCAGATCGCTGCGAAACCCTTCAGTCCTCTTCGGCCGTGTCTTCCTGCTCGTCGAGCCAGTCCTGCCACTCCTCGCGCTTCTCGTCCATGATGTCCGTGATGACATCGAAGAGATTCGCGTCCAGCCCCTCGAGCTGCTTCAGCACGCCGGTCTCTTCCCAGATCGTATAGAGTTCCACCGACGTCTTTAGATTCACCTCCCACGATGTGGCGGTCGTGTTGAGCGTCGGCATCGGAATCGCCTGGCGCAGCAGCTTGAGCGGCGCCTCGACCTTCGAGATGTTCGGTCCCCAGTCGGCGAAGTGGTCGGGGTTGATCATGTCGGGCGAGAGCTGGTTGCCGGTGGAGATCAACTTCAGCATCACGCGGCTGAAGGGGCGCAACACCTTGCGCGCCGAGTCCATCTGGTGCTTGATCGCGGTCTCGCGCATGAGCATGATGAGGCCGCCCGGGGAATTGCCGAACGGGCAGCGCGCCGCGCAGGTGTAGCACTGCGCGCATGCCCAGATCTTTTCCTGCATCGCGTCGTAAATGCCCTCGAGGTTCTCGGTCCACAGGAGCTGGACGATCTCGCGCGGGCTGAAATCGTAGTAGTGGGCGGCGGGACACGTGGCGGTGCAGATGCCGCAGTTGAGACAGCCGTTCAGCTCGTGGTCGTAGCGCAGATCCGACTGGATGTCGCGGAAGATCTCCTCGAGCTCCGCGCGCGGGACGGGCGGCTTGCCCGACAGCGGGTCGCCGATGTGCTGCTGAACGCGGGTGGCGGCCGACTGCGTCATGGCGGACTCAATACGTCATCACCTTGCAGTCGTCCTCCATGACCGCTTCGATGAGATAGGCGCCGCCGACCACCCCCTCGCATTCGGGGATGAGATCCCCTTCCTTCATGTCGAAGAGATCGAGGTTGGGCGAACAGGTGTAGAACTTGACGCCCGCCTCGTGCGCGTCCTTGATGAAGTCGTACACCGACTTGGGCGAGCCCTCCTTGACGTAGAGCTTTTCCGCCACGCCTTTCTTCATGAGGCGTCCCGCGGTGGCGGTGCAGATCACCTCGACCTCGTAATCCATCGCGGCCGCGACGGAAGCCTGGAAGATCGGCGCGCCGAGCTCCTCGCCGTTGCGCGGATCCGTATTGGCCATCACGATCACGAGCTTCTTGGTCATGGGAATGTCGCGGCCCCGATCGCGGCGTTCGGGACGTTCTCGGGCTAGTATATTAGAAGATTCTAAAATATCAAGCCGCGGAAAAACCGGCGTCAGGGCGCGCGCGGAGCGGGGTCCATCCAGCCCGTCAACTGCACGAGCCCGGTCATGATCGGCACCAGCGCATCTTCCAGTTCGCGCTGCACCGCACGCAGACGGACGAGCTCGCGCCCGACTTCCGGCGGCGACTCTTCGAACTCCATGATGAGATCCTCGACGATGGCGACCTTGAGGCCGGGGTGGCCGGAAAACCCGAACGCCGAGCGGCCGATCTGCCACACGGCCGGCCGGCCTTCCGCGTCGCGTGCAAGGATCTGCGCGTAGTCGGGCGGCAGCGGACGGTCGCGCACGTAAGTGACGAGCGGGAAGTCGTCCGGCAGGTAACCGTTCAAGGCATCGTCGCGCACGCGCTGCGCACGCGTCACCTCGAACGCGACCGGTGCCGGCTCGCTCCCGCCGCCCGCGGCGCGCGCGAGGATCTGCGCGCCGAGCCCGATCCCGACCACCGGCCACTCGCGCATGAGGCACGCATGCGCGAGCGCCACTTCCTCCTTGAGGGTCGGCAGATCGCGCACGCCGGCGCTGCCCCACGGTCCCCCGCCGAGCAGGATCAGCCCGTCGCGCAGCGTATCGCGGTGCGGCAGCGCCTGCGCTCCGGAGAACGGGCGCCAGTAGCGGAAGCGCACGCCGCGGCCCTCCAGATGATCTTCGATGAGCCCCAGGTACTCCGCGGAGGTGTGCTGCACGACGTGAACGGTCTTCATGCCGTGGCGCGCTCGAACGCGGGAGCGCCTGCTAGCGCGCGCGACTAACCGCCGCCTTCACCGCGGCGCTGAAGTCCGCGGGCGCGACGCTCAGCAGCCCCACCGGCACGCGCTCGAAGAAGGCGGCGATCGCGGCCTCCGCCTCGTCCACCGCGACGTCACGCAGCGCCGCCTCCAGATCGTAAATGGTGCGCGGCGGCGTCACGAAGTAATCGCCGGTCAACAGCACCTCGCGGATGCGCTCGCCGCGCGCACCGTCGAGCCGCACGTAGGCCGTGACGGTGCCGCCCGAACCGGTATGCGTGCCCGCGAGCACATCCGCGCCGCTGTCGGGATCGTCGATTTCCGCAACGAATTCGTCGCGGCCGATTTCCTCGTCGTGCAGGCGCGCCGCGCGCGCCTCCTCCGCCGCGGTGATGTGCCCGCGCACAGGCTCGATCCCGAGGTGCGTCGCGAAGCCGCCGAGCAGCGCTTCCTGCACCGCGGCGATAGTCGGCGCGGCGCCGAGCAGCTCTTTCAGCGTCACCACGCGTTGCGCCGGGGAATCGAGCGCGCGCTTCACGAGCTTCGCCTGCGGCACGTTGAGCGCCGCGATCATGTCGTGCGGATCGAGATCGACCAGCACCGTGCCCTGATAGAAGAGAATGTCGCCCTCGAAGAACCCGCCGGTGCCGCCGATCTTGCGCCCATCGACCTCGATGTCATTGCGCGGCCGGTAGCGCGCGCTCACGCCCAGCGTCGAGAGGCCCGCGGCGGCGGCCTCACAGATGACCCGCGCGAGATCGGCGAGCGTCGCGATGCCGAGCGTTGCCCGCTGGAACACGAGCTCCCACCCGAGCTGTCCCTCGTCGAAGTAAAGCGCGCCGCCGCCGGTGATGCGGCGTGCCGTGCCGATGCCATGGCGCCGGCAATAGTCGAGCTTCACCTCATGCGCGAGCGCCTGGTGCCGTCCCACGAGCGCGCTCGGCGGAAAGCGCAGGAAGCGGATCGTGTCCGGGATTTCGCCGGCGGCACGCGCGTCGATCAGCGCCTGGTCGAATGCAATCTGCTGGCGCGCGTCGCGCACGCCGGTATCGATGACGCGAAAAACCTTGCCCATGACGGCGCAATCAATGCTTCTTCGTGACGACCCGCAGCTGGCGGCGAATCTTGCGGATATCCACGCGGGTCGGCTGGAACGGATAGCTCGCGATGTTGGAAGGCGGCGAATCGCCGTACGGGCGATCGCACGCGGACACGTCGTCGCGGAACTTGCCCGGGCATCCCGAGGTGCGGAACGCGATGCCGGCGTCGATCACCTCGTCGAGCCGCGACTGCGGAACGCCGAAGTGGGTCACGCGGCCTTCGCCATCGAAGGCCATCTGCTCGACGCGCACGCCGCTGTAGTCGATGAGGTAGCGCGCGAGTTGCACCCGCCGCCACTGATCGCGCGGGGTGGCGGGTAGGTGATCCATGAGCGAGCCTTTCTCGGGAAAGAAGCAGAACATGTGGCTGTGCCCGCCGAGATCGACGAGCCGCTGCACGAGCGCGAGCACGTCGTATTCCGTCTCCCCCATCCCCACGATGATGTGCGCGCCGAACTTCTGCGGCCCGAAGATGTCGCGCGCCTCCATGAGAATCTCCCAGTACTTCGCCCAACTGTGCGGCGAGCGCACGCCCTTGCCGCGCGTGCGCTCGAAGATTTCCGGAGTGGCGGCATCGAGCGCCACGGTGAAGATGTCCGCGCCGAGATCCTTCAGCCGCTTCACGTCCTCCCGCCGCATCGTCGTGGGGTTGGAGAGTATCGAGACCGGGATCGCGGCGGGATCGATGCGCGCGGTCCACGCCTTCAGCACCGCCACCGTATCGTCATCCGAGCGTGGATGCGTGATCATCGAGATGCACATGCGATGGAACGGGCTCGCCGCACCGTCGCGCGCCACGATCTCGATCACTTTCGCGAGCGGGACCGCCGGCCAGTCCACGCGGATGAAGTTGCGGTCGGCGTAATCGCGCTCGGCCTCGCGGTGGCGCGCGAGCCCGCAATAGGCACAGTTCGCGCGGCAACCCTCGGGATACGTGAGGAGCAGGTTCAAGCAGCGCGTGCAGCCGCAGCGGTGCATGCGCCCGTTCATGATGCCGAGCGTGATGGCGGCCGCCGTCGACATCTGCACGTACTCCGGCGAACGCATGTGCGGCGTGAGGATGTTGTAGTTCGGCAGGTACACGCCCTGCGGCGGAACGTTGTTCTCCTTGACCCGCGCCCCGTTGCGCAGCGGCTTCGGCGTCTCGACCGGCGCGCGCGGCAGCATCGCCTCATAGGCGTTGTGGTCGCGCCCCGCGACCTCGGCGGGCGATGCGGCGTTTTCCGGTCGGTAGCAGCTCATAAAGCGCTCACGCGGTTGACATCACGCCGCCCAGTATTCCGGATAGGCGATCCAGCCTCGGCGCAGCGCGGCCTTGTCCGGCGCGCCGCGTTCGGCGATTCCCGCCAGCGCCCGGCGCCGGGAATGCGCGCGTTCGAGTGCGGAACCGAACACGCTGCGAAGCTCATCCTCGTACTCCTCTCCGTCGTCGGTCCCGCCACCCACGAAACGCGCGGCGCATTCGCCGGCGAGCCGGCCCGACGCCACCGCAGCGGCTATGCCGGCGCCGGTCACGGGATTCGCGAGTCCCGCCGCGTCGCCGGCGAGCAGCACGAGGGTCGCTCCCGCCCGACCCCACGGACCGACCATGCCGCCCACCGGAATGGGCCCGCCGGTCATGCCGAGCACTGTGCTGCCGACACGGCCCTCTGCCTGCAACCGGTGATGCAGCGTGCGGACGATCTCCGCCAGTCGCGAACGCGCATGCGGGCTTACGCCGGCACCCAGATTTGCAACAGGCCCTTTGGGAAACAGCCACCCGTAGCCGCCCGGAATGTTGCACGCCAGGAAGATATCGGTCGCTTCGTGCGGAGCATTCAGCGTGACCGTGATCTGCCGCGTTTCCACCAGCTCGGCGTTGCGATGCCCGATGGCGCGGCCCGCGAGCGATCGCGGGCCATCGGCGCCGATCACGACGCGCGCGGCGAGCACCGTGCCGTCGCAGAGCTCCACTTCGCCGTCGCGCGTAACGCGCCGCATCCGGCATCCGAAGCGGCACTGCGCGCCGGCCGTTGCCGCCTGCGCGACGAGCCGCGCGTCGAAGTCGGCGCGGTCGAGCATCTGCCCCGGAAACCGCGGCACCACGTCGACCGCATCGTCCTCGACGTAGGTATGCATCGCGCGAATCGGTTGGCGCACCGCGGCCGCCACTTCGCGGACGTCGAGACCGATCATCGCCGGGACGAATTCCGCGCATTGCACCGGCCGTCCCGCCTCGCGCCGGCGATCGATGGCGATCACGCGACACCCGCGCCGCGCCGCTTCGGCCGCGGCACTCGCGCCGGCGGGACCCAGCCCCACGATCACCACGTCGGCGCGCCCGGTCGTCACACGCGACTCGCCACACGGGGATGGAGCCGGATCGCGCGCCCGCTGCGCACCGAACAGCAGCTGTGCTCCTGCACCGCCGGCCGTCCGATCGCGTGCGCCACCGCCAGCGTGCCGTCCGCAGGAAACGCGATGCCGTCCAAACCCGCCATCACGGCGTAGGCATCGGTCGCGCGCCGATGCAATCCGGGCGGGCGGGCACAGCCAAGCAGCACCTGGCGCTCCGGCAGGCGGCGCCGCGCTTCCAGAAAGATTTCGCCCGCATGCTCGGGACGCGGCGTTTCGAACGTGCCCGGCTTCGCGTAGAAGGGCATCACCACCACGAGCACGAGCGAATGAATGGCGTGGCGGCTCGCGATGGCGAGCGCGTTGGTCTCGCCGAGCAGCCGCCCGTAGTGCAGCCCGATCACGATGTGCGGAACGACCTCCATCGAGGTCGCGCACAACGCGGCGAGCGTCGCCTCGAAGTCGTCCACCGACCGCTCGAGATGGTACACCTCGCGTATCGTTTCCTCGGCGCCGATCACGTCCATCATCGCGGTGTCGACGCCGGCCGCGGCCATGCCGCGCGCGCGCGCCTCGTCGAGCAGCGCCGAGTGAACGGCGATCTTCAAGTGGGGAAAATCGCGCTTGAGTCGCTCGATCACGGGATAGTAGCGCTCGTAGCGGATCTCGTCGCGCCGGTTCGATCCTCCGGAGAGGAGAAATCCCTGCAGGTCCTGCGTCGCGATCAGCTCGCGGACTTTCGCGTCGAGCGCCTCCGGGCTCGTCGCGGGGATCATCGGCTCGAGGATCTTCGCCTGGCAGTGATCGCACATGAGCGCGCAGCCTGCAGCCGTCACCGAAAAGGCCGGAAAGCTGTTCTTGCCGCAGCCCTCGAGCTCGCAGCTGGAATAAGTCTTGAACGTCGGCGTGGAAAAGCGGATCCCGTGCCCCGCGAGCAGCGGCGCCATGCGCTCGCACCGCGCGACGAGCGCCGCGTCGAACAGCACGTCCTCGAATTCCTCGATTGCCGCGAGCCGCTCGAGCCAGCTCATGCGCGGGGAGCCTCGAGCAAGCCCCACCCGTGCAGCAGGCGGGCGGTGGGCGCGAGGCATGCTTCGACAAACTGCCTGCGCAGCGGATTTCGCAGCGCGCGGTTGCGCCATGCGACGCCGTCCGCAAGTCCCGCGAGCGCGTAGAACGTCGGCGGCGGGAAATACAGCACGCCGGCGATCTGGCGCAGGAGCAGGCGCGCCGCCACGGCGAGCCGCGCGCGTCCGAGGCGGCCCTGCTCTGCCAGTATCGCGTCGAGCCGCGCGCGCGCGAAGGTGATGTGCCGCGCTTCGTCGATCAAATGCAGCGTCGCCATCTCCCGCACCCCGCGATGCATCCCCGCACCGTGCTGCCGCAGGCGGCGGTTGTACTTGTCCGGCACGTCTTCCGCGATGACGACGGCGAGCCAGAAGAGCGCGCCGCTCACGCGCGCGTGACGCGCGACGAAATCGGCCACACGCGGCGGTCGCCACGCTCCCGCGGGCACGCGGAGGCCGCTCGCCTCGATCGCGCGCATGAACATCAGGCTGTGTCCGGCTTCCTCGCGCAACTCGTGCAACAGGTACTCGTAGGTCTCGCGCGCCAGCGAGGGATGGAGCTGGGCGGAGAGCCGCTGGAGGAAAAGCCGCTCCAGCCACAGCCCGCACAGCATGACGTTGATGAACTCGTACTGCGAAAGCCGGCGCCGCACCGCCTCGGGAAGCGCGTCGAATTCCGGCAGCCCATGGAGCGAGACGAGCGGTGCCGGCAGCCACTCGCACTCGGCGTGGAACATCTCCCAATCGATGTACGCGAGCGGGTCGCGGTAAGCCGCGCTGTTGTGCGAAAGCCGCCGGAGCAGGGCGACGGAGGTATCGGGCATCGGAAGATTATAACCACGCCGCCACACGGCTCCGGGACCCGCCGTTGTCCGCCCGCGGAGTTTGCATTAAGTTAGCGGCATGCCCGAACTGACTGCTTCCGGCGCGCCCGGCGACACGCCGGCGCTGCGCTTTACGAAGGTCCGGAAAAGCTACGGGCGGCTGCAGGCGCTCGCCGGGATCACGCTCGAAGTCCGGCGCGGCGAGTTTTTCGGACTGATCGGCGTCAACGGCGCCGGCAAGACCACGCTGCTCAAGTGCCTGCTCGATTTCTGCGAAATCGACGGCGGGCGCATCGCGATCTTCGGCACGCCGCATACGGTGACGGCCGCGCGCTCGCGGCTCGCGTACCTGCCGGAGCGATTCAACCCGCCGTTCTACCTCACCGGACGCGATTTTCTGCGCTACATGGCCCGGCTTTACCGCGCCGCCTACGACGAAAAGGCGGTCGAACGCGCATTTCAGGCCCTCGACCTCGACCTCGCTGCGCTCGCGAAGCCGGTGCGAAGCTACTCCAAGGGCATGACCCAGAAGCTCGGCCTCGCCGCGTGCCTCCTGTCGGGCAAGGAGCTGCACGTGCTCGACGAGCCGGCGAGCGGGCTCGACCCCAAGGCGCGCGCGCTTTTCAAGCGCGAGCTTGCCCGGCTCCGGGCCGGCGGCCGCACGGTATTTTTCTCGTCGCACGCGCTGCCGGAGGTCGAGCAGCTTTGCGATCGCATCGGCGTCCTGCACGACGGAATGCTGCGCTTCGCCGGCACGCCGGACGAGCTGCGACGCGGCTTCGGCAACGCGCGCGATCTGGAGCAGGCGTTCCTCGCCTGCATCGGGGAGCCGCTCTCCGCATAGCAGAGCGATCCGCGCGGCGATCTGGCACAATACGTGCATACGCAGATTGACAGGGGGCGGGCGAGTGGCAGAGCAGTCCAGGCCGGAGCTGCTGATCGTCGATGACGATCCGCTGATCACCGACACGCTCGATTTCGTTCTCGCCCGCGACTTTGCGATTCACGTCGCTGAATCCCGCACCCAGGCGAGGAACCTGCTGCGCCAGCTCGAACGCCCGCCGCAGGCGGCCCTCATCGATCTCGGCCTGCCGCCCACGCCCGACCGCCCCGACGAAGGTTTTCGGCTGATCAGCGAGCTCATCGCCTATTCACCCGGCATCAAGATCGTGGTGCTTTCGGGTCAGAGCGACGAAACGAACGCCCGGCACGCGCGCACGCTGGGCGCGATCGAGTTCGTCGCGAAACCGTGCGAACCGGCCCGGCTGAAGGAGCTGCTCAAGCGGGTGCTCGAGATTCGCGATGCGGAACTCGGTGCCCCGCCCGATCGCGGCCTGCTCGGCCGCAGCCTCCTCATCGAAAAGCTGCGCCAGCAGATCGCGCAATTCGCGGATGCGCCGTTTCCGGTATTGATCGAAGGCGAATCGGGCAGCGGCAAGGAGCTCGTCGCACGCTCGCTCCATACGCTCAGCCGGCGTGCAGCGCGGCCGTTCCTCGCGCTCAACTGCGCCGCGATTTCGCCGACGCTCGTCGAGCCGACGCTGTTCGGCTACGCCAAGGGTGCGTTCACCGGCGCCACGACCGCGCGTTCCGGCTATTTCGAGGACGCGATGGATTCCACGCTGTTTCTGGACGAGATCGGCGAGCTTCCGCTCGAGCTGCAGGCGAAGCTGCTGCGGGTGCTCGAAAACGGCGAATTCCAGCGGGTTGGGGAAACGCAGAGCCGCCGCTCCAACGCCCGGGTGATCGCCGCCACCAACCGCGACATGCGTGCTGAAATTCGCGCGGGGCGGTTCCGGGCCGATCTCTACCATCGCCTCTCGGTGTTCACGATCGGCGTGCCGGCGCTGCGCGATCTGGGGGACGACAAGTGCATGCTCCTCGACCACTACCGGGAGTTCTACGCGCAGCAGGCGGGCGTGCAGCCCTTCGAGCTCGACCGTGCGGCGATGGATCTGTGGCTCGACTACAGCTTTCCCGGAAACGTGCGGGAGCTGCGCAACATCGTGATCCGCCTCACCACCAAGCATGCGGGCCAGACGGTCGGCGCCGTGCAGCTTCAGTCGGAGCTCGACATGGAAAGCATGGACGTCGAGATGCCGGGCATGGCGGTCGTCCAGGACTTCAAGACGCTCCTCGAGGCGGCACGCAAGCATTTGCAGGGGCAAAAGAATTTCAACCTGGACCACACCATGAGGCAGTGGGAGCGCGCCTACGTCGACGCGGCGTTGCTGCTCACCCAAGGCAACCTCACCCAGGCCGCCAAGCTGCTCGGCATCCACCGCACCACGCTCTACAGCCGCATGCAAAGCTACACCAATCAGAACGACGCGGCGCTCGCGCCGGAGCAGGGAAAATAGGACTCGAGGTCCGCGCATACGATGTACTACAGTCACTTCGGGCTGGAGCAGGCGCCTTTCCGTATCACCCCCAATACCGATTTTTTCTTCAGCGGCGGCAACCGCGGCGCCATCCTCGAAGCGCTGATCTACGCCATCATGCATGGCGAAGGCATCGTCAAAGTCACGGGCGAAGTCGGGAGCGGCAAGACCATGCTCTGCAACATGCTGCAGGCACGCTTGCCTCCGAGCGTCGAGACGGCATATCTCGCCCATCCGAACGTGGCGCCGGAGGAGATCCTGCACGCCATCGCGTTCGAGCTCCAGCTCGGCGTTGCGCGCGACGCGCCGCGCATCGAAGTCATGCACCGCCTGCAGGACCATCTGCTCAAGCGCCATGCGGAAGGCCGCCGCGTCGTCATGTTCATCGAGGAATCGCAGAGCATGCCGCTCGCGACGCTCGAGGAGATCCGGCTGCTCTCCAATCTCGAGACCCGTAACGAGAAACTGCTCCAGATCGTGCTCTTCGGTCAGCCCGAGTTGGACACGAATCTGCGTGACGCGCGGATCCGGCAGTTGAAGGAGCGCATCACGCACAGTTTCCGGCTCGGTCCGCTCACCGCGCCCGAGACGCGCGAATACCTCATGTTCCGGCTGCGTGCAGCGGGATATCGCGGCCCCGATCTCTTCGCAGGGCGTGTCGTCCGCTACATCGCGCGGACGTCCCGCGGGCTCACCCGGCGCATCAACCTGATCGCCGACAAGACGCTGCTCGCCGCCTACTCGGAGAACACGCACACGCTCCGGCCGCGGCACGTTAAGGCTGCCGTGCGCGACACCGAATTCGGCCAGGACGCGGATTGGGGAGGCGGCAGACTTGTCTGGGGAAGCGCGCTCGTCGCGATCGGCGCCGTGGCCGGTGCATTGACGCTCGCATGGCTCACCTCGAATCCGGAGCGCGGGCAGATTGAAGAAAATTCACAGAGCGCTGCTTCCGCGCCGCCGGTCCCGCATCGTTTGGCTGAAAGCGCATCGGCGGGCGGCACGATGCTGCCCGAAGTCCGCCCTGCGGCCGGTGCAGCGTCGCCACCGACCGCGAAGGCAGCGCAGCTTGATGGCGGGGCCGACTCCGCGGATACGACCACCCTGATCGATCGGCGCATCGCAGCGACGCGCGAGTGGCTCGCCGAGGCCGCGCCAACCACGTACAGCATTCAGTTGATGGGCATCGACGACGAATCGCAGCTCAGGCTGCACCTCAATGACATGGCAAAATTCATTGAGGTCAATAAGGTTTTTTTGTATCGTACGGTTGCGAACCGCAAGGCGTCGCTGACCGTGCTGTACGGCAGCTACAGCGACCGCCGCGCGGCGCAGGACGCGTTGGACGCGCTGCCGGGGACGCTCAAGGCCAACCGGCCGATCCTGCGCACCGTGCGCGGCATACGAACGGAAATAATGCGGCATCGGACGTCTTGATTGCGGCGCGCGCAGACACTTTTTGCTGAATCGCGTCGGGCGGTTGAGCGGGGAGCACGATGATGCAGAAAGCAGGGTCTGTAGCCGATCGTCCAAAGGCGCGGTGGAAGCCGGCTGCCCGTGACCGCGTGCGACAGGTGCGAACCATCGCTGCCTCGCTCACGGTGCCGCTCGCTGTCGCGGCGTGCGCCCACATCCATCCCGAGGTTCCGCTTTCCGAGGGGCACATTTCCGCGCGCGAGGTGAAGCCCGCGGCTGACAGCGCGATACCGCCGCCGGCGCGCGTGACGACGTTCGTGCCCCCCCCCAAGCCGGCCGTCAAGCCGCAGACCTACAGCGTCGTGGTCAACGAAGTGCCGGTGAAGGAGCTGCTGCTGGCGCTCGCGCGCGACACCCGGCAGAACATCGACATCCACTCGGGCCTGCAGGGACTCGTGAGCCTGAACGCGATCAACGAAACGCTGCCCGCCATCCTGGACCGCATCTCGCGCCAGGTGGACATGCGCTATCGCGTCGAAGGCAACACCATCGTCGTCTCGCCCGATACGCCGTATCTGCGCACCTACCGCGTCAACTACGTCAACATGACGCGCAATACGACCTCCACCATAGGGGTCTCGGGTGAGCTCACGGTCACCACCGGCGGCGCGGCGGCGGGCGCGGGTGCGACGGCGCCGACGCCGACGGCAAGCAGTGGCGTCAGCGGCTCCAGCACCGTGGTGCGGACCGTATCGAACAACGATTTCTGGGATCAACTGCGCGACAACATTCGCGCCATCCTCGCCGCCACGCGTGCACGCAGCCTGAGCGCCGAGGAAAAAGCGAAGTTCGCCGAGGAGCAGCGCACGGCGCGCGAGACGGCGCTCAAGCAGGCGGAAGCAGTCGCCCGCGCGGGACAGGGTGCGACCGCCCTCTATGCCGCGGCGTTCCGCGGCACGCCCCCGTCCCCGCTCGCCGACATTCGCGACGATATCGTGGTCAATCCGGTGAGCGGAACCGTGAGCGTGCTCGCCACCGAGCGGCAGCACCGCCTGATCCAGCAGCATCTCGACAGCGTCACGGCAGCGGTCCAGCGGCAGGTGCTGATCGAAGCGACCATCGTGGAAGTCCAGCTCTCCGAGGCCTATCAGGGCGGCGTGGACTGGAGCCGCATCTCGCAGAGCGGCGGCATCGCGTTCTCGCAGGCGCTCCTCGGCGGCAACCTTGCGACCGCCCCGTTCGTCGCGCTCTTCTACAACCAGAACAACCAGCGGCCCGGCCACGTGAGCCTCACCGTCAAGCTGCTCGAGCAGTTCGGCCGCACGCGCGTGCTTTCGAGCCCGAAGCTGATGGCGCTCAACAACCAGACGGCGCTGCTCAAGGTGGTGGACAACGTCGTCTATTTCGACGTGCAGGCCCAGACCTCGCAGGCGGTGAATGCGGGCACGCTCACGACGGCGACCACCACGGCGCGCACGGTGGCGGTCGGAATGGTGATGGGTGTCACGCCGCAGATCAACGATGACGGACGTGTGTCCATCACCGTGCGGCCGACGATCTCGCGCGTCACGCGGTTCGTCGACGACCCCAATCCCCTGCTCGCGGCAGCCGGCGTGCGCAATCGCGTTCCCGAGATCCAGACCCGCGAGATGGAGTCGGTGCTCCAGGTGGGAAGTGGCCAGACCGTCATTCTGGGCGGGCTCATGCAGAACGAGGCCCGGCGCGACCGCGACCAGCTCCCGGTGCTCGGCAGCGAGCCCAAGATCGGCGATCTCTTCGCGTTCCGCGACGAGCGCGCAGTGAAGACGGAGCTCGTGGTGTTCCTGAGGCCCACCGTGATCACCAACCCTACGCTGGAAAGCGACGAGCTGAGGTCGTTCCAGCGCTTTTTGCCGCAGCCGGAGCCGCCTTCCGAGACGCCGGGCAACGCTCGATGAGCCTGCTCATGAAGGCCTTGGAAAAGGCCGCCAAGGACCGGGGGGAAGCGCGCGCGGAGCCGGCCGCCGCGCCGGCCGAGTCGCGGCCCGAGCTCACGCTCGCGCTCGAGTTGCTCGCAGCGGACACCCCCTCCCCGCGCCTGCGCGAAGAACAGCGCTCCGACGCGGCCGGCAGACAGGATGCACCATCGTCCGCCGGCGGCTACTACCGCGGCGACCCCGCGCGTGCCGCCGCCGTCGTGCAGGCGAGCGAGACCGCGGAGCGCGGTTTGATCGGTGTACTGCGCGATCGGCCGATCGTGCTGTTCGGTGCGGCGGCAGGGCTCTTCGCGCTCGGTTTTGGCGCCTATGTGTACCTGCAGATCTTTCATCCCGACTTCTTCATCCGGCGTAACCCGTTACCAGCTGCCGCGCCGCGAATCGTTGAAACGCCCGCTCCGCCTGCGGCTGTAACCCCGCAGCCCGTTTCCACCGCTTCGCTGCTCCAGTCCGCCTCCGACGCTGCGCCGGCCACGATGCCGGCCGCCCCTGCCAGCACGTCCCCCGAGCCGCCACCCAGGACGGCACCGGCACCGCCCCCCAAACCGGTGGTCGTACGCCCTCCGGAGAGGAGCGAGCCGACCCCGCGCGCGAACATCGTCGTCAAGCGTGGCGACGCGGCGCCGGCCGTTCACCCGACGCTCGCGGAAGCCTATGCGGCGCTGCAGGCGGGACAAGGCGACCGCGCTGCCCGGCTCTATGGCCAGGTCCTCGGCAGCGAGCCGAAGAACACCGATGCGCTGCTCGGACTCGCCGCGATCGCGGCGCGCGAGGGCAGGAGCGACGATGCAGCCAGGTACTACCGGGCGATACTCGAGGTCGATCCCCGGCATGCGGTGGCGCAGTCGGGCCTGATCGGCCTTGCCGGGCGCGCCGACCCGCTCGCGGCCGAGTCGCATCTCAAGATGGTGATCGCCCGCGAGCCGACGCCATACGCGTATTTCACGCTCGGAAATCTCTACGCCGACCAGGCGCTGTGGGCGCAGGCACAGCAGGCCTATTTTCAGGCGCATCACCTCGAGCCCGACAATCCCGACTACGCCTACAACCTCGCGGTCGCACTCGAGCACTTGAGCCAGCCGAAGCTCGCCGCGGGGTTCTACCGGCGGGCGCTCGAACTCGGCGCCACGCGCAGCCACGTCAATTTCGATCCGGCCCGCGCCCGCGAGCGCCTCGCCGCATTGGCCGCGCGGCTGGAGTAGCCATGGCCGAAGTCCGCAAGAAGCTGCGGCTCGGCGAGCTGCTCGTACAGCAGGGTCTGCTCACCCGCGACCAGCTCGCGATCGCGATCGCCGAGCAGCGCCGCAACAATCTCCCGATCGGACGGCTGCTCGTGCAGCTCGGGTTCGTCACCGAGACCGCGATCCGCGACATCATGGCGCGCACGATCGGCCAGGAGTCGATCGATCTCACGCAGGTCGTCGCCGATTCGGAGGCGCTCAGGATGGTGCCGCAGGAATTCGCGCGCCGCAATCGCGTGCTGCCGATCGCCTACGATGCCGGCGAGCGCCTGCTCACCATTGCCACACCCGAGATCTTCAACATCGTCGCGATGGATCAACTGCGCGCGATGCTCGGGCCCGGCATCGAGGTGAAAACGCAGTTCGCGAGCGAAGCGCAGCTCGAGAACTGCATCGACCAGTTCTACGGCTACGAGCTCTCGGTCGACGGCATTCTGCACGAGATCGAGACCGGCGAAGTGGACTACGAGAGCCTGCAGGTCGGCGGCGACGAGTACACGCAGCCCATGGTGCGGCTCGTAAACGCGCTGCTGGTGGACGCGGTGAAGCGCGGCGCCTCCGACATCCACTTCGAGCCCGAGTACGCGTTTTTGCGCATCCGCTACCGCATCGACGGCGTGCTCGAGACCGTGCGCAGCCTGCACAAGAGCTTCATGCCGGGCATCACGGTGCGGCTCAAGGTGGTGAGCGACATGAACATCGCCGAGACGCGGGCGCCGCAGGACGGCCGCCTCTCGCTGACGCTCTCCGGACGGCAGGTGGATTTCCGTGTCTCGACGCAGCCGACGATCTACGGCGAGAACATCGTGCTGCGCGTGCTCGACCGCGAGAAGTCGATCATCAGCCTCGAGCGCATGAACCTCGGCGCGCCGACGTTCTCGCGGCTCAAGCTCATGCTGGCGCGGCCGGAAGGCATCCTGATCGTCACCGGCCCCACCGGCAGCGGCAAGACGACGACACTCTATTCGCTGCTCGCCCAGGTCAACGACGAGACCGTCAACATCATGACGCTGGAGGACCCGGTCGAATATCCGGTGACGCTCATGCGCCAGACCTCGGTCAACGAAGTCGCGCGCATGGATTTCGCGAACGGCATCCGATCGATCATGCGCCAGGACCCGGACATTATTCTGGTCGGGGAGGTACGCGACCGGGAAACGGCGGAAATGGCGTTCCGCGCCGCCATGACCGGACATCAGGTATTCACGACGCTGCACACCAACTCGGCGCTCGGGGTCTTCCCGCGGCTGCTCGACATCGGCATTCAGCCCGCCATCATGGCGGGCAACATCATCGGCGTCATCGCGCAACGGCTGGTCCGCGTGCTGTGTCCGCATTGCAAGGAAGCGTACGTGCCGAGCGCGGAGGAGCGGCAGTTGCTCGCCGAGGCGGCCGAGGGGGTGGCGCGGCTCTACCGCCCGCGCGGTTGCAGACAGTGCGACAACAAGGGTTACCGCGGGCGCACCGCGATCATGGAGCTCCTCGTGATGAACAGCGAGCTCGACGAGCTCGTCGCCCGTGGCGCGACGGCGAGGGAAATGCGTGCCGCGGCGATGGCGAACGAATTCCGGCCGCTCGCGCTCGAGGGCAAGCGCCGCGTCGCGGACGGCACGACGAGTCTCGCCGAGCTGGCGCGGGCGGTCGATCTCACCGGCCGTCATGACTGACCGGTGCACCATGCAGCCGCCGCGCACGCGCCGCTCGATCCGCCGGTGCGTGCACTGCGAGTCCGGCTGAGTGCCCACCTTCAAGTACAAGGCGGTCGATCGCGGCGGACGCCCGGCCCGCGGAACGCTCGACGCCGTCAACGACGTGGATCTCGAGCTCAGGCTGAGGCGCATGGGGCTCGACCTCATCACCTACCGCCAGCTCGAGGAGCGCGGCGGAGCGCTCGCTTCACGCGGCAGGATCACGCGCCAGGACCTGATCAACTTCTGTTTCGACATGGAGCAGATGAACCGCTCCGGCATTCCGCTCATCGACGGGCTGCGCGATCTGCGGGACACCATCGACCACCCGCGGTTTCGCGAGGTGCTCACCGCGATGACGGAGGACATGGAGGGCGGCAAGGTGCTGTCGCAGTGCATGGCGGCACACCCCGGAGTGTTCGACAACGTGTTCGTAAGCCTGGTGAGGGCGGGAGAACAGACGGGACGCATGCCGGAAGTCTTCGCAAGCCTCGCGGCGGCGCTCAAGTGGCAGGACGAGCTCGCCTCGCAGACCAAGCGGCTGCTGATCTATCCGGCAATGGTGTTCGCCGTCGTCATCGCCGTCATCGTCTTTCTCCTCGTGTTTCTCGTGCCGCAAGTCGTGACGCTGCTCAAATCCATGGGCATCGCGGTGCCGGCGCAGACCCGGGTGCTCATTTTCGCTTCCGAGGTCGTCGTGAATTACTGGCCGCTCATCGTGGGGTTGCCGGCCGTTGTCGGCGCCGCTCTCTACTACGCGATAAAGAGAAGCGCTGCGGCGGCGTACTTCTGGGACTACGCCAAACTGCGGGCGCCGGTGACCGGCCCGCTCCTGCAGAAAATCATCCTCGCGCGCTTCGCCAGCTTCTTCGCGCTCATGTACCAGTCCGGCATCACCGTGCTCGACGCGCTGAAAACCTGCGAGGCGATCGTCGACAACCGCGTCGTCGCCGACGGCGTGATGCGCGCCGGGCAGCAGATTTCCTCGGGCGAGAATCTGTCGGAGGCGTTCCGCAACATCGGGATGTTTCCGCCGCTCGTCGTGCGCATGCTGCACGTGGGCGAGAGCACCGGCGCGCTCGACACGGCGCTCGCCAACGTCAACTATTTCTACAGCCGCGAAGTGCGCGAGTCCGTCGACAAGATGCTGAAGCTCATGGAGCCCGCGCTCACGCTCGGCCTCGGGATCCTGCTTGCCCTCATCATGTGGTCGGTGCTGTCTCCGGTGTATGATATTTTGGGCAAGCTCAAATTCTAGAGCCCGTCTCATTGACAATGATGTGCACGAAGGAGACGGTATGCAGAGATGGCTGAAAAACTCCTCATCTGCGTAGCGGCCGAGCAGGTCACGGCGGCACGCTGGCGCCGCGGGCATATCGATGAGTGTCGCCTCTTCAGGAACGATGCAGCCGGCTTTGCCGCCTTCGAGAAGTACATTTCCCCGTTCTCCGGAGTACCGGTCTATCTCATGGCGGACGCGGTCGAGGAGGACTATCGCTTCGAGACCCTTCCACACGCCTTCGGTTCGGACCGGAGCGAAATGGTGCGGCGAAAGCTGCGCCAGCATTACCGCAGCATTCCGTACGTGAACGCGTCGTTTCTCGGACGCGACGCCGGGCGGCGCCGCGACGACCGCTATCTCTTCTCGGCGCTCACCAACCCGGACCTCATCGCGGCCTGGCTGCAGGCGATCATGGCGCGGGAGTTGCCCGTCGCCGGCGTGTTCATGCTGCCCATGGTGAGCACGGCGCTCGTTTCGGCGCTCAGGCTGAAGGCGCCCAACCTGCTGGTGGTCTCGCAGCACGCGGGCGGACTTCGGCTCACCTTCCTGCGCGAACGCCAGTTCCGGCTGAGTCGGCTCACCCGCGGCGACGCCGGCCGCGGCGGCAGTCCCGAGCGCGTCATCGCCGAGGAGATTTCGAACACCCGCATCTATCTGCATGCGCTGCGCGCCGCGCGCCTCGACGAGCCGCTCGCCATCGTCCTGCTCGACCACAACGACCAGCTCGCGAACGTCGCCGCCGACATCGCGCGGGATAGCCCCAGCCTCGACTGCCGTCATTTCACCCGCCGTGAGCTGTCAGCACGGCTGCACGTGGCCGAACCGCTGCTCGCGGTGAGCGCGGAGGTGATGTACCTGCAGCTCCTCGGCTGGCGCGCCCCTTCGGCCAATCTCGCCCCGCCCAACGTGACCGGCGGCTTCGGCCGCTACCAGCAGCGTCGCGCGATCTACGCCGCGGCGGGTCTCGGCGCGCTCTTTGCGATCTCCTGGAGCGGCGTCAACCTGTGGCAGACCGCGTTGCTGCATTCGGAGCGCGAGGCGGCCGCGCGCCAGACCGCCCAGCTGCGCGCGGCTTACCAGGAGATTACGCGCCAGTTTCCCGCAACCCCGACTTCGGCCGCCAACCTCAAGAGGGCGGTGGACATCGCGCAGCAACTGGCGAAGAACGGGCGTACGCCCGAGCGCTTCATGCACGCGGTAAGCGAAGCGCTCGAAGCGATGCCCGGCGTCGCGGTCCGCGGCGTCACGTGGAAGTACGGCACAGGGGACGTCGAGGCTGGCACATCGCGGGGAGCCCAGGAGGCGGCGCCCGCCCCAGGCGGCCGACGCGAAAGCGGGATCATCGAAGCGGAGATCCGACCGTTCCGTGGCGATTACCGTGCCGCGATCGCTCAGATCAACGGCTTCGCGCAGCGTCTTGCGGCTCACCCGGCCGTCGCGGAAGCGCGCATCGTCAAGCTGCCCCTCAACATCGACCCGAAGCTGCCGCTCAGCGGCAACACCGTGGACAAGGGGGAACACGGAGAGGGCGCCGATTTCCGTGTCGCCGTCGTCCTGAAGAGCGCACCATGAGGATCGCCGATCTGAAGACACTGCAGGGGCCGGGGGTCGCGCTGCTCGCGGTCGTGCTGGCGGGTTGCGCCGCCGTCTATTACACGAGCGATGTGCTCCAGCAGGCGCAACGCGAGCTCGCGCGCCAGGAGCAGGCGCTCAAGGAGGCGCGCAACCGGCTCTATCAGTCGGGTGAAGAGCGCGAGATCATCAGCCGTTATCTCGATCGCTACCTCCAGCTCCAGCGCTCAGGCTTCATCGGCGAGGAGCAGCGCATCAACTGGCTCGACGGGTTGCGCGTCGCCAATCAGCGCGCCGAGCTCTTCGGAGTCGATTATCAGATCAGCGAGCAGCGCGCCTACGCCCATGCACGCGACCTCGAGCTCGGACAGTTGACGCTGCACCAGTCGGTGATGAAGGTGAAATTCGGATTGCTGCACGAGGGCGATCTGATGCAGTTTTTCGGCACGCTCGCCCGCAGCGGTGCCGGCGTCTTCCACATCGACCAGTGCACCGTGCGACGCCTCGAGGCCGCGAGCGCGATCCGGTATCAGCCGAATCTCGGCGCGGAGTGTGACCTCATCTGGATCACGCTCCGCGCCCCGTCCGGCGAGAAGAAATCGTGAAACGCGCGCTTCCCGTCCTGATCTGCGCCATCGCGTGCTCGACGTGCGCGGCGGAGCCGCTCGGGCGCCTGTTCTATACCCCGGCGCAGCGGGCGCAGCTCGATCATCTGCGCAGCCAGAGGCACGTTGCCCCGCCGCCGGGCGAGCCGCAGCAGCCGGCGGTCGTCCCGGAGGTCGTCAAATACGACGGTATCGTGCGGCACAGCGACGGCAAGACGACGGTGTGGATCAACAGTCGTGCGATCAACGACGGCAAGCCGGCGGGCGACCTGCCGGTCGCGACGCGCGTGCGTCCGGATCACCGCTTGAGCCTCACCGTGCCGCAGATGGGGAAAAGCGTCGAGCTGAAAGTCGGACAGAGCGCCGACGTATTGTCGGGGACCGTCATGGAGCCTTATACCCGCGCGCATCCGGACTCCGGGCCCGCGAGCGTCCCGCCACCTGCGGCGAAGCCCGAGGCTAGGCCCCCGGCGAAGGGCGACCCGGACGATGATGACGCAGCGCGCGCGCGGCGCTGAGGCAGGACGGCCGCGGTGCGGCGAGCGGGGCCAGGTCATGGTCGCGGTCGCTTTCGTGGTGAGCATCGCGGCCGGGGTGACGCTTTATGCCTTCCTGAGCCCGGCCGCACGCGCGATCGAGGCGCAAAAGACGACTGCGCGGGCGCTTGCGATGGCCCGCGATGCGCTCGTCGGGCGCGCGGCAAGCGACAACAACCGTCCCGGAAGTCTGCCGTGCCCCGATCGCGTGACCGATATCCCGGGCATCAATGTGCCGAACGACGGCATCGCGGATCTGCTCGTCGGCAACGAATGCCCAAGCTACATCGGCCGGCTCCCGTGGCGGACGCTCGATCTCCCGGACCTGCGCGACGGCAGCGGAGAACGGCTGTGGTACGCCCTCTCCCGCGCGTTCCGCGACGATAACTCCGCGCAACCGATCAACAGCAACACCACCGGCACCCTGAGCGTAAGCGGAAGCCTCAGCGCCACCGGCCTTGTCGCCATCGTATTCGCGCCGGGTGCCGTGGTGGGCACGCAGAGCCGGGACAGCGCAGGCGTGAACGTAGTCGCGAATTACCTCGAAGGCGGCAACGAAGTGAACGGCACCACCGCATTCCTGGCCGCACCTTCCGGTGCGAGCTTCAACGACCAGTTGCTGCCCCTCGGCCCCGATGCATTGTTGCCTGTGGTCGAAACACGCGTTGCGCGCGAGGCGCGCACCGTGCTGAGCGCCTTCTACAACGACGCGGCGAACGGCTACTTTCCCTACGCCAACGCATATGGCGACAGCTCCCATCAGTGCACCGCGAACCAGTTGAGCGGCCGCATCCCGCGCTACTTCGCCGATGCGTGCAGGAAGAATCCGGGAGACCCGGACTGGAATGGTGTCGCCTGGCCGACGTGGTTCTTTGCCAACAACTGGCACGAAGTCCTGTTCTATGCCGTCGCCCCGAAATGCGCGAGCCCCGCGGCGCCCGGGTGCAGCGGTGCCGGCGCGCTGCTCACGGTGAGCGGCTTGCCGGCACCCAATGACAATATACGGGCGCTCGTGATCACGCCGGGACGCGCCTACCCAGGGCAGGTCCGGCCGTGCGTCGCGGCGAGCGACTGCCTCGAGGATTCCGAGAATACGAACGGCGACGAGCACTACCGCAAGTCCGCGGTGACGCCTGCCATGAACGATCGACTTCTGGTAGTTTCGCCGTGAGCCGGCATTCCGCGCGCGGATTCACCCTGATCGAGCTTGCGGTGGCGATCTTCGTTCTCATGCTGCTGCTCGGCAGCCTGATCGTCCCGCTCACCACACAGGTCGAGCAGCGCAAGGTGAGCGACACGCGCAAGACGCTCGAAGATGCGCGCGAGGCGCTGCTCGGATTCGCCGCAGCAAACGGCCGGCTGCCGTGCCCCGCTTCCGCGACGAGCAACGGCAACGAGAGCTTCGCGGCCGGCGGCAGCGCGGCGAACGGCAACTGCTCGAATTTCTTCGATGGTTTTCTTCCGGCCGCCGCGCTCGGGCTCGCCCCGACCGATGCGCAGGGCTACGCGGTCGACGGCTGGGGACTGGCACAGAACCGTGTGCGCTATGCGGTCTCGAACCAGACCGTCAACGGCGTCGCAAACGCGATGACGCGCAGTGGCGGCATGAGCGCGGCCGGACTCGCAAACCTCGCGGGGGCACAGTTCCTCTACGTCTGCGCGAGCGGCGTCGGCGTCAATCCCGGCGCAAATTGCGGTTCGGCGGTGGCGCTCACTTCGACTGCCGTCGCGGTGATCTACTCGGTCGGCGCAAATGCCGCGACCGGCGGCTCGAGCGCGCACGAGGCCGAGAACCCCAATCCGAACGGGGGGAGCGCAGACCGCATTTTCGTAAGCCGCGACTGGAGCACCGTGGCCGGCGCCGAGTTCGACGACCTCGTGACGTGGATCGGGACGAGCCCGCTCTTCAACCGACTGATCGCCGCAGGTCAGCTTCCGTAACCGGCGCCGCCGCGCGGCTCAGCGTGAACCGCACCCTGCCGGCCTCGTTGTCACTCAGTTCGAGCCGGTAACCCAGGCGCTCGGCGTGCTTTGCGGCGTGGTAGAGGCCGATTCCGAGCCCCGTCTGCGAGGGCACCGCGGCAGCGAAGAGGCGCGCGGCGATGGCCCTTGCGACCGGCGCGCCGCTGTCGCACACGGAAAGCGCGCCCCCTCGGTCCGAAGAAAAGCGCACTTCCACGTCGACCGGCCGCCCTTCGCTCGCCTTCGCGAGCGCGTTCTCGACGAGATTGTCCGCCACGCTGTCGAAGAGCTCGCCCGGGATGCGGACCGTCGCGGACACCTTGCCCGCCGCGAACCGGATGCCGCGGCCGGCGTAGCGCTGCTTGAGCCCTTCCCACCATATCGCAGCGTCGACGGCGTCGCCCTCGACGCGCTGCGGAGTGCGCAGCTTCTCCAGCGTCGCACCGAGCCGTTGCGTGATCTGCGGCAGCTGGCGCTGCATGAGCGCCTGCAGCGCGGCCGCTTCGCCGGCATCGCTGGTCTCGGCCGCGGCGCACAGCGAATGCAGCGATTGCAGCAGATTCTTGACGTCATGCGTGAGGCGCGCACCCGTTTCATACACCGCCTGGGCGTAGGCGCTCTGGCGCTGGATGAGCTCGCGGCGCTTCGCGTCGTAGAAGTGACCGACCATCTGGGCGAGCAGTCGCAGGTGAAGGAGCATGGCCGGGGTCAGCGCCCAGCGCGCGTAGACTTTCAGCGTGAGATCGTGAATCGCGAATTCCGACGCATGCCCGGACTGCTCCCCGAACTCGCCGTGCCCGAGCTTCGTCTCCCATTGCACGCCGCAGACCCACGGCAGCCGCAGCATGTGCTGGAGCGCCTGCGCGAGAAAGAGATGCGGCTCCGATTCCTCCTCCGCATAGGCGGCGAGCTGCTGCACCCAGCGCTCGAACGGCAGCCCGAGGCTCATGACATAGCGCGAGAGCATGTGGCCGAGGCCGGAGAATCCGCTGTGAGGGTTCCACAACCACGACAGCGCGACGAGCAGCAGCGCCATGACGAACAGCGTCTGTGCCAGCGCAAGCAGGTACACGCCCTGGCTCAGCACCTTTACGACGAAGCTGCCGAGGACGACCACCATGACGAGGAGGAAGAGCAGTACGCTGTAGAAGAGGTCCACCGCGACCGGCCCCTCCGCCGGGCGCGCTTCGAAACGCATGAGCAGTATCGCGATCGGCACGAGGAGCAGCCCGTAGCGCACCAGCAGGACGTGGGCAGCGCTCGGCACCTCGTCGGCGAAGAGATGCGGCACCACCCAGATCAGCAGCAGCGAGAGCACGTAAAAGGCGGCGAGGAGCGACGCGCGGCGCTGGCGGTGATCCAGGGTGCCCGGGACAGAGCCGCCGATCAGGCCGAACAGCACGGCGAGCCATACCACGATCAGCCACCAGCTGTTCCATGCGGCCAGGAGAAAGCCCGCGAACACGACCAGGACGGCGTGCCGCAGATCCACTTCCTGCTCGCCGCGCCAGATCGGCTGCCACAGCAGAAAGAGACCGAAGTGGGCGAGCAGCGCGCCCGGGACCCACCACGCCTGGATGCCCCATGCGAGCGCCGCGTGCAGCGCGAGCACCATGGAGGCCATCGACCACTGCGGGTGCGCGGTAATGAGACGCTGCGCAAGCAGGGCGGAAGCGTTCACCGTTCGGCGCCCCGGAAGGCGGACCGTGCAGTTTCGCTATACTCTCCGTCCATCGTGGCGAGGTCTCCCGTGACTCACCAGATCGCTACCATCGCGCGCTATACGCTGCTCGAAGCGCTGCGCACGCGATTGCCGCACGTGCTCGCGGCCGTCGTTCTCGTCCTCGGTGCCGGCAGCTTCTTTGCCGGAGCGATCGCCATCACCGAGAGCACCCGGGTACAAGTCGGCATCTATGCCGCGTGCATGCGGCTCGCCACGGTCTTCGTGGCCGCCATGTACGTCCTTGCCAGCGTGGCCCGCGAGTTCAACGACAAGGTACTCGACGTGACGCTCGCGCTCGACCTGCCGCGCAGCCATTATATCCTCGGCAAGCTCTCGGGGTTGGTGCTGCTCGGCAGCGCGCTCGCCGCGGTGGCGGCGTTGCCGCTCGTTTTCTTCGCCCCGACCGAGGGGGTTCTCGCGTGGGGCGTGTCACTCGCGCTCGAACTGTGGATCGTCATGGCGCTCGCGCTCTTCTGCGCGGTCACCTTCCGGCAGCCGATCGCGGCGGTGAGCTTCGTGGTCGCTTTCTATCTGCTCGCCCGGACGCTTACCGCGATCCGGCTCATGAGCGCGCACCCGCTCGCCGGCAGCGGCTCGCCGGCCCAGCAGGTGTCGCAGTGGCTCGCCGAGGCGCTTGCGCTGGTCATGCCCGCGCTCGATGCGTGGACGCAGACCGCCTGGCTCGTCGGCCGGGCGCCTGCGTGGACCAGCATCGCGGTCCTCGTCGGGCAAAGCGCGCTTTACGTCGCGCTGCTTGCAGCGGCCACCATGTTCGACTTTCAGCGCAGGAATTTCTGAGCGATGGCGAAGCGCGCGTCCGCGGAGCGCAGCCTCCTCTCCGTGGCTCCGGCCCTGTGGCTGTTCCTGGCCGTTACGCTCGCGCTGCAGATCGCCTGGCGGGCGATCGAGGCACCGCCGCAGGCGCGGGCGCAAGCGCTGCCCGAACCGGCGACACCGGATGCAGTGAGGCTCGCGAGCCTCGGTGAATCCATCGCGGCGGCGCAGCTTCTGACGCTGTACCTGCAGGCGTTCGACAACCAGCCGGGAATCAGCATTCCCTATCGCGAGCTGGACTACACGCGCGTCGTCGGTTGGCTCGAGACGATCTTGAGCCTCGACCCGGACACCCAGTATCCGCTGCTCATGGCCTCGCATCTCTACGCGCAGGTTCCCGATGAAGCGAAGCAGCGCGCAATGCTCGACTTCGTGCACCGCAAGTTCACGGAGGATCCGGGGCGACGTTGGCGCTGGCTCGCCCACGCCGCGCTCATCGCCCGCCACCGCCTCCATGACGACGCGCTGGCATTGCGCTACGCACAGGAAATCGCGCGCCGCGCGCCCCGGGCGCCGAGCTGGGCGCGGCAAATGCATATCTTCGTCCTGGAAAACATGGGCGAGATCGAAAGCGCCGCAATCCTTCTCGGCGGCCTTCTTGCAACAGGCGAAGTGAGCGATCCGAGCGAGGCGCGCTTTCTCACCCAGCGGCTCGAGGACCTGAAGAAATCCGCCGAAAAATCGCCGCCCGTGTCGAAAAACTGACGCCCCGCCCGGGGAAAAGCGGTAATTTTTCACACCCGGCGCGACGCCCGAATCCCCGGCGGTGGCACAAAAGCGCAAGATTTCAATGCATTGGATGCGGGTGGCGCCGCCGGATCGCAACTTCCACACGAACGCGTTTCCAGCGCACCCGCCGTCAACTCAGCGCCATTACGTTGGCATGCTTATTGCGCACAACGTGCACTTGCCACAGGAGGCGCAATCTCATAGGGAGGCCACATGCGGAAACAGAACGGTTTCACGCTGATCGAAATCGCCATCGTGCTCGTCATCATCGGCCTGTTGCTGGGCGGCGTGCTGAAAGGCCAGGAACTGATTCAGAGCGCACGGGTGCGCAATCTGATCTCGCATCAGGATGGGGTAAAGGCGGCCTACTTCGGCTTCCTCGACCGCTATCGCGCGCTGCCGGGCGACTACAGCCAGGCGCAGGCCAATATCCCGAACTGCGCCAGCTGCCAGCAGGGCGACAACAACGGCCAGATCTCGACCACCGCCGAGTCGATCAGTGCGTGGGAACACCTGTCGAAAGCGGGTTTCATCACCGGCAGTTACGTCTACTCGGCGACACCCGCGCCGAGCAACACCCCGGTGAACCCCTACGGTTCGCTCACGCAGTTGATCTACGACAACGTGTACCAGGATGCCTCGCCCGCCAATCGCCATAACCTCAAGACGGGCGCCAACATCCCGTCCGACATCCTGGCGGAGGTGGATCGCAAGATCGACGACGGGCTGGGGAATGCCGGCCAGTTCCGCTTCTCGACGTTCGGCGGTGCCGTCAACACGGGTCAGGAGTGCTTCAACACCACGAGCGGTGCATGGCAGTCCGCCAGCCCGAACGCAAACTGCGGCGCGGCCACCCTCTTCTGATCGTCGGCGTTTTCCGCGAACAAAGGCTCACCTGCGGGTGGGCCTTTGTTCCGTCTCAACCCTGCAACAGCCTGATCTCGGCGGCAGCAAGATCGCCTTCCGATCCCAGCAGCACGAGGACGTCTCCCTCCTCGACGCGCATCTCCGCATGCGGCGTAAGCGTGCGCACATTCTGGCGGCGCACGGCGGTCACCGCGACGTTGAGCTCAGTGAGGTTCAGCTCTCCGAGCGACTTGCCGACGGCCGCCGCGCCGCTCGTCACGACGACGGAGTGCAGGCGCGGCTGCGAGGCGTCGTCCGACTCGCCGACGTCCGTCATGCCGCGGTAGAAGCCGCGGAAGAGCGCATAGCGCTCCGTGCGCGTCTGCCGGATGCGCCTGAGCACCCGGTTGAGCGGCGTGCCGAGGAGCATGAGCGTGCTCGAAGCGAGCATGAGGCTGCCTTCCATGATTTCCGGGATCACTTCCGCCGCACCCGCTTCCCGGAGCTTCTCCATGTCGCTGTCGTCGAGCGTGCGCACCACCACCGGCAGCCCCGGCCTTACGCTGCGCACGTGGTCGAGAATCCGCAGCGCGGAGCGCGTATCCGAGTAGGTGATCGCGAGCGCCCTGGCGCGCATGAGGCCGGCGGCCACCAGCACCTCGCGCCGCGCGGCATCGCCGAACACCACGCTCTCGCCCGCCGCGGCGGCGTCGTGCACACGCTGCGGATCGATATCGAGCGCGATGAACGCTACTCCTTCCTGCTCGAGGAAGCGCGCCAGATTCTGCCCGGTGCGGCCGTAGCCGCAGATCACCACGTGCTCGGAGGCTTCCATCGAGCGCGCCGCGACTGCGGTGAGCTGCATCGCGCGCGTCGTCCACTCCGCCCGCACGAGCGAGCGCACGATGCGCTCGCTGTGGTGCATGACGAAAGGCGCGAGCAGCATGGAGAGCACCATCGCGGCGAGCACCGGCTGCAGCACCGCGGGGGCCAGGACACCGGCGTTGTTCGCGTGCGAGAGCAGGACGAAGCCGAATTCCCCGCACGCCCCGAGCGCGAGCCCGGTGCGGAGCGCGACCCCGGCGTCCGCTCCGAACATTCGCGCGAGCCCGAAGATGAGGAAGGTCTTGGCCACGACCAGCGCGACGAGCAGCACCGCGATCCATCCGTTCTGCACCACCTCGCGCACGTCGAGGAGCATGCCGACTGTGACGAAAAACAGCCCGAGCAGGACGTCACGGAACGGCTTGATGTCCTCCTCGACCTGATAGCGGTACTCCGTTTCGGAAATGAGCGCGCCCGCGACGAACGCGCCCAGGGCGAGCGAGAGACCGGCGATCTCGGTAACGTACGCGATGCCGAGCGTCACGAGGAGCACGTTCAGCACGAAGAGCTCGGAAGACTTGCGCCGCGCCACCACGTGAAACCAGCTCCGCATGAGCCGCTGCCCGACGAACAGCAGCACCGTCAGCACGATCGCCGCCTTGGCAAAGGCGATGGCGAGGTTGATCAGCATCTGCTCGGGATCGGCGCCCAGCGCGGGCACGATGATGAGGAACGGCACCACCGCGAGATCCTGGAAAAGCAGGATGCCGATGATGTAGCGCCCGTGGAGGGTGTGCAGCTCGGAGCGCTCGGCAAGCAGCCGCGCGAGCATCGCGGTGGACGACATCGCGATCGCGCTCCCCAGCGCAACGCCGGTCTGCCACGAAAGGCCGAACGCGACCGCACAGGCGAGCACGATGGCCAGCGTCGCGAGCACCTGCGCGAGCCCCAGTCCGAAGACGATGCGCCGCATGGCAACGAGCCGCGGCAGGCTGAACTCGAGCCCGATGCTGAACATCAGGAACACCACGCCGATTTCCGCGAGCTGGCGCACTTCGCTCGTCTCGTGGATGAAGCCGAGCGCATGGGGCCCGATCGCGACGCCGACCGCGAGGTAGCCGACCAGCGTCGGCAATCGCAGCGAGCGGCACACCACGACCACGAGCACCGCCGCGGCGAGCAGGATGAGAACGGGTTGCAATGAAGTTTGCATATCGGTCGGGGCGGGGCGCAGAAGAATGATGCCTCATCGATGCCGAATTGCAAGGACGACGCGCGGGCCGACGCCGGGCTTCTGCTATACTTTCCCGCGATGAGCAAGCTCACGCCAGGCTCAGCGACGCCGGCCTCCGACTCGCTCGCGAGGGCGCGCGAAGTCCTCGAAATCGAAGCGCGCGCGGTCACCGACTTGATCGACACTCTCGACGACCGATTCGAGCGCGCGTTACGGATCATCCTCTCCTGTCCCGGACGCGTCGTGGTAAGCGGCATCGGAAAATCCGGTCACATCGCGCGCAAGATCGCCTCCACGCTCGCGAGCACCGGCACGCCCGCCTTCTTCGTCCATCCCGCCGAAGCGAGTCACGGTGATCTCGGCATGGTCACGCGGCACGACGTTTTCATCGCGCTGTCGAACTCCGGCGAGAGCGAAGAGCTGCTAGCGATCGTGCCGACCATCAAGCGCCAGGGCGCGCAGTTGATCGCGCTCACCGGCGCTCCCGAATCGACGCTTGCGCGAGAAGCCGACGTGCATCTCTATGCCGGCGCGGCCAAGGAGGCGTGCCCGCTCAACCTCGCGCCGACCGCTTCCACGACCGCGGCGCTCGCGCTCGGCGACGCGCTCGCAGTGGCGCTCATGGCGGCCCGCGGCTTCACCCGCGACGAATTCGCGCGCTCGCATCCGGGCGGCACGCTCGGCCGGAAGCTCCTCACGCACGTGCGCGAGGTCATGAGGAGCGCCGATGAAGCGCCCGCGGTGCACACAAGCGCGACGCTGATGGAGGCGGTGCGCGAGATCACCCGCGGCCGCCTCGGCATGACCGCGATCCTCGACGACGCCCGGCGCGTCGTCGGCATCTTCACCGATGGCGATCTGCGCCGCGCGCTCGAGAAGGGTCACGACTTCGAGCGCACGCCGGTCGCCGCGGTGATGACGCGCCACCCCCGGGTGATCGCGCCCGAAAAGCTCGCAGCCGAAGCGGTAGAGGTGATGGAGCGCAACAAGATCAACCAGCTTCTCGTGGTCGACGAAGCGGGGCGCCTCGTGGGCGCGCTCAACATGCACGATCTCTTCCGCGCCAAGGTGATCTGAGGGCGGCGTGCAAGGGGGCAGTCCTTTGCGGATCATCCGATGAACGACGTGTACGCCCGCGCGCGCAGTGTGCGGCTCGCGATCTTCGACGTGGACGGCGTGCTCACCGAAGGCGTCCTCTACTACGGCGATTCCGGCGCCGAGACGAAGGCGTTCGACGTGCGCGACGGCCACGGGTTGAAGATGCTGCAGGCGAGCGGCGTGGAAACGGCCATCATCACGAGCCGGCGTTCGCCGGCGCTGGAGATCCGGGCGCGCGATCTCGGCATCGAACTGCTCTACCAGGGCGTGCGTGACAAGCTCGCCGCGTGCCGGGAACTCCTGCGCCGCGTCGGGCTCGAAGCACCGCAGGCTGCGTACATCGGCGACGACATCCTCGATCTTCCCGTGCTGCGATACTGCGGGCTCGCCGCGACCGTACCCGAGGCGCCCGCCATGGTGAAACGCCATGTGCACTACGTGACCTGCGCGCGCGGGGGGCGCGGCGCCGTGCGCGAGCTGTGCGAAATCATCATGCACGCGCAAGGCACCCTCGGCGCGCAACTCCACGCAACGAGGCTCGCGAGCGACCAGGCTGCGTCGCCATGAACGACCGGCTTACGGCGTGGTTTCCGCTCCTCCTGCTCGCGGCGCTCGCGGCGCTCACCTTCTGGCTCGACAGCTTCGTGCGCCCGCCGCCGGCGGCGGGCAGCGCCGCCGCACGGCACGATCCCGACTACATCGTCGATGGGCTCTCGGCCGTGCGCATCGATGAAAAGGGCAGCGTCAAGTACGCGCTCACTGCCGAGCGCATGGTGCACTATCCGGACGACGACACCACGCACCTGCGCCGCCCGCGATTGGTGAGCTACGCGACGGCGCAGGCACCGGTGACGATCACTTCGCGCGAAGGGCTCGTGTCGAGCGAGGGAGAAAACGTTTACTTCCGTGACGACGTGGTCGTGACACGCGCGCCTTATGCGAGACGCAGCGAGCTCGTGGTGCGCACCGACTATCTCCACGTCATTCCCGACAGTCACATCGCGCGCACCGAGCGGCCGGTCACGATCACCGATGCCAATACCACCGTGCACGCGGTTGGCTTAGAATTGAACACTGAGACTCAGGTACTGCGTTTGCTGTCCCGAGTCCGAGGCACCTACCATGATCCCAGCAGAGCAGGGCAGCAGCGGAGCGGCTGAGCACAGGGGCGCGGGCGCGCGAGCGATCGCGCTCGCCGCGGCGATCGCATTTTTCAGCTCCGCGGCGCACGCCGAGAAGGCCGACCGCGAGAAGCCGATCCACCTCGAGGCCGATCGCGTGACCGTGGACGAGGCGAAGCAGGTCGCGGTCTTCGAAGGCAACGTCGTGCTGACGCAGGGCACGCTCATGATCCGCGGCGACCGCATGCAGGTGCGCCAGGACGACGCGGGATTCCGCCACGGCATCACCTGGGGCAACCTCGCCTACTTCCGCCAGAAGCGCGAGGGCTTCGACGAATACATCGAAGGCTGGGCCGAGCGCATCGAGTACGACGGACGCGCCGACAAGGTCCAGATGTTCAACCGCGCCTCGATGAAGCGCGGACAGGACGAGGTGCACGGCAGCTACATTTCCTACGACGCCGTGAGCGAGTTCTTCCAGGTGGTCGGCGGAAAATCGGCGAGCGCGGGCGCTCCGCAGGGACGCGTGCGCGCGATACTGCAGCCCAAGCCGAAGGAGAAGCCGCCTGCATCGGCGCCGGTTCCTCTCAAACCGGCGGACAAGCTTGGAACAGCACGCGAAGAAGACCGTGCCGCCCCGCGATAGCGCGCTCGCGGAAGCGCGCTCCGCGAGTCCGGCGCCCGGCGCGGCGGCACAGGCGCAAATGACGAGCGAGCTCAGGGCCGAGCGGCTCAAGAAGCGCTACCGCTCGCGCGTCGTCGTGAAGGACGTGTCGCTCGAAGTGCGCAGCGGCGAAGTGATCGGGCTGCTCGGCCCGAACGGCGCCGGCAAGACGACCTGCTTTTACATGATGGTGGGGCTCGTGCCCGCCGACGGCGGCGATCTCTATCTCGACGGCAGGAAGCTGACGCACATGCCGATCCACCGTCGCGCGCGCCTCGGGCTGAGCTATCTTCCGCAGGAGACGTCGATCTTCCGCCGCCTTACGGTCGCCGACAACGTGCGCGCCGTCCTCGAGCTCTACAACGGCGATCCCGACCAGATCCGCAACAAGCTCGACGATCTGCTGCACGATCTGCACATCGGGCACCTGCGCGACAATCCCGCGGTGAGTCTCTCGGGCGGAGAGCGCCGGCGGGTGGAGATCGCGCGTGCGCTCGCGACCGAGCCACGCTTCATCCTGCTTGACGAGCCATTCGCGGGCGTCGATCCGATCGCAGTGCTCGAGATCCAGAAAATCATAGGTTTTTTGAAGGAGCGCGGGATCGGCGTGCTCATAACGGACCATAACGTCCGGGAAACGCTGGGCATTTGCGATCGCGCCTACATCATCAACGACGGCACCGTGCTCGCGTACGGCAAACCGGAGGAAATCGTTTATAATGAGAGCGTCCGAAAGGTGTACCTAGGAGAGCATTTCCGCCTCTAGCGCTTCTCGCCCGCGGCCGGCCGGGCTCGAAGCGCGCGGTGTGCGGATACTGGCGGTGACCTTTCTTTCCAAGACGCACATGAAACATTCCCTACAGCTCCGGCTATCTCAACACCTCACGCTTACTCCGCAGCTCCAGCAGTCGATCCGGCTGCTGCAGCTATCGACCCTCGAGCTGAACCAGGAGCTCGAGCGCTTTCTCCAGGAGAATCCGCTGCTCGAACGCGACGACGGCATCCGCGATGAACCGGTGGTGCCGCCGGACCTGCGCGCGGCCGGCAGCGTGGAGACCGCCTCCACCGCGACGGCAGAAAGCGAACCGCTCGGGCCCGAGCCCGGGGGAAGCGACATGCATACGCTCGACGATCTTCCGTCGGCGGGCGCGCGCGACGACAGCGAGGACGGTGACTTTCCGCAGATCGCGGCCGGCGCGCCGAGCCTGCGCGCCCATCTGCTGTCGCAGCTCTCCCTCACGAATCTCCCCGAGCGCGATCGCAGACTGGTAACGCTCCTGATCGACTCGCTCGACGACGACGGCTATCTCGCGCAGGACCTGCCCGAGCTGCTTTCCATGCTGCCGCAGGAGCTCGCGGTCGAGCCGGAGGAGCTGCAGATCGCGCTCAAGCACCTGCAGCACTTCGAGCCCGCGGGTGTCGGCGCCCGCAACCTGAGCGAGTGCCTCGAGCTGCAGCTCCTCGCGCTGCCCGAGTGCACGCCCTATCGCACGGCCGCCCTCGAGATCGTGAAGCACCATCTCGGCGCGCTCGCTGCGCGCGACTTCTCCAAGCTGAAGAAGGTGCTCCGCTGCGACGACAATTGCCTGCGCGCGGTGCAGAAGCTCATCACGGGCTTGAATCCCAAGCCGGGGCGCGACTACTCCACGGAGGAGACGCGCTACGTCGTTCCCGACGTCGTCGTGCGCAAGGTGAAGAACGCGTGGGTCGCCGCGCTCAATCCCGAGGCGATGCCGCGGCTGCGGATCAACCGCCTTTATGCCGACATCCTGAGCCGCAACCGCGGCAGCGGCTCCCAGCTCGCGAGCCAGCTCCAGGAAGCGAAGTGGCTCATCAAGAACGTGCAGCAGCGCTTCGACACGATACTGCGCGTCTCGCAGGCGATCGTCGATCGCCAGCGCCACTTCTTCGAGCACGGAGAGGTCGCGATGCGCCCGCTCGTGCTGCGCGAGATCGCCGAGGCGCTCGACCTGCACGAATCCACCGTGTCGCGCGTGACGACGCAGAAATTCATGCACACGCCGCGCGGCATCTTCGAGCTGAAGTACTTCTTCGGCAGCCACGTCACGACCGAAGCCGGCGGCGCGGCTTCGAGCACTGCGATCCGGGCGCTCATCAAGCAACTCGTGAGCGCGGAGAATTCGCGCAAGCCGCTGAGCGACAGCCAGATCTCCGAGATCCTCGCGCAGCAGGGCATCGTCGTCGCCCGCCGCACGGTCGCCAAGTACCGGGAATCTTTGCAGATTCTGCCGGTCAATCTGAGAAAGACGCTGTAAGGGAAAGGAGCGTAACGAGCATGAACCTTCATCTCACCGGGCACCATGTCCAGATCACCCCCGCCATCCGCGATTACGTCGCGGAGAAGCTCGCGCGCATCACCCATCACTTCGATCACGTGATCGACGTGAACGTCATCCTGACGGTGGAAAAGCTGCGCCAGAAGGTGGAGGCGAACGTGCACGTGAGGGGCAAGGACATTTTCTGCGAGAGCGTTGACACCGACATGTACGCCGCGATCGACGACCTGGCGGACAAGCTCGACCGCACCATCATCAAGCACAAGGAAAAGAACCTCGGGCACCGCCATGACGGCGCGGCGATCAAGCACCTCGGCACCGAATAGGCGCCTCATCCCGGGCCCCGCTCGCGGCGCGCCGCCGCACACCTTCGACCCCATGCCATGAACCTCATCTCCCCATTGCTGCCGGAATCCAACGTGCTGCTCGACGTGGATGTCTCCAGCAAGAAACGCGTCTTCGAGCAGGTCGGGCTGCTCTTCGAGAACAACCACCAGATCGCACGCAGCCTCGTGTTCGACAGCCTGTTCGCGCGCGAGAAGCTGGGCTCCACCGGCCTCGGCCAGGGGATTGCCATTCCGCACGGCCGGATCAAGGGGCTGAAGGAGGCGATCGGGGCGTTCGTCCGGGTGAAGCAGCCGATTCCCTTCGACGCCCCCGACGCGCAGAATGTCGGCCTCATATTCGTGCTCCTCGTGCCGGACCGGGCGAGCGACCTGCACCTGCAAATCCTCTCCGAGCTCGCGCAGATGTTCAGCGACAAGGCGCTGCGCGAGCGCCTGCTCGATGCGCACACGCCCGCCGAGCTGCACCAACTGATCGCCGACTGGCAGCCCCATGCCTCAACTCAGCATAGCCCGGTTGTTTGAGGACAACAGAGACAAGCTCAAGCTCGCCTGGATCGCCGGGCATCTCGGCGGCACCAAGGATCTCAACAGCGAACTCACCAAGGATTCCTCGAAGGGGCTGATCGGCCACCTCAATTTCATCCATCCCAATCTCATCCAGGTGCTCGGCGCCTCGGAAGTCGAATACCTGAACGGCCTCGAGCCCCGCCTCTGCAGCGAAAATCTCAACCGCGTCGCGACGCGCGAGCTCGCCTGCTTCATCGTGGCCGGAGTCGACTCCGCGCCCGCAGCGCTCGTGCGCATCGCCGAAGCGACGCAGACGCCGCTCTTCCTCTCGCCGGTGCCGAGCGTGGAGCTGATGTGGATGCTGCGCCCGTATCTCGCGCGCGCGCTCGCGGAATCGACCACCGTGCACGGGGTCTTTCTCGACGTGCTCGGCGTGGGCGTGCTGCTGACCGGCGATTCGGGTGTCGGCAAGAGCGAGCTCGCGCTCGAGCTGGTGAGCCGCGGCAGCGGTCTCATCGCCGACGACGCGGTGGAGTTCTATCGGGTGGGGCCGGATACGCTCGAGGGCCGTTGCCCGCCGCTCCTCAAGGACTTCCTCGAAGTGCGCGGCCTGGGGGTGCTCAACATCCGCAGCATCTACGGCGAGGCGGCGCTCAGGCCGCGCAAGAACCTGCGGCTGATCGTTCACCTCGAGCGTCCCGGCCCCGATCTCACCCCGCTCGAGCGTCTGCCGCTCAAGCCGGGTACTGAAACCATCATGGGCGTGGAGATCCGCAAGGTGACCATCCCCGTCGCCGCGGGGCGCAATCTCGCGGTCCTCACCGAGGCGGCGGTGCGCAACCACGTCCTGCAACTGCGCGGCATGGACAGCACGCAGGAATTCATCGCGCGCCAGGCGCGGCAGCTCAACGACCGCGACGACCCGTCCTGACCGCGGTCCCGTTCGGTTTCCCGTGCCGGCGCTATACTTGGCGCGACAGGGATCATCCATGCAGCTCATCCTGATCACCGGCCTTTCCGGTTCCGGCAAGAGCGTCGCACTCAACGTGCTGGAAGACAGCGGCTTCTATTGCGTCGACAACCTTCCGCCACAGCTCGTGCCCGCGCTCATGCAGCACCTCGGCCAGTCGGGATACGCGCGGGTCGCCTTGAGCATCGATGCGCGCGGTGGGGCGGCGCTCACCGAGCTGCCGCGCCAGGTAGCGGACCTGAAGCGGCAGGGCGTCGACGTCACCGTGCTCTTTCTCGACGCCAAGTCCGACACGCTCATCAAGCGCTATTCGGAAACGCGGCGGCGCCACCCGTTGTCGGACACGGGACTCACGCTGCCCGAGTGCATCGCGCGGGAGCGCGAGCTCCTCGCGGAGGCGGCGGACCTCGCGCACCACGTCGATACGAGCGATCTCTCGCCGAACGCGCTGCGCACATGGGTCAAGGACTTCGTGGGACTCACCGGCACCGGCCTCACGCTGCTCTTCGAGTCGTTCGGGTTCAAGAACGGCATTCCGCTCGATGCCGATCTCGTGTTCGACGTGCGCTGCCTGCCCAATCCGCACTACGACCCGCAGCTGCGGCCGTTCACGGGATGCGATGCACCGGTCATCGAATTCCTCGGCGCCGATCCGAGCACCCAGAAGATGCGCGAGGACATACGCAACTTCGTGGAGAACTGGCTGCCGTGCTTCAATCGCGACAACCGAAGCTATCTCACCGTGGCGCTCGGATGCACCGGTGGACGGCATCGCTCGGTGTATCTCGCCGAGGTGCTCGCCGAGCACTTCCGCTCGCGGGCACCGGTGCTGGTGAGACACCGCGAACTCACGTGAGCGACGGCGCCGACCGGTCAGCGGGCTCGAATGCGGCGACCGGCGCGGGGCGTCGGGAGATCTTCCTCTTCCCGCTCGCGACGGTGCTCTTTCCGGGCGGCGTGCTGCCGCTCAAGATCTTCGAGCAGCGCTATCTCGAGATGACCAAGGCCTGCCTGCGCGACAACGCGCCGTTCGGCGTGTGCCTGATCCGCGAAGGGAGCGAGGTCGGCGCGCCGGCAGTGCCTGAAAACATCGGATGTCTTGCAACCATCACGCAATGGGACATGCCGCAGCTCGGCGTCTTTCACCTGGTGACGCGCGGCAGCGATCGCTTTCGCATAATCGAGACCCGCGTGGCGGCGAGCGGGCTGGTCTCGGCGACGGTGGCGGTGTTTCCGCCCGAGTCGCCGGCCGCAATGGATCCGGCCTGCCAGCAGGTGCTCAAGGTCATCATCGAGAAAGCGGGCGCCGGGCTCTTCCCCGCGCCGCTCGACCTCGACGACCCGGCGTGGGTCTCGTGGCGGCTCGCCGAGGTGCTGCCGCTCGAGCTGCCGGTGCGCCAGCAACTGCTGGAAATCGAAGATACCGCCGCGCGGCTCGCACGCCTGCGACAAATCCTGATACAGCAGGCGATCGTGAGCGAGGAGTAGAGTGGGCGCTCACGCCGCGCCGCATCGCCAGGCCGAAGCCGGGCACAAGGGCCCCCTCTACAGCGTCTCGACGAGCGCCTCGCACGCCTCGATGTTGAGGAGATGCGAATCGTACATTTTCGCGAGCGCATCGCGCACGGCGGGATCCGCGATGTCCGGCAGTGCTTCGCGGATCTTGCGCGCAACCCACCCTTGTCCGCGGTTCAGGAAATTGAGTCTCTCAACGCGGCCCTCGACCGCGAGCGCCTTCTCCGCGAAACCGCCGGTCGCGGCGCTCGGCATGCCGTCGAGCCGCCGGATCAGTTCGATGAGAATCGCGCAGTTCCTCGCCTCGTCGCGCTGCACCGCCGCGAGCTGGCGCCATGCCGGCGTGTCGCGCGCGTAATCGTCGAGAAAGGCCGCGAGCACCTTCGCGCCCGCGCGTTCGGCTTCGAGCAGCGTATTGAGCAGCTTCAGAACTTCATCCTTCGACAGCGCAGGCTGTACGCCGAAGTAGTCGGGCGCGACTTCATGCGCGTAACACGCGGGCGAGCTGTATCCCGCGGCCGGCAGCGCACCCGTCGCAGCGGCGTCGCGCGCCGCGAGCAGCGTCGCGCTCTCGGCTGCGCATCGCTCCGGCGCGATCGGCACGAGGGCCTTTCCGCCGGCGCGGTAGATCGCCGCCTCGGTCACGACGAAATCCATGGGGATGTCGTGCGGTTGCGGAAAGATCGTGGCAAGCCGCGCCAGCTCGTAGGCGACGCCGATCGCCAGCGGGCGCGGCGCGAGTGCGGCCAGCGTGCGATCGAAGAAGGCGCCGCCATAGCCCAGGCGATAGCCCTGCTCGTCGAAGCCGTTCATCGGCACGATCGTCGCGTGCGGCACGACGACGTCAGTAGCATCGGGGACGGGGATGTCGTACACGCCCGGCCGCGTGGGCGCGCCAGGCCACCACTTGCGAAAGCGCAGCGGCGTTGCTTTCGCCACCACTTCGGGCAACGCCGCTGTCGTGCCGCGCTCGCGCCAATGCCTGACCGCGAAGCGCGCGTCGAACTCGCTGCGGTACGGCCAGCAGAAGGCCACGATGCGCCCGGCAAGCGCCGGAAATCCGGCGATCAGCCGCTCGGTCATCCGCGCGTTCCATTCCTGCCGTGCCGCACGGTCCGCCGCCTCGCGCCGCGCGATCAGTTCGGCGCGCCGCGCCTTGCGCCATGCCTTGATTTCGTCCCAGTCCTTCATTCGCGTATCCGACTTGCCCCACGAAACCGTGGCCCACATACTATGTCCATGCGCTCGAGCCCGCTCGCCGCCGCCGTCGTGGCGATCGCCCTTTCCGCGCCGCTCCCTGCGGCGCAAAGCGTCGCGCCCGGATTCAATCCGAGCCCCCATGCGATCGACATCCCGCCGTGGTTTCGCGAGACGTTTCTCGACCTGCGCGAGGACATCCGCGATGCGGCCAGGGCCGGCAAGCGCCTGATGGTGTACTTCGGCCAGGACGGCTGCCCCTACTGCCGCGAGCTGATGCGCGTCAACTTCGCCGACCGGCGCATCGCGGACAAGACGCAGAAGCACTTCCACGCGGTCGCCATCAACATCTGGGGCGACCGCGAAGTCACGTGGATCGACGGCAAAACCTACACCGAGAAAACCTTTGCGGCGGCGCTCAGGGTGCAGTTTACTCCAACGCTGCTGTTCTTCGACGAAAAAGGCGGCATCGCGCTGCGGCTGAACGGCTACTATCCGCCGCACAAGTTCGACGCGGCGCTCACTTATGCCTCCCCGCAACACCCGCGCAAGGAGACCTTCGCGGCCTTCCTCCAGCGCCAGGCGCGCGAGCCCGCGAGCGGCAGGCTGCACCCGCAGCCTTTCTTCATGAAGCCGCCGTTCGACTTCAGCACTTCACAGCGCACGAGTGGAAGACCGCTCGCGATCGTGTTCGAGCAGAAGGAATGCGCGGCGTGCGACGAGATGCACGCGCAGGGCTTCGCCCATCCCGCGATGCGCGCACTGAGCGCGCGCTTCGACATCGCGCGGCTGGAGCTCTTCGGGGAGGGAGCAGTCGTGACGCCCGCAGGAAAGCGCACGAGCGAAGCGCAGTGGGCGCGCGAGCTCAGGGTCGCCTACACGCCCACCGTCGTCTTCTTCGACGCGCGCGGCGCCGAGCTCTTCCGCATCGAGGCCTACGTGCGGCCGTTTCACTTTACGTCCGCCTTCGATTACGTGGCGAGCGGCGCGTACCGCAGCGAGCCTTCGTTCCAGCGCTTCCTGCAGGCGCGCGCGGAGACGATCCGCGCAGCGGGAGGCAAGGTCGAATTGTGGTGAGGCAGCTTCAGCGCCCCTCGAGATCGAGCAGAATGCGGCGCACCGGGGCCGGCACTGCGGCGGCGCGCGCTTCCTCGACGGAGAACCACGCAGTGCCTTCCTCTGCCGCCCGTAACGAGGCGCGCGCGAGCTGGACGCGCCACGGCACGATGGTGAGCCGGAAGTGCGTGAAGCCGTGCTCGACGGTTTCGAGAGGGATCACCCGCGCGATCCGCACGCCGTAACGCCGCGCGCATTCCGCGATCACATCTGCGGAGTGTGCCAGCTCCGGAAAACACCACAGGCCGCCCCAGATACCCGCCGGCGGTCGCCTTTCGAGGAACACCTTGCCGGCGTGCTCGAGCACGGGCATCACGGTCGTGCGATGCGGCAGGGTTTTCCTCGGTCGAGGCGCGGGCAGCGCAGCGACGAGACCGCGCGCGTACGCCACGCATGCTTCCGCCACCGGACACGCCTCGCACTTCGGGCGGTGTCGCGTGCACACACCCGCCCCGAGATCCATCAGCGCCTGGGTGTAGGCGCGAATGCCCTTGCGCGGCAGCAACGACTCCGCCATCTTCCACAGCGCTGATTCGACCTGCGCTTCCCCGGGATAGCCCGCGATTCCGAAGTGCCGCGCGAGCACGCGCTTCACGTTGCCGTCGAGTATCGCGTGGCGGTCGCCGAAGGCAAAGACGCAGATCGCCGCCGCGGTCGAGCGCCCGACGCCCGGCAGCCCTTGCACGGCATCGCGATCGCGCGGAAAGCGCGCGCCGTGGTCGCGCACGATCGACTGCGCCGCGCGGTGCAGATTGCGCGCGCGCGAGTAGTAACCGAGCCCGCTCCACTGCGCCAGCACGGCGTCGAGCGGCGCGGCGGCGAGCGTGGCGACATTCGGAAAGCGCTCGAGAAAGCGCCGGTAGTACGGAATGACCGTCGCGACCTGCGTCTGCTGCAGCATGATTTCGGAGATCCAGATCGCGTACGGGTCGCGCGTTCGTTGCCACGGCAGATCGTGGCGGCCGTGCGCAGCGTGCCAGGCGACGAGCCGTGCCGCAAATGCGCTCACCGCCCGAAGAGGCCCTTCAACTGGTCGCGCAGGCTGCCCGCGGGCTTGTCCTCCCTGGATCCGCCCAGCCGTTTCTCGACCTGCTCGCGCACCGTGGACTCGATCCTCTGCCGCGCCGCGTCGGTCGCGATCGCCGCGAAGTCGAGCTTGTAGAACGGCTCGTCGAGCGGGCCACTCACGCGAACCGGAACGGTGATGCCCTGCAGGTCGGCGAGCTCGCGTCCGCCCTGGCCTTTGCTCGTCCCGACGATCGATGCCTTGATGAGATAGTCGATGGTGTCGTTCGCTAGATTGATGCTGCCTTCGCCGCCGACGCGAAGCAGCGGCGACTTCATCGCGAGATCGTTGTTGTGGGCAACCCCGTTCTTGATGGCGAACGTCCCGCTCAATTCCGTGAAGTCGGTCTTCTCGGTCCGGTTGACCGGCTGGACGTGCTCACCGCGGAGCGCGCCCAACTTCGCGCGCGCGCTCCGGATCGAACCCGCGATGTTGATGCCCTTCAGCGCGCCGTCGGTGAGACGCACCGACGCATTGCCGTTCAGCGCTTTCCGGAGCGCGGCTGCGGTGTTGCCATGCGCGGTCACGTCGAGCGCGACGTTGCCCTTGCCTTCCAGCATGTCGTTGTCCGCGAAATCCTTGAGGAGCGGACCGACCTGGACGCCGGTCAGCGTCTGCTTCGCCGCAAAGCCGGGCGTCGCCGCTGCCTGGATCGTGAGCGCGCCGGCGAGCGTGCCCTGATAGAGGTTCGCCGCGATCGGATTCACGTCCACGCGACCGTTCGCTGCCCTGACATCGAGCCGGACATTGCTGCTCTTCACACCCGAGAGCTTGAGCGCGCCAATTTTCAGCGTGCCGTTTGCAGTCAGATTCCTGAACGCGCCCAGGTCGATCGGCTGCTCCGCCGCGTCGCCTTTGCCTTGCCCGCCTGCTGCAGGTTTCTTTTCCGCAGTCCTGGGAAAATAGTGATCGAGGTCAAGACGGTCGATGTTGACATCGAAGCTGTACGCGGGCGGCGCGAACTTGGCGAGCCCCGCCCGGCCGTTGATCGTGCTCTCGTCGAACTTCGTCGCGAACGTGAGCGTCGCGGTCTCTTTCGCCGCATCGACGGCGAGCGCGCCGTTCACCACGGCTTCGATGGGACTCTTTGGAAACTTCGGATTCGCGACGTGTACGTTCGCCACGAGCTTTGGCAGCTCGTAGTGCCTGCGCTCGGCGCTCCCCGTGAGCGGGCTCGCGAGCTTTACCCGCGTGCTCGCACCCTCCTCCTGCATGTCGAGGTGCGCCGTGAGTTCGCGCGCGCTGAACGCCTTGGCCGTTCCTTCGATCGCCGGGACCTCCAGCCGCGCCGTCATCCTGCGCTTGCCGCCGGTCCGGCTCGCGTCGATCAGGATGCGATTGCCGCTCACCTTGTCGCGCGTCACATTGAGCTGCGGCACCTCGAGTTTTGCGTTGAGGTCCTCGCCCTCCTGCTTGCCCCTGACGGCGACGATGAACCGGGACGCGATCAATTCCTGCGTCGCGGGCCGGCTTTCGAGATCGCCCTTCGCGTTCACCGCGAGCCCCTTGTATCCGGCCGCGGACCCGCGCGCAACGAAATCGAGGCCTTGCAGCGCGTACGCGTTGCTGGCGAGATCGAACGTAAGCCGCGTCTTGAGCTCGGTTTCGAGGTCGAATGCGGGCTCGCTGCCGCGCCCGTGGACCTTCAGCTCGATATCGCTCGGCACGCCTTCCGCGATGCGCCCGGTCTTCAGATTGAGCCGGTCGAACTCGTACTTGGTGCCCGCCTGCTGGTCCACGTAGCTCACCGCGGCGTCCGCGATCTCGACGCGCGCGATGTCGATCTTCACCGGCGTCCTCTCGGCGGGTTTGGGCGCGGGCTTACCGGGTGGTGGTGCGCCGCCCAGGTCCGCGAAATTGGTCCTGCCATCCTTATGGCGCACGAGCTGTGCGCGCAGCCCCTTCACTTCGAGCGCATCGACCACGACTTCGCGCGAGAGGAGCGGCCACAGCTTGACCGCGACGTGAATGTCGGTGACCGAAGCGAATTCCCGCGCGCTGCCCTTCTCGGACAACGTCGCCTTTCCGAGCCGTGCACCGATGCTGGGAAAGAACGTGACGTCGATATCGCCCGCGAGCGTGAGGGTGCGCTGCGTGCGCTCCTTCACCGCCTGCACGATCTGCGGCTTGTACTGGTTGGGATCGAAGGTTGCGGCGAGGTAGGCGATGACCGCTGCGGCCACCACGATCACCACGCCCAGGCCGAGCAGAGCGTACTTCAATATCCGCATCGCGTCCTTCCTGGTGTCGCCCGGACGAACTGCGCTGTCCGGCTGCACTGCTTATTCTACGCCGGCGTCGCTGCTCCCCTGAATTGGCCTTATCGGATTTCCGGCGAGACGGCGCGGGGTGCAGGCGCCGGTGACTCACGCTCGCTATCCGGCGCCGCGGGCGAGCCTTCAACGCCCGCTCCATGCACAGCGGCGACGGCTTCGCGCACTTTCTCGAGCTGATCCCTGCCGCCTGCCTCCAGGTCGTGCGCGAGGCGATCGCTCGCTTCGCCCAGCCACTCGTCTTCCGCGCGCGTGCGCGGCACCGCCGCCGCGATTGCAGCGCCCAAAGCGACGCCGACGGCGCCCAGCACCAGCGGTTGCTCGTTCAGCATGGAATCGAAGCCGCTGCGGGCGCGTCGCGAACATGCTTCTGCTGCGGCGGATTGCGAACAGATATGACAGCTCACCGCACGAATTTATCCCGCGGCTGAAGCAACGCCCGCGCTGCCGCCGCTCGTCGTCCGGGAACGACAATTTCACACGCCATCCGGACGAAGTTGGGTTACCATTGATGCAACAAGAAGAATGCATCTCCGACGCGAGGTGCGCGGCCGATGAATCGACTTCAACAACAGGGGATGGGACAGGGATGCACAAAGGGAGGGATGAGCACCGGTTCGCCGCGACTGCCGGCGTCCGGGTCGAACGCAACGATCGACACTGCGTCGTCTATCGCGGAACGCGCGCGGCATTGATTGCCGCGGGACTCGCGCGACCGGAACACTTTCCCGAAGGACAGCGGCGCTTCTCGTGGCATTTTCCGAAGTCGGGCGTGAACTGGGGTGTGCGCCGCAAGAGCGGGGAAACCTACTGCCTCACGAAGCTCAAGGACCCGCAGGGTACCGTCGACGCAGAGCTCGCCGTGTTCTACCGCTGCGCCGAAGGTGCGGCCCGGCGCGACCCGCGATTTCAGCTCTTCCTGCAGAAGGTCGCCAGCGATACGGCGGCGGCGGACTCGCCTCCCGCGCGCGAAGTCCGTAACACCGCACATCGCGCGCCCGTGCCTGCCCGTGCCGCCAGCCGACCGGCCGCCAAGGCGCGCTCAGGCGCACAGGCGAACGCCTCGAACCTCGAGACCCTCGCTTTTGCCACTCTGCTCCTGGGATTGACGGTCTACCTCTGGACGCGCCAGGGGTGAATCGCCATGACCGCCGCTGAGTTGAGTGCGATCCTCGAGCGCCTCGGGGTGCCCGTGCTGGAGCACCGCGAAGCGGACGAGGATTTCGGTGGCGTCATCCGGGTCACGGCCACGGTGCACGTCGAGCTGCCGAACGAGGGCGGGGGCGCTGTCGTGGTGAAGGCGGTGGACGAGGAACGGTTCGAATTCTTCACCCGCCGCACCAAGGTCAAAGAAGTGGTTTTCGACCTGATTCAGGCCGGCGCGGTGATACTGCACTGAAGCGCTGGTTACCCCGACTCAGCCGCTGGCGGAACTCGGGGTCTTCGCAAGATCGGCAAGGAGTTGCAGCAGCTTTTCCGGATCGACCGGCTTTCGCAGCGTCACGTCGGCCCCGATCTGGGTCGCAACCGAGAGGTAGTCTCCCTTCACCATCTCCCCGCCGCCCGAGATGGCGATGATCCGCACCTGCGGCCAGCGGCTGCGGAATTCATCGATGATTTCCATGCCGTCCACGTCCGGCATCAGGATGTCGGTGATCAGCACGTCCGCCGGCGCCGCATTCTGGAGCGCCAGCGCCTCCTTACCGCTCAGCGCAGCGTTGGCTTCGAATCCCCCGTGCTGCAAGACGAGCTCGAGCGAGCGCAGCGTGTCGGGATTGTCGTCCAGAATCAGAATCTTCATGCGCGGCGGATCTTCCTACATCCGGTTCTTCTGCCATTTGAGGTGGCCGCTTATTCTACGCGATCGGGCGGGAATGGGCGGCGACCGGGCAGTCGCCGCCCCGAGCCGTCTTTCACGCTGCACTCTTGAACCACCACCATGCAGCAACGGCTCAGTCGTTACGACCGCGGCCGGCAGAAGCAAGTTCGGTAAAAATTGCTACATCGGCGGTTCACGGTTCTCTACAAATTCTTCACAAACCCCTGCGTAACATGCCGCGCGGACGGTTCGAGTAACCGTCTGGCGACGTGCGGGCGGCTTGCTCCCGCGGGGCCCGGCCCCGGCGCTCTCGCGTCGTACCCCTTAACCACCAGGAGATTTCGTATGTCCGACCAGCAGAAAGCTGCGCAAGGGAGTGCGGCGGCGGCAAATCAAGGGCCGAGCTTCAGCCGGATGAATCCGTCACAGAAGGCCATGCACCTGCTCAAGGTGCTCGGTTTCCTCCTAACGATGGGTTTCGCCTTCCCGAACGTCTTCGAAGATTTCTGAGCCGCACCGGGGACCGGCTCCGGGCGCATTACCCGCTCGGCCGGTCCTCGCCTTCCCTGATTTTCTCGCGTCACTGACGGCCGACTCGCGCCGCAGATTGCAGCCTTGGAAAAGAAGGACCGGTTTCCCGGCGCGCACGCGCGCGATGGCCGCGAGCGTCCGGTTTTACACCATCGGCGGAATGGTTTAGATTGCTGAGCCCTGCAGGACGCTGGAGCGGGTGATGGGAATCGAACCCACGTTCTTAGCTTGGGAAGCTAATGTTCTACCATTGAACTACACCCGCGCGAGACCCGAATTCTAGAGGTACCCCGCCACCGCGGCAAACGGCCTCATCCTGATATGCCGGCACGAGAACTGCGATCGTTTGCGTGGCTGCTTCTGTGCGGCGCCGCGCCCGTGCTCGCGCAGCAGACCGGCGTCACCGTGCTCCCCGAAGTCACGGTGAGCGCGACGCGGGTCGAGCACCAGAGCTTCGATTTGCCGGTTTCCATCGATGCGGTGAGCGGACGCACGATTCGCGAGGACAATCCGCAGGTCAACCTGTCCGAGGCGCTGAACCGCGTGCCGGGCGTGGTGGTGCAGAACCGCCAGAACTACGCGCAGGATCTTCAGATCTCTTCGCGCGGCTTCGGATCGCGCGCGACCTTCGGCGTGCGGGGGCTGCGCCTCATCGCCGACGGCATCCCCGCCACCATGCCGGACGGCCAGGGCCAGGCCGCGTCGTTCAATCTCTCTTCGGCGCAGCGCATCGAGGTGCTGCGCGGGCCTTTCTCCAGCCTCTACGGCAACGCTTCCGGCGGCGTCATCCAGATCTTCACCGCGGATGGCCCTCCGGAGCCCACGCTCTCCGGCAGTTTCCATGCCGGCAGCTACGACACCACCAAGTTCGGACTGCAGTACGGCGGCACGCGCGGCCGCTTCAACTATCTGATCGACGCCTCGCGCTTCGACACCGAAGGCTATCGCGAGCACAGCGCCGCGCGGCGCGATCACGTGAACGCGAAGTTCAAGCTCGATGCCGGCGAGCACGGCAAATTCACGTTCGTGGTCAACGCGCTCGATCAGCCCGAGACGCAGGACCCCCTCGGGCTCACCGCCGCCCAGGTGGCGCAGAACCGGCGCCAGCCCGGAACCAACGCGCTTGCCTTCAACACCCGGAAGAGCGTCGCGCAGAACCAGGCAGGCGTGGTCTACGACCTCGCGCTCACGTCGCGCGACGCGCTGCAGGCGCGCCTCTATGGCGGCGACCGCCAGGTCACGCAGTACCTCGCGATCCCGCTCGTCTTCCAGAACGCATCGACGCACTCCGGCGGCGTGGTGGATCTCGACCGCGGCTATCGCGGCGTGGGCCTGCGCTGGACGCGCGATACCACACTCGCCGCCGCACCGTTCGTGCTGAGCGCCGGCTTCGATTACGACCGCATGGCCGAGCGCCGCAGAGGGTACATCAACAATTTCGGCATCGCGGGTGATCTCAAGCGCGACGAAGACGACATCGTCAGCAACACCGATTTCTACGCGCAGGCGGAGTGGGCGATCGCTCCGCGCTGGAACCTGCTCGCGGGCGTGCGCCACAGCCGCGTCGAATTCGAGTCGCGCGATTACTTCGTCACCGCCGGGAATCCGGATGACAGCGGCAACGTCGATTTCAGGCGCACCACGCCGGTCGCGGGCGTAACGTTCCGCCTGACGCCGGCGGTGAATCTCTACGCCAACGCCGGCAAGGGATTCGAGACGCCGACCTTTGCCGAGCTGGCTTACCGGCCGGGTGGTGCGACGGGTCTCAATTTCGCGCTGAAGCCCGCGCGCAGCACACACTACGAAACCGGAGTGAAAACGCTCCTGGGACGTGCGGGGCGCCTCAACGTCGCACTCTTCCACATCGACGTGAAGGACGAGATCGTCGTCAACAGTTCGAGCGGCGGGCGCAGCGATTTCCGGAACGCGGCGGAAACGCGCCGCGAAGGGCTGGAGGTCCTGTGGGAAGCACGCTTTGCCGGCGCCTTCGAAGCCGCGGTCGCCTACACGCTGCTCGATGCGAAATTCACGACGCCTTTCACGAGCGGCACGACCACCGTCCCGGCGGGGAACCGCCTCCCAGGCGTGCCGCCGTATACGCTCTTCGGCGAAGTGGTGTGGCGCCACGCGGCGAGCGGCTTCCACGCCGGCGTCGAAGCGCGCCGCAACGGCAAGGTCTACGTGAACGACGCCAACAGCGAATCCGCCGGCGCCTACACCGTCTGGAACCTGCGCGCCGGCCTCGAGCAGCGCGCGCGCAACTGGCGCTTCACTCAATTCGTGCGGGTGGACAACGTGTCCGATCGCCGCTATATCGGCTCGGTGATCGTCTCGGAGGCCAACGGCCGCTTCTACGAGCCCGCGCCCGAGCGCAACCTTGTCGCCGGCGTGACCGCCGAACTGAGGTTTTGAACGGCATTCCGCCTTTATTGAGGCCGGCGCTGCGGGCGCGGTAAAATTCCCTTACCCATCCGGCACCTCCCGCATGATCTCGATCACCGTCAACGGCGAATGCTGCCAGTTCAACGCCCCGCTCTCCTGCGCGGAGCTGCTCGCGCGCCTGGAGCTCGCGGGCAAGCGCGTCGCGCTGGAACGCAACGGCGAAATCGTGCCCCGGAGCCGCTATGGCGACGAGACGCTGGCGGACGGCGACCGGCTGGAGATCGTCGTCGCCGTCGGCGGCGGCTAGCGCCGGCGCCAACGCCGTCAATTTTCTTCCGATCGTGAGCTCGCCATGAAACCACACGAAAATCTCGATCCGCTCGTGATCGCGGGCAAGTCCTACGCTTCGCGGCTGCTCATCGGCACCGGCAAGTACAGGGATTTCGCGGAGACCAAGGCTGCGGTCGAAGCGAGCGGCGCGGAAATCGTGACCGTCGCGATCCGGCGCACCAACATCGGTCAGAATCCGAACGAGCCGAGCCTGCTCGACGCGATCCCGCCGTCGAAGTTCACGCTGCTGCCGAATACCGCCGGCTGCTACACCGCGGACGATGCGGTGCGCACCCTCAGGCTCGCGCGCGAACTGCTCGACGGCCACGATCTCGTGAAGCTCGAGGTGCTGGGCGACCCGAAGACGCTTTTCCCGAACGTCGTGGAGACGATCGCCGCGGCGAAGACCCTGGTGAAGGACGGCTTCAAGGTGATGGTCTACACCTCCGACGATCCCATCATCGCGAAAGAGCTGGAGGAAGCGGGATGTGTCGCGGTGATGCCGCTCGCCTCGCTCATCGGTTCGGGCATGGGGATACTCAATCCGTGGAACCTCCAGATCATCATCGAGAATGCGAAGGTGCCGGTACTCGTGGACGCCGGCGTCGGCACGGCGTCCGACGCCGCGATCGCGATGGAGCTGGGGTGCGACGGTGTCCTCATGAACACCGCCATCGCGGCGGCGAGGAATCCGGTCCTCATGGCCTCGGCGATGAAAAAGGCGATCGAAGCGGGCCGCGAAGCGTTTCTCGCAGGCCGCATGCCGAAGAAGCTCTACTCCGCCGCGCCGAGCTCGCCGACGAGCGGACTCATCACGCCCGCCAAGCCGGCCTGACCGCTGTTCCACGGGGCGCATGAACGCTCCCCATCCCCGCCCGATCCGCAGCTACGTCCTGCGGCAGGGCCGCGTATCGAAAGCGCAGCGGCGTGCGCACGAAGCGCTGCTGCCGGCGTACGGCATTCCCTGCACCGATCGCGTCATCGATTTCGATCAGGCGTTCGGCCGCCGCGCGCCGAGAGTGCTCGAGATCGGCTTCGGCATGGGCGAGACGACGGCCGAGATCGCCGCCGCGCATCCCGAGAACGATTATCTCGGAATCGAAGTGCACACCCCGGGCGTCGGGAGCCTCCTGAAGCGCATCGCGGCGCTCGGCCTCACTAACGTGCGCGTCATTCAGCACGATGCGGTGGAAGTGCTCGAGCGCATGATCGCCCCGCGCACCTTCGACGCGGTGCACGTGTTCTTCCCCGATCCGTGGCCCAAGAAGCGCCATCACAAGCGACGCCTGATCCAGCCGCCGTTCGTGGCACTCCTCGTCTCGCGCATGAAGCCGGGCGCGTACCTTCATGTCGCGACCGATTGGCGGGACTACGCCGAGCACATTCTCGCGACGCTCTCGCAGGAGCCGGCGCTATGCAACAGCGCACAAGGCTATGCGCCGCGACCCGCATACCGCCCGCTCACCAAATTCGAGACCCGCGGCCTGAGGCTCGGCCACGAGGTATGGGACATCGTGTTCCGGCGGCGGGATGACGACGCGCCCAAGGACGGATCGTGATCGTCTGCGCGAATTCCATCGAGGCGATCGGCCGCACGCCGTTGATCCGATTGACGCGCGCTTCCGCGCTCACCGGATGCGAGATCTACGGCAAGGCGGAATTCCTCAATCCCGGCGGCTCGGTGAAGGATCGCGCCGCGCTCTTTATCGTGAAGGATGCGGAAGAGCGCGGGCTGCTTCGCCCCGGCGGCGTCATCGTGGAAGGGACTGCCGGGAATACCGGCATCGGGCTTGCGCTCGTCGCCAATGCGCGCGGTTATCGCACCGTCATCGTCATTCCCGAAACGCAGAGTCAGGAAAAAAAGGACGTGCTGCGGCAATACGGCGCGGATCTGCGCGAAGTGCCGGCGGTGCCGTACGCGAATCCCGACAATTACGTGAAGGTGTCGGGGCGGCTCGCCGAGGAAATCGCGCGCGTCGAGCCCGCGGGCGCAGTCTGGGCGAACCAGTTCGACAACGTCGCCAATCGCCGCGCGCACCTCGAAACGACCGGGCCCGAGATCTGGGCGCAGACGCAAGGCCGGGTGGACGGCTTCATCTGCGCGGTCGGCACCGGTGGCACGCTCGCCGGCGTAGGCCTCCATCTCAAGGCGCGCAACCCGAACATCGTGATCGGTCTCGCCGATCCGATGGGTGCGGCGCTCTACCACTGGTACACGCGCGGCGAGCTCAAGGCGGAAGGCAGCTCCATCACCGAAGGCATCGGGCAGAGCCGCATCACGAAAAATCTCGAAGGCGCGCCGGTGGATGTCGCGTTTCAGATTCCGGACAGCGAGGCGATACCGGTCGTATTCGATCTCATCGAGCACGAGGGTCTGCTGCTCGGGACCTCCACCGGCATCAACGTCGCGGGTGCGATCCGTCTGGCGCGTGAGATGGGGCCGGGCCACACCATCGTCACCGTGCTCGCCGACGGCGGCCAGCGCTACGCGAGCCGGCTCTTCAATCCCGGGTTCCTGCGCTCGAAGAGTCTGCCGGTGCCGCGCTGGCTCGAAGGCGCAGGCGGCGTGCCGGTGGCAACGCCGCTCCTGCAGGCGAAATCGTAGCCCACAGCACCAGCAGCACCGTCCGACGCCTGCTGATCCAGCGCGAGCGTCCTTGTCGAGGAATCGCTACAAGACGGATTGATTTCAGATCGCGGTCAGGCGAAGGACCGGCACGCGAGCGCCGCCGCCGGATTCGACCATCCCCTTGTCAAGCCCGCGGAAATCGGCGCCTTGCGGGCGCTCATTGCCAGCGCGGCGAAGTCGTTTCCGCCGGCAGAAACATCTGCAGCAGGTCGTTGAGGAAGCGCCGTCCGAGCGCGGTGGGCGCGATGTGCCGGTGATCGCGCTCGATGAGGCCCTTGCGCTCCGCTTCGTCGAGCTGTCGCGCGAGACACGTGAGCGGCACACCCACGCGCTCCGAAAAGAGGCGCGCTTCGAAGCCCGAGGTCAGCCGCAGCGCGTTCATCATGAACTCGAAACCCACCTCGTCGATCGACACTTCGCGGCGCGACTGCACCGGCGCGTCGCGCGCCACGCGCTCCATGTACTCCTTCGGCTGCTTGTAGCGCATCTCGCGCACAATCCCCTGCGCCGATGAAATCTTGCTGTGCGCGCCGGCGCCGATGCCGAGATAGTCGCCGAAGGTCCAGTAATTCAGATTGTGGCGGCACATCCGCCCGGCGGACTGGGCGAATGCGGAAACCTCGTAATGCACGTAACCGCGCGCGGCGAGACGCGCTTCGACCTCCGCCTGCATCGCCGCCGACGTGTCGTCGTCCGGGAGCTGCGGCGGATAACGGTGAAAGTAGGTGTTGGGCTCGATCGTGAGGTGATACGCGGAGAGATGCGGTGGTGCGTATTCGAGCGCGGCGTCGACGTCGGCACACGCCTCTTCCAGCGTCTGCTGCGGCAGCCCATACATGAGATCGAGGTTGAAGTTCTCGAACGTCGCGCGCGCGATGTCCACTGCGCGGCGCGCCTGGCGATCGTCGTGGATGCGGCCCAGCGCTTTCAGATGACGCGCATTGAAGCTCTGGATACCGATCGAAAGGCGATTCACGCCGGCTGCGCGATAATCCCGGAAGCGCGCCGCCTCGAAGGTGCCGGGATTCGCCTCGAGCGTCACTTCCGCGTCGCTTTCAAGCGGCAGCCGCGCACGCGCGTCGGACAGGATTGCGTCGACGCCCTGCGCCGACAGCAGACTCGGCGTGCCGCCGCCGAAGAAGACGCTCACGATCCGGCGCCCCCAGACCTGCGGCAGCGCGCACTCGAGATCGCGGATGAGCGCGGCGATGTACTCGCGCTCCGGCAGTTCGCCCCGTGCCTCGTGCGAATTGAAATCGCAGTACGGGCATTTGCGCACGCACCATGGAATGTGGATGTAGAGGGCGAGCGGCGGCAGCGTGCTCAGGCGCGGCGCAGCGTATGGCGCAACGTGCCGCGACACTATTGTCATCTCGCCATCATGCAAGGGCGCTTCATGGGACTACGCCTCTTCGCGCAGGCGGGCAAGCAGCGCGGCGAGCGCCTGGCCGCGATGGCTCACCGCGTTTTTTTGGTCGGGCGCAAGCTCCGCAGCCGTGCGTCCGAGGCGCGGCACCAGGAAATAAGGGTCATAGCCGAAACCGTTCGCGCCGCGCGGCGTCTCGATCAATTCGCCGTACCAGCGGCCTTCGGCGATGAGGGGCTCGGGATCTTCGCCGTGGCGCATCAGCACGATCACGCAGTAATAGTGCGCGCGGCGATCGGGTGCGTTCCTGAGGAGGGCGATGAGCTTCTCGTTGTTGCGCCGGTCCTGTGCTTCGCGGCTCAACGCCGCACCGGCGGACGGCGGCCCGGCGAAGCGCGCGGAGTGCACGCCGGGCTTCCCGCCGAGCGCAGCGACGCAGATCCCCGAGTCGTCCGCGAGCGCGGGGAGCCCGGCGAGGCGGCTCGCATGACGTGCCTTGGCGAGCGCGTTCTCGACAAACGTCGAGTGCGGCTCCTCGACTTCGCCGATGCCGAGCGCCGCCTGTGCGATCACCTCGATCGCGAGGGGGCCGAGCATTTCACCGAACTCGCGCAGCTTGCCCGGATTGCCGGAGGCGAGGACGATCCTGTTCATGGGAGGGCCGATGGCTGCGCCAGCGCGCGCCGTCAGAGCTCGAGCGCGGCGCGCTGGGCTGCGATCAGCTGCCGGATACCGCGTTCGGCGAGATCGACCATCTCGTCCATGTGCGCTCGCGAAAACGGCGCGCCTTCCGCCGTACCCTGGACTTCGACCAGACCTCCGGTGCCCGTCATGACGACGTTCATGTCGGTCTCGCAGCGCGAATCTTCGTCGTAATCGAGATCGAGGACCGGCGTTCCGCCGTACATCCCGACCGACACCCCCGCGACGAAGTCGCGTATCGGCGAGTCGGTAAGCAGGCCGCGTGCCCGCAGCCCGCTCACTGCGTCGTGGAGCGCGACGAAGGCACCGGTGATGCTCGCCGTGCGGGTGCCGCCGTCCGCCTGGATCACGTCGCAGTCGAGCTGGATGGTGCGCTCGCCGACCTTGTCGAGCGCGACCACCGCACGTAGCGCCCGGCCGATCAGGCGCTGGATTTCCTGCGTGCGCCCCGACTGCTTCCCGCGGGCGGCCTCGCGCTCGGTCCGCGTGCCGGTCGAGCGCGGCAGCATGCCGTATTCGGCGGTGACCCAGCCCTGCGTTGTGCCCTTGAGATGCGGCGGCTGGCGCTCGAGCACGCTCGCGGTGCAGATCACGCGCGTGTCGCCGCACTCGATCAGCACCGAGCCTTCCGCGTGGCGCGTGTAATTGCGGGTGATGCGCACGGCGCGCAATTCGTCCGGTCGTCTGCCGCTGGGTCGCATGGGGGTCGCCATTCGTGCTATCGTTGAACCGCCGGAATCGGGGTCACTGCCCCCGATTTCGAGCGACAATGGTAAACGGTGAACGATGCGCGGTAAACGCCCGGATTGTCCGCTTCGCTCGTGCCGCTTGCCGCTCCATCCACTGATCCGAGTCGCTTCCGATGATCTACAGCATGACAGGGTATGCCACGGGCGCGCGCGAATTCCCTTTCGGCGTGCTCAACGTGGAATTGCGCTCCGTCAACCACCGCTACCTCGATATCCAGTTTCGCATGCCGGACGAGTTGCGCGCGATCGAGCCGCAGTTGCGCGAGATCCTGAGCGCGAAACTCAACCGCGGGAAGGTCGAGTGCCGTATCTCGTTTGTCGCGGCGGCCGGCACGGCGCAGCTTCCCGAGCTGAATGAGCCGCTCTTGGGCCAGCTCATCGCGCTCGGCGAGCGCGTGCGCGCGGCGCTTCCAGGCGCAGGCGATCTCAGGGTCTCGGACATCCTGCGCTGGCCCGGCATGCTCGGCACCGACACGCTGCCGGTGGAGGAGCTGCGCGCGGCCTGCAGCGAGTTGACGCAGAGCGTCCTCGCGGAATTCATGAACTCGCGCGCGCGGGAAGGCGAAAAGCTGCGCGCCATGCTGCGCGAGCGCGCGGGCGCGATGGAAGCGCGCGTTGCGGAAGTGGCGCCCCGCATGCCGCAGGTGCTCGCTGCGTTTCAGGAGAAGCTCGCCACACGCTTGAAGGAAGCGCTCGCGGCCGGCGACGACGAGCGCATCCGCCAGGAGGTGGTGCTGTTCGCGAACCGCATCGACGTCGATGAGGAGCTCACGCGCCTCGCCACCCACATCATGGAACTCAAGCGCATACTGGACCATGGCGGCGTCGTCGGAAAGCGCCTCGATTTCCTGATGCAGGAGCTGAACCGCGAAGCGAATACGCTCGGCTCGAAATCGGTGGACATCGCCGTCACGCAGGTCGCCATGGGACTGAAGCTGCTGATCGAGCAGATGCGCGAGCAGGTCCAGAACATCGAGTGAACGGCATCATGAGCGGAATTCTCTTCATCGTGAGCGCCCCCTCCGGGGGCGGCAAGACGAGCCTCGTCAAGGCGCTGCTCGCCTCCGAACCGGAGGTCAAGCTTTCGATCTCGCACACGACGCGCGCGCCGCGGCCCGGGGAGGAAAACGGCCGCGATTATCACTTCGTCCCGGCGGAGGAATTCGAGCGCATGCAGCGCGCGGGCGACTTCCTGGAATACGCCGAAATCTACGGCAATCGTTATGGGACCTCCCGCAAGTGGATTTCGGATCAGATGGCGCGCGGAGTGGACGTGCTGCTCGAGATCGACTGGCAGGGTGCGCAGCAGGTGCGTCGGCTCATCGCCGGGACGGTCAGCATCTTCATCCTGCCGCCCTCGCTGGAGGTGCTCGAGCAGCGCCTGAAGGGCCGCAGCCAGGACGGACCCGAGGCGATCGCGCGGCGACTCGCAGCGGCGCGCGAGGAAATCAGCCATTTCCGAGAGTTCGACTATGTTATTATTAACAAAGACTTTAACCGCGCGGCGCTGGAACTGGCGAGCATCGTCCGGGCCGAACGGCTCAAGCTCTCCCGCCAGCTCGTCCGCCACGCGGACTTGATCAACCGCATGCAATGAAGGAAGCGATAGCGTATGGCCCGTATCACCGTCGATGACTGCCTGAGGCACATTCCCAACCGCTTCGAGATGTCGCTTGCGGCGACCTACCGCGCGCGCCAGATCACGAATGGCGCGCAGCCGATGCTCGAGGCGAACCGCGACAAGCCGACCGTGATCGCGTTGCGCGAGCTCGCGGCCGGCAAGTACGGCCCCGAAATACTGAACAAGGGGCAGACGTAACGCCCCATGATGCATGGGTGAAGCCGCCGCACTGTTCAAGGAGTGGTCCGGCTACCTCAAGCCGGAGGACATTTCACAGCTCCAGACGGCCTACCACTTCAGCGAGGCGGCGCACCAGGGACAGTTCCGGCAGTCCGGCGAGCCCTACATCACCCACCCGCTCGCCGTCGCCAACATCCTCGCGCAGTGGCACCTCGACTCGCAGGCGCTCACGGCCGCCCTCCTCCATGACGTGATGGAGGACGCCGCCATCACCAAGACGGAGATCTCGCGCACCTTCGGCAAGCCGGTCGCGGAGCTGGTGGACGGCGTCTCCAAGCTCGACCGCATCGAATTCGAGACGCAGGAGCGCGCGCAGGCCGAGAACTTCCGCAAGATGCTGCTCGCGATGGCGCGCGACGTGCGCGTCATCCTGATCAAGCTCGCCGACCGCCTGCACAACATGCGCACGCTGGAAGCGGTCGATCCGCACAAGCGCCGCCGCATCGCGCGCGAGACGCTGGAAATCTACGCGCCGATCGCGAACCGCCTCGGCTTGAACAGCATCTACCAGGAGCTCGAGGATCTTTCCTTCCGGCACCTCTACCCCGAGCGCCAGCGGGTGCTCGCGAAAGCAGTCAAAGCCGCGCGCGGCAACCGGCGCGAGGTGGTCGGCAAGGTGCTGGAAGCGATCAAGAAGCGGCTCAGGGAAAGCGGGGTCGAAGCGCAGGTGCACGGGCGCGAGAAGCATCTTTATTCGATCTATCGCAAGATGCGCGAGAAGCATCTCTCCTTCGCGCAGGTGCTGGACGTCTTCGGCTTTCGCATCATCGTGAACGACGTGCCGTCGTGCTATCTCGCGCTCGGCGCGCTGCACGGGCTCTTCAAGCCGATCCCCGGCAAGTTCAAGGACTACATCGCGATCCCCAAGGCGAACGGCTACCAGTCGCTGCATACCACGCTGTTCGGCCCGTTCGGCACGCCGCTCGAAGTGCAGATTCGCACGAGCGAGATGCACAAGATCGCGGAAGCCGGCGTCGCCTCGCACTGGCTCTACAAGAGCTCGGACACTTCGCTCTCGGATTTGCAGAAGAAGACGCACCAGTGGCTGCAGAGCCTGCTGCAGATGCAGTCCGAGTCCGGGGATCCGGCGGAATTCCTCGAGCACCTCAAGGTCGATCTCTTCCCGGACGAGGTCTATGTCTTCACGCCGCGCGGCCAGATCATGGCGCTGCCGCGCGGAGCGACGGCGGTGGATTTCGCCTACGCCGTCCATACCGACATCGGCAACCGCTGCGTCGCGGTGAAGATCAATCAGGAGCTGATGCCGCTCAGGACCGAGCTCAAGAACGGCGACCGCGTGGAGGTCATCACGGCTGCGCACGCGAAGCCCAATCCGCTGTGGCTCAATTTCGTGCTGACGGGCAAGGCGCGCTCCGCCATTCGCCACTTCCTCAAGACGATGCACTTCCAGGAATCGGTGCAGCTCGGCGAACGGCTCCTCAATCAGGCGCTCGCGAATTTCAAGGCGCCCGCTGCGGCGATCACTGAATTGCAGTGGGACAAGCTCGTGCGCGAAACCAACGCGAAATCCCGCCAGGAAATCCTTTCCGACATCGGTTTGGGCAAGCGGCTGAGCGCCGTGGTCGCGCGCAAGCTTCTCTCGCTCGGGGAAGCGCCGCTCGTTGAGACGGCAGCGTCGAGCTCGGTCGTGATTCACGGCTCCGAAGGGATGGCGGTGCAGTTCGCGCGGTGCTGCAAGCCGATCCCGGGCGATCCGATCATGGGCATGATCAGCAAGGGCCAGGGCATGGTGATTCACACGCACGACTGTCCGGCCATTGCGCGCACGCGCATCGATCCCGAGCGGCTGCTCGACGTCGCGTGGGCGCCGGAGACGCGCAAGCTCTTCGAAGTCAGCATCAAGCTCGTCGTCGCGAACCGCCGCGGCGTGCTTGCGCACGTCGCCGCCGAGATCGCGGAAGCGGGATCGAACATCCAGAACGTGTCGGTGAACCCGGGCGACGACGGCACCTACACCGACATGCTGTTCACGCTGCAGGTGTCGAACCGGCTGCACCTCGCGCGCATCCTTCGTGCGTTGAGGCGCATCCCGGAAGTCGTCCGGATCAATCGCGTCAAGGGCTGAGCGGATTTCGCCCCGAGCGGCGAACCCCAAGGAAGAAACTACCGTCGCGCGCGGCAGACGCTGTTGCCGTCGCTCCACCCCATCATGTAATCGTTGTCGCTGCGATAGCGGGCGTCGTCGCGCCGCATGGTGCCGCGGGCGCTGGCGCAGCCATCGCCATAGCCCTGCTTGAAGGCGGCGGAGTATCCGGAAAGATTGACGGGCGGCGGCGGCGCGGGACGCTGCGTCGAAGGCTGGGAAGGGGAAGGCGCGTCCCGTCGCACCGGCGGCTGTTCACGCGGCGCGGTGGCGCAGCCGGTCACGAGGACAAGAGACAGGGCAATCGCTGGAGTGTGGCCACGCACGGATCGAGCTCTTCAGGGTGCCCGCATGATAACGCGCCTTTCGCACAGCGCCACTAGAGCGCAGTTTTCTCCACGGGTATCCACGCGGTGCGCGGATTGCCGGGGCGCGGTATCGGCTCCCGTTGCGGCGCCTGCAGGCGCTGGGGATGGCCGGGCTGCGCCTCGCTCCCGTTCGGGCGGAGCGGCGCGCTGTTTGCAGCGTTCGACACCACGCCCGTCATCGTCGCGATGCCGATGACGCTGAAGACGATGACCGCGATTGCCGCGACCAGCAGCAGGGCGTACAGCATGCCGCCGTGCCGGTTGTGCCGCGGCTCCGCGTCGAGCGTCCGTCCTGCTCCATCGGATGCGTTCACTGCCTCTTCTTCCTTTAACCGACCGCTTTCAACCATGCGGACTTGAGCGCCGCCCCAGGAGCCAGCGCCCGAGGAAGGGTAGCCACCGCGGCAGGCGCCTGACCGAGCGAAGGCGAACCGACGTGACCCCCAGCTCGCTGCACGCTTCCGCCGGGAGCAGGGTGCGGGTTCCCCGCTGTTTTGCGAATGCCTCGTCGAAGCCCGTCTTGATCATCTCTTTCTCCCATCGCCACCGCGTTCGGAAATGCCTGCGCGCCACTGCCATGGACGAGGCGCTGTCGCCCTGCGGGGACGCTGTAAGCAAACCATGTGCCGAGAACGCGGGCCGCATGGAATCAACGGGTTGAAAGGGGCTGTCGGTAGGCGACTGTCGCTGCGCGACCACAGAGCGCCGCGCCGCGTGAGTAGCGGGTTGATTTCGTGCGGATTGTGATGTCGCGCGCAGGCGACAACCCCCAACCCCGGCGCTGCGCGCCACTTCATCGGAGGAGCACCACCCCGGCGCTACGCGCCACCCCTCCTCATCGGAGGAGGGGAAATTGCTATTGGCGGGCGGCCTTGAAGAGCTTGGGATCGAGCTGGTGGCGTTGCAGGAGCTTGTAGAACTCGGTGCGGTTGCGTTTGGCGAGCCGCGCCGCCTGCGTGACGTTGCCTTCGGTGATCTTGAGGAGCTGCGCGAGATAGTCGCGCTCGAATTTCCTGCGCGCCTCTTCAAACGACGCGAACTCACGCTGCTGGTTCTGGATCGCCTGCTGCACGCGCGTGGGCGGAATGAGCGGCGTCGTGGCGAGGGCCACCGACTGCTCCACCACGTTGTAGAGCTGGCGCACGTTGCCGGGCCAGGCGGCGCCGACGAGCATTTCCAGCGCTTCCGGCGCGAAGCCGTTGATCTTCTTCTTGTACTTCTCCGCCAGCGTCGCGAGGAAATGGTTGGCAAGCAGCGGAATGTCCTCGCGCCGCTCGGCGAGCGGCGGGAGCGTGAGGTTCACCACGTTCAGGCGATAGAAAAGATCCTCGCGGAAATTTCCGGCGAGCATCTCGGCTTCGATGTTGCGATGAGTGGCCGAGATTATGCGCACGTCGATGTCGTAGCTCAGTGTGGAGCCGACCGGGCGCACCTGCCGCTCCTGCAGCGAGCGCAGCAGCTTCACCTGCAGCGTGAGCGGCATGTCGCCGATCTCGTCGAGGAAGAGCGTGCCCTTGTCCGCGGTCTGGAAAAGTCCCTTGTGGTCGCGCGTCGCCCCGGTGAAGGAGCCCTTCACGTGGCCGAAGAGCTCGGACTCGAGGAGCTGCTCCGGTATCGCACCGCAGTTGATCGCGACGAACGGGCGGTCGCGCCGCGGGCTCGCGCTGTGGATCGCGCGCGCGAGGAGCTCCTTGCCGGTGCCCGACTCGCCGTAGATCAGGACACTCGCGTCGCTGTCGGCGACGAGCCGCGCCTTCACCAGCATGTCCTCCATCACCGGATTGCGGGTGATGATCTCCTTGCGCCACGCCTGGTCGTCCGCGCCCTGCTCGACCGTCTCGCGGCCGCCGGTCAGCGCGAGCGCGCGCTCGACTTCCCCGAGCAGCTCCTTCGCATCGAAGGGCTTGGTGAGATAACCGAAGACGCCGCGCTTCACCGCGGTGACCGCGTCGGGAATGGTGCCGTGCGCCGTCAGGATGATGACCGGAAGCGAGGGATTCTCCTTGTGGATCGCCTCGAAGAGCGCGATGCCGTCCATGCCGCCGAGCCGAAGATCGGTCACGACCACGCGCGGCCGCGCGACCGTCAACTGCGCGAGGGCGTGCTCCGCGCTGTCCGCGGTCGAGACCCCGTATCCGGCCGCCGAGAGCCGGATCTGCATGAGCCGCAGGAGATCCGGGTCGTCGTCGACCACGAGGATGTTGGCGCGTACGGGAGGTGTCATCTCGGTCATCGTTTCCTCGGGGGAGTGCTTTTGTCGCGATCCATCAGCGTGCGTTCGAGCGACATGAGAGCATCGAGCTTGTTCTGCAAGCCCTGGACGTTCTGCTGCAGTTCGCGATTGCTGCCCTCGAGCCGCCGGCGCTCCTGCAGATGCGTGCTCATGAGGAGCGCCAGCCCGTGCAGCGGCGAAGCGGGATTCTTGACCACCGGGTCGAGCAGCTCGTAGGCGCGCTGCTCGTCGGCGATCGCCGTGTTCGGCACCGACAGCAGCATGGCAAGCCGCAGGCGGTCGAAGTCGGAGCGCGAGCGGGTGAACGACGCGCGCGCGCTCTCGTTCTCCCGGGTCAGCTCGGCGCTTGGCAGTTTGCGGATGTGCTCGAAGTACACGAGCAGGCGCTCCAGATCCTCGGCGCGGGCGGTCGGCGGCACTGCGACCGGCGGCGCGACGATCGCGGGTTGCGCGCGCGCTTGCACCTCCGGCGACGCGGGAGGCGATGCCTCAGCGGACCCCGCCACGCCGGGCGCCGCCGGCTCCTCCTGCGGTGGCGTCGCACAGCCCACCATGAAGGTCAGCATGACGAGCGGCCAGCGCCTCATGCAGCGGCCTCCATGCGGCCGAGCGGCAGGCGCACGCGGAGCAGCGCGCCCGGGCGCTCGCCGCGATCGAGCGCTTCCACCGTGCCACCGTGTGCCTGCGTGTACTCCTTCACCACGGAGAGCCCGATGCCGGTGCCCTTCACGAGCGCATCGACCGCCTGCTTGCCCTGGTAGAACGGGTCGAAGACGTGCGCGCGGTCCGCATGTGGAATGCCGGGGCCTTCGTCTGCGACGTCGAGCTCGAGGTAGCTGCCGTTCATGCGCGCGGCGACGTAAATCGTTGCGCCCGGGGGAGAGAACTTGATCGCGTTGGACATCAGGTTGTCGAGAATGATGCGCAGCTTCTCGAAGTCGGCGTTGAGGGTGACGCTGTCGGTCGCGATGTCGAGCCTGAGATCCTTCGCCCGCAGGGCGAGCGCGAGATCGTCGGCGACCCGGTCGATCACCCGCCGGATCTGCACGGGCCGCAGATCGAGCGTGACCTTGTGGAACTGGCTCGCGCTGTAGCTCAGGAGGTCTTCGATCAGCCTCTGCAATTCTATACTGTTGTGGCGCAGGATTTCCGCGATCTCGCGCTGCCGCGGCTGCAGTTTCCCCACCACCTCCTCCGAGAGCAGCTCGGCGCCTTCGCGCACCGCGGTGAGGGGCGTCTTCAGTTCGTGCGAGACGTGGCGCAGGAAGCGGTTCTTCTGTTCCTCGAGATCGAGGAGCCGCCGCCGCATCCAGTCGAGCCGCTCGCCGAGATACTGCAGGTCCTCCGGCCCGCTCACGTTCACCGGCGCCCCGAGCTCGCCGCTGCCCATGCGCCGGATCGCGAGATCGATCTGGCGGATCGGACGCATGATCACGATGGTGAAGCCGATCACGAGAAAGACCACCACCGGGATGAGCGCGAGGAGCTGCCAGTAGATGATGCGCTGCGCGCGGGCGGCGGTCGCGAGCATCGTCTCCACCTCGCGATCGATCAGCTCGTTGCTGCGCGCGGTGATGGCGCGGGCGTGCTCGGTCAGCTCGACGAAGCCGCCCACCGCTTTCTGGAGCATGTCGGGCGTGGCGGAAGGATCGGAAAGCGTCGCATGGATTTCCTGCTCGCCGCTCATGATCTCGCCGAGCGCCGTCATCTGCTCGCTGTCGAACGGCAGCGTCGAGAACTCGCGCGCGGTCGCCGTGAAGTGCTTGCGGTTCGACTCGTACGTCTCGAGCAGCCTGCGGTCGTCCAGAATGACCATCTGTCGTGCACTGCGCTCCATGGCGATCAACAGCTCGGCCAGGCGGCGCCCGGTCTGCGTCGCGAGCACCGCCCGATACACCGCCTGCTGGCTGCGATTGGCGATCTGGTCAACCGTGACCGCGCTGCCGATCAGGGCGAAGATGAGGGGCAACGCGATCAGGGTGAAACCGACGGCGAGGAGCCGCGGAAACGATCGCGGATACAGAAACCGCATCATTTCGGGCTACGGCCGACGTGCCCCGGCAGCGCCGGGCAAGCGCTCACTCCACCTTCGCAGGGATGCATTCCGGCCGGCCGGCCACGGTGCAGCCCGACCCGGCGCCCGGCCGAATGCGCGTCCTCGCTCCGCAAACGCATGGTAGCGTCGAATCTTTCTGTCGGTACTCGTCGGCCCGCTGGGGAAGATGGGCAGGATGGACCACGCGCCCATCCCGGGGATGCACAATCTTTGACCACCCGATTATCGGCGAACCGCCCCACTGCGGCAAGCGGTCCGCGGGCCCGGCCCTAGCCGGCCGCGATCTTGCGGTTCTTGTCCTCGAGGCTCTTGATGAGCCCGTCGATGCCGCCTTTGGCGACCTCCGAGCTGAACGTGTTGCGATAGTTGGTGACGAGGCTCAGGTTCTCGACGACCACGTCGTAGACCTTCCACTCCGAGCCGCTGCGCCGCATGCTGTAGTCGATCGGAATCGGCGGGCGGCCCGGCTCCTTGACCACTGTTCTCACCACCACTTCGTTCTGTCCCGCCGCGACGCGCGTGGGCCTCACTTCCACGCTCTGGTCGGCCTTCGCCGCCTGCATGAGTGCCGTGGCATAGGTGTTCACGAGCAGCGTGCGAAACGCGTTCTCGAGCGCTTTCTTCTGCCCATCGTTCGCGTCGCGCCACGCCCGTCCTACGGCGAGCCGCGTCATCTCGGTGAAGTCGAAGTGCGGCAGCACCTTCTGCTCCGCAAGCTCGACCAGCTTGCGCCGATCCTTGTTTTCCTTGAGCACGGTCATCACTTCGTCCACCGTGCGCTTCACCAGCGCGTCGGGCGCGGCTTCCGCCGCGAGCACCGCACACGCCGCAAGCATCGACACAAATCCTGTGAGCCGCGCTATCGCTTTCATGGAGTCCCCTTCCGTGACGGCGTCATGGGGGTTCCCCACGACCCTACGGTTAGTAAACCGGCGCCGCGCTGGGTTCCATCCGGACGCCGCGGATGCGCTGAGCGGAGGACAAAAACTTGTGAAATCATTAACTTACTAGGTTGCGCCTGCGTTGGCGCAGCCATCCGCGACCACAGCCGCCTCAGCGTAGCGGTGTAATTCCCAACTCGGATGCGAGGGTATCCAGTGCGGCACGCAGCGCCGGGGGAACGGGGATGCCGTGCGTGCGCCGCTCCGTGCGCGCCGCGTGGCTGCCCTCGCCCGGAATACGGATGCGCTCCACGCCCGGCAGCGTGCGCGAATAGCGCAGATCGCGTACCAGCGCATCGACCGCGCGCTTGAATTCGGCCACCGGCTGAAACGCCGCCACGTTGATCGCCACGATCGCATGTCCCGTATTGGTCGGCGTCGTATCATCGGCATTGAAGTCGACGACATCCTTGCCCATAGCCGCGCCGTTCAGTGTGCCGGCGAGGAGCCCGATCACAAGCGCCAGCCCGTAACCTTTGTAGCCGCCGATCGGAAGCAGGAATCCTTCATTCGCCCGCCTGGGATCGGTGAGCGGCCTCCCTTCGCGATCGATCATCCAGCCTTCAGGCATCATCTCGCCGCGCTGCGCCTTCGTCTTCACCTTGCCGTAGGCCGCGACGGTGGTCGCCATGTCGAGTACGACCGGGGCTTCCTCTCCCGCCGGCACCGCGACCGCGATCGGGTTGGTCGAGAGCAGCATGTCGATGCCGCCCCACGGCGGCAGGTGATTCGCGTTGCCCACCGCGAGATAGAGCCCGATCATGTCGTGCGCGAGCGGCATCGCGGCGTAGAGCGAAGCGGGCCCGGCGTGATTGCTCCACTTCACGCCCACCCACGCCACGCCGGCGCTCTTCGCCTTGGCGATCGCGGTCTCGGCGGCGAAACGCATGACGAGATGGCCCATGCCGTTGTCGCCGTCCACCAGCGCCATCCCCGCCGCTTCACGCACGATGCGGATGTCCGGCTGCAGATTCACCGCGCCGCCCCTGATGCGGCGGATGTACTGCGGGAGACGAAACACGCCATGGCCTTCCGAGCCCTGCGCATCGGCCGCGGTCATCAGCTCCGCGATGCGGCGCGCATCCGATTCGGCGATGCCCACCGCGACGAAGGCGCGCGTGATGAACGCCTCCAGTTCGGCGATCGATACGCGCCGGGCTGCCGTCTCACTCATGTTCGTCCACCCACATCCCGCCGCCGCGGCGCGCCGGAACGATCGGCAGCAAGAGATACGAGGCCATGCCCGGTCCCGTGTGCACGGTGTTGTGGCCGCCGGTATTGTAGTCGGCATGGTAATGCGTGTAGGGGGCGCTGCCGACGCCATCGCGCGGCTGGATGTCGAGCCGGATGCGATGGCCCTTGCGGTACACCATGCACGCCGGCCAGATTTCGACGTCGCACTCGACGATCTCGCCGGGGGTGAGCCACCAGCGCTCGTCATGCGCGTGGTAGGGACGATAAGGGAGCGAAAGCCCGCGATCGAGCTTCCGATGCGAAGCGCGCAGCCACCCCTTCGCCACCGGCACGGGCTGCCCTTGCTGCCCCACTTCCCAGACATCCTTCCCGTCAGGACCGATGTTGCGGATCGTGGCGAAGATATCCATATCCTTCTTCGTGCTGGAGACCCAGAGCCTGAGCACAATCGGCCCCGTCACTTCGGTGTCCTCGGTCATCGGCTCGGTCTCGAACGACACGCCGGTGCGATGGAGGCTGCCCGCCTGCAGCATCGTCGAAGACGCGGACGCCACGCCGGCATGCGAAGTGCCGGTTGCGGAATACGTGACCGAACCTTTGCTGCGCGGGCGTTGGCGCAAGAGCCGGCCTTCGACGCCCGTCGCCTCGCCCGAAGGCTCCTTCCGGTCGGGGTGGAGATAGAAGCGCGTCCATTGGGTGCGCGCGAGCGGCCACTCGTTCTCGTAGCGGAAGCGGTAATCCTTCATTCCGCCGCCGCCGGTGCGGATGAGAAGCTTGATGGGCGGCTCGTCCATGATGCCGGTATCGATGCCTTTCAGCCAGTAATCGAACCAGCGCAACTGATCGCGCCGTCCCTCTTCGGTATAGAAGGCGTGATAGTGCGTGCCGCAATGCACGCGCAGCTTCTTGTGCTTCGATGCGGCGCGCACGTAGCCTTCGAGGTTGCCGCGCAGATGCAGGTTGTGTCCGCTCCAGTTTCCGGCGCTGTAGAACGGCACCTTGATCCGGTCCCAGTGCGCGCTGCGATTCGCCCAGTAGCCGGTATCGAGGCTGTGCCGCATGTAGTTGTAGAGGCGCTCGTTGTGGAAGGCGTCGGGGTTGTAGCGCTGCGGCTCGCCCAGCAGATGGTGCGCCATCTGCGTCGCGTACCACGTCGCGAGGTAATAGAGCTGGAAGATGCCGCCGTGAAACACCGCGTCGCGATAGCAGTCGCCGTAGCCCTCCCACGGGATCATCGCCTTGAGCGAGGGCGGCTGCAGTCCCGCCACGCGCCACTGCGTGGTTGCATGATACGAAATGCCGGCGGTGCCGATGTTTCCGGTGCACCACTTCTGCTTCGCCGCCCATTCGATCGCATCGTAGAAGTCGAGCGTCTCCTGATGACCGCCGGGATCGGACAGTCCCGGCGACTTGCCCGCGCCGCGCGTGTCCACCCGCACGCAGGCGTAACCGCGTGGCACCCACCACACGGGATTCACGGTCTCCCACGACATGTAGGGATTCGCCGGCTCTTCGAGATCCGCGGGCGGAACCCACACCTTGTCCTTCTGATAGGCGCTGATGTTGACGATCGCCGGGAATCGCCCGTTCGACTTCGGCCGATAGACGTCCGCGTAGAGCGTCGCGCCGTCGCGCATGGGAATGGCGACGTCCTTCTCCACCACGAGGTCGTGGCGCGGCTGCGAAAGTCTCGACCGCGGCTGTTTCAAGATTTCGTCTCCCTCCGCCGATCGCCCGACGCTCAGTCGATCTTCACGTTGTTGTCCCTGATGATCCTGTCCCAGCGCTTGAGCTCCGACAGAACGTAAGCGTTGAAGTCCTCGGGCGAGGCGCTGAGGCTCAACGGCGTCTGGCGCTTGGCGAGCGCGCCTTCCGCTTCCAGTTCCTTCATCGCGGCGGTGGCGACGGCGTGCAGCTTGTCCACGACAGGTTTCGGCGTGCGTGCCGGCGCGAAGATGCCGTTCCAGTTGAGACTGCCGATGCCGGGAAATCCGGCCTCCGCCATGGTCGGGATGTTGGGCAACTCGTCGAGCCGCTTCTCCGAAGTGACCGCATAGGCCTTGATCTGCCCCGCGCGCACGGCACCGATGTTGGAGGCGACGTTCGACTCGGTGATGTGGATGTCGCCGCGCAGGAGCGCCGGCAGCGTCTCTCCGGCGCCACGCGAAGGCAGGTGCACCATCTTGATGCCGGCCGCCGCCTGGAGCGCCAGCATGTCGAGATGCGAGTACGAGCCGAGCGGCGCCTGGTAGTTGAGCTGGCCGGGGCGCGCGCGGGCGTACTCGATCGCCTCCTTGAGGGTATTGGCGGGGAGCTTCGGGCTGCCGAGGATGAAATTGGGGATCGCCACGAGCTTGGTGACGCCCGTGAGATCCTTCACCGCATTCACCTTCATCTGCCGCGCGAACAGGATCGGATTGATCGAATTGGTCGAAATGTTGCCGACGAGCAGCGTGTAACCGTCGGGCTGCGCCTGCGCCGTCAGCTCGACCGCGATGTTGCCCGCCGCGCCGGGCCGGTTGTCCACCACAATCTGCTGCCCCAGCGCCCTGCTCATCTTCGGCTCGATCATGCGCGCGATGATGTCGGTCGCCCCGCCCGGCGCGAACGGAATGAGAAGCCGGATCGGCCGGGTGGGATAGCTCTGCGCCGCGGGCGGTGCGGCGTGCGCGAGCGACGCGCAAAACGCCGCCGCGATGATGAGTGCTCTCGCGAACATTTTTCCTCCTAGGAGTGGTTCTCCTCGATCTCCACCAGCGCACCGAGAAAGTCCTTCGGATGCAGAAACGCGATGCGCGCACCGTGCACGTTCTTTTGCGGCGAGCCGTCGCCGAGCACGCGGACACCCTTATGCTTCATCGCGCCGCACGCGCTTTCGACGTCGCTCACGGTGAGGCAGAAATGATGGATGCCGCCGGCCGGGTTGCGCTCGAGAAACTTCGACACCGGGGAATCCGGACGCGCCGGCTCCATCAGCTCGATCTTCGCATTGGGAAGCTCCACGTACGCGAGCCGCACGCCCTGCGCTTCATTCACTTGCGCTTCGCCGAGGGTGAGCCCATAGGTTTGCTCCAGCCGTTTCGCGGCCTCCGCAAGGCTCGGCACGACGATCGAGACGTGACCCAGTCCGGTAAACATGGTGTGCCCTCTAAATGATCTTCGCGGCGCGCAGCTCGGCGATGCGCTCCGGTGTGAGACCCAGCTCCTCGCGCAGTACCTGCTCGGTGTGCTGGCCGAGGGTCGGCGGCGGGCGGCGCAGCGAAGCGGGCGTGGCGCTGAAGCGAAACGGAATGCCGAGCATCCTCAACTCGCCGGCGGTCGGATGCTTCATGGTGCGCACCATCTCGCGCGCCGCGGTGTGCGGGTCGTTCAGCGCCTGCGCGACGCTGTTGATGCGCCCGCACGGAATGCCGGCCGCGGTGAGCTTCGCGAGCCACGTCTCCGCGCCCTCCGCGCGCAGCACGTCCGCAATCATCGCGTCGAGCGCATCGCGGTGGGTCACGCGGTCCGGATTCCTCGCGTAGCGGGCGTCAACCGCCCAGCCGGCGTGACCGAGCGCGGCCGCGAACTTCGCGAACTGCGCGTCGTTCCCGACCGCCACCGCGATCATGTCGTCGCGCGTCGGATACGCGGTATACGGCACGATGTTGGGATGGCCGTTCCCGAAGCGCCGCGCGTCCCTTCCGGAGACGAGATGGTTCGAAGCGACGTTCGCGAGCATGGCGAGGCTCGAGTCGAAGAGCGAGACCTCCACGTGCTGCCCGCGCCCGGTGCGATGGCGGGCGTTGAGCGCGGCAAGGATGCTGTTACAGGCCAGCATGCCGGTGCAGATGTCGACGATCGCGACGCCGTACTTCATCGGCGCGCCGTCAGGCTCGCCACAGATGCTCATCAAGCCCGATTCCGCCTGCAGGATGAAGTCATAGCCCGGCAGCGGTGCCTTGGGGCCGGTCGAACCGTAGCCCGTGATCGAGCAGCGCACGACACGCGGTGCGTGCGCCTCGAGCCAGTCGTCGCCGAAGCCCCATTTTTCCAGCGTCCCGAGCTTGAAGTTCTCGACCAGCACGTCGCATTTCGCGATCAGCTTCGCGAGCATCTCCTGCCCGGGCGTCGCCGCCATGTTGAGCGTGATCGAGCGCTTGTTGCGGTTGATGCCGAGGAAGTACGCCGACTCGCCTCCCGCAAACGGCGGACCCCAGGTGCGCGTGTCGTCGCCGCCGCCGACCGGCTCGACCTTGATGACATCGGCGCCCATGTCGCCGAGCATCATCGTGCAGAGCGGCCCCGCGAGGATCCGCGTCAAGTCGAGGACGCGGACGCCCTCGAGCGCGCCCCCTGCCTGCCCGGACACCATCCCGCCCTCTACTTGCGGCGCATCGACGGCGGCGCGTTCTCGTCGCGCTCGAGTCCCGCGAGATAGCGCTCGAGCTCCTTCCTGTCGCGCATCCGGAACTGCTGGAAGTCCGGCGCGCGGCCGGCGAGGAACGCGTCCATCCCCTCCTTCGCTTCGTCCGAGCCCCACACGTGCGCGAGCAGCTCCATGCCGTGCTGCCACGACGAATACAGGTTGTCGGATTCGAAGTTGAGCGAGCGCTTGGTCATGCGGATGGTGAGCGCGCTGTGGCCCTTCATGGTCTCGCACCACTTGAGCGTTTCCTTGAGCAGGTCCTTCTGCGGCACGCACTTGTTGATGAGTCCGATCTCCACCGCCTCCTTCGCGCTGAAGCGCCGCGCGCAGAAGATCATCTCGCGCGCGAGCCGCTCGCCGATGATGCGCGGCAGGTACTGCGTCGCGCCGACCGTGGGGCACGCGCCGACCTTCGCACCGGTTTGCCCCAGCACCGCGTTCTCGGAAGCGATCACGAGATCGCACCACAGCGCAAGCTCGTGCCCGCCGCCCATGCACCAGCCGTTCACCATCGCGATCACGGGGATCGGCAGTCCGCGGATCGTCATCGCGAGCCCCAGCATGCGGTCGTTCCACATGTAGGCATTGGTGAAGTTGAGCCGCTTCATGGCGTAGAAGTCGCCGCCCGCGGAAAATGCCCTGTCGCCCGCCCCGGTCACCACGGCGCAGACGATGGCGGGATCCTCGCGCGTCGACTTGAGCGCCTCGATCATCTCGTCGAGCGTCTGCTCGCGAAACGCGTTCAGCACGCGCGGACGGTTGATCGTGACCCACGCGACCTGGTCCTTCACTTCGTAAAGGATGTCGCGGTACTTTCTTGCTGCGGATCCGGTTTTTCTGGCGGCCATGACGTACCCCGAGGTTCTTGTGACGATAGGAAAGTCCCGCAGTTTACCAGAGCGAAAACCGCCTCACTCAATTGACAAAGCCCCCGAGCCGCCACTATCGTGCCGGACAAAATCCACGCCCGTGCCCGCACTCCCGAGCGCTGCGCCACCGGAGGAAATACCATGTCCGTCCTTGCACGCCTCGCCGGCTTTCTCGCCCTCGTGATCGCCTGCGGCAACGCATTGGCGCAAGCCTATCCGACGCGGGCGATCCGCTTCATCGTGCCGTTTCCACCGGGCGGGCCGACCGACACGCATTCGCGCTGGGCCGCCCAGCAACTCAACGCCGCGTTCGGCCAGCCGGTCGTCGTGGACAACCGCGCCGGCGCGGGCGGCATCATCGGCACCGAAGCGGTCGCCAAGGCGCCGGCAGACGGCTACACGCTGCTCGGCGGCAATCCCGGGCCGCTCACCATCGCACCGCATCTGAGAAAGCAGCTCGCCTACGATCCCATCAAGGACTTCGCGCCGATCACGCTGATCGCGCGGAGCGCCAGCTGCATGTGCGTGCACCCCAGCGTGCCGGCGCGCGGCATCAAGGACTTCATCGCGATCGCCAAAGCGAGTCCCGGCAAGATCAACTATGCGACGCCCGGCGTGGGCACCGTGGGACACCTCGCGATCGAAAATTTCGCCACGCTGGCGGGAATCAGGATGACGCACATTCCCTACAAGGGGGCCGCACTCTACACCGTCGATCTCATCGCCGGCAACATGGATTTCGCGCAAATCCAGATCTTCCAGGCGGTGCCGTACGTGCGCGCCGGGAAGCTGCGCTGCCTCGGGGTCACCGCCGCCACGCGCTCGCCGCTGCTGCCGGAAGTCGCGACCATCGACGAGCAGGGCGTCAAGGGCTTCTCGAGCTACAACTGGAACGGCGTGCTCGCCCCCGCGGGCACGCCCCAGCCGATCGTCGAGCGCATCCACGGCGTGCTCGCGAAGCCGCTCAACAATCCGGAGACCCGCAAGCAGATGGAGGCGCTCGGTTACGAAGTCTCGGGCGATGGCCCGGCGCAGTATGCCGAATTCATCCGCGCCGAAACCGCGAAGTGGGGACAGGTCGCGAAAGCGGCGGGCATCAAGCCCGAGTAGCGGCGGCCGTCCCGCCGAAGATTGTTTCAACCCTTACCGATACGCGCAAAGGAACGCCATGGCCGAAAAGAAAGAGCCGTCGTACTTCATGTACTTTCCGGGCAACTACCGCTGGTCCGCCGCCTTCATCAACATGATGGGCTCGATCGCCTACGGCGGTGCGGAGATCGGCGAGTTGCACAAGATCGGCACGCTGCTCAAGGGCAAGGCGCCGGATGACGACGCAGCGTGGTTCGACGCGTGCGTCAATGTCGCCGACGGCGTGCGCGGCTACGCCGAAAAGTGGGACAGGACGGGACACCGCCATGCCGCGGCCCACGCGTATCTGCGCGCCTGCAACTACTACCAGATGGCGGAGCGCTTCCGCACGCCGAAGGACAAAATCGGGCTCGACGCGTATCGCAGGGGGGTGGACTGCTTCCATCGCCACGCCGCGCTCACCGATCTCAGGATCGAGATCGTCGAAGTGCCGTTCGCGGACGGCAGCCTCCCCGGCTACTTCGTGCACGCGCAGAACGCGAAATCCGCGCGCACGCCCTGCGTCGTGTTCTTCGACGGGCTCGACGTGACCAAGGAGATCCAGTTCGTGCGCGGAGTGCCGGACCTTATCAAGCGCGGCATCTCGGTGCTCGTCATGGACGGGCCCGGCACCGGGGAGGCGATCCGTTTCCGCGGGCACTATCTGCGCCACGACTACGAAGTCGCGGGCTCGGCGTGCATCGACTACCTGGAGAAGCGCGCGGACGTCGATCCGAAGAAGATTGGCATCGTCGCGATCAGCCTGGGCGGCTACTACTCGCCGCGCTGCGCCGCGATGGAGCCGCGCTATGCCGCGTGTATCGCATGGGGCGCGCAATGGGACTATCACGAGACGTGGAAGAAGCGCATCGAGGCGCAGTTCAAGGCCTCGCTCTCGGTGCCGGGGCACCACATCATGTGGATACTCGGCGTCGATTCGCTCGACGCGGCGCTGAAGAAACTCGAGCCCTTCAAGTTGGACGGCGTGATGCAGAAGATGCGCTGCCCGTTTCTCCTGGTGCACGGGGCGGAGGACGAGCAGATACCGCTTTCCGATGCGCAGAGGCAGTTCGATGCCTGTGGCTCGAAGGACAAGACCTTCCGCGTCTACACCGCCGAGGAAGGCGGCGCTCAGCACTGCCAGCGCGACTATCTCACGCTGGTGGTCGCCGACATGTGGAACTGGTTCGAGGAGAAATTGATCCGTGCCTGAGCCGCGCCCGCTGCGCGAGCGGCTCGCGCTCCATCACTGGACGCTCGAGCCGCTGCCGCTCGCCGAATTCCTGCGCGTCGCGCGCGCGGCGGGGTGGAACGCCGTCGAGCTGCGCCGCGTGAGCTTCACGAAGTGCTTCGAAGCGGGCATGAGCAACGCCGAAATCGTCGAGCTCGTCCGGCGAAGCGGAATCAAGGTGGCAGTCGTCGGCACCGAGTACGGACTGTACTTTGCGCAAGGCGACGAGCAGCGGCGGTTGCTCAACGTGCTGGATGAGACGTGCGCCAACGCGGTGGCGCTGGGGTGCGACACGGTGATGTGCGCGGAGGGGCAGGGACGCGGCAGCGTGCGCGACGCTGGCGCCAACATCCGCGCTGCGGGCGACGTCTGCGCGAAACACAACGTGCGCTTCGCCTTCGAGTTCAGCTCGGCGGCGGCGGTCGTCAACCATCTGGACGTGGCGCGCGAAGTGTTGGCGCTCGCGAATCATCCTGCGTGCGGCCTGCTGCTCGACGCCTATCATCTCGAGCGCACCGGCTGCGGCGGACGCGGGTTCGCCGACGTCCCGGCGCGCGACATCTTCGCCTTCCAGTACAGCGATGTGCCGCCCGCGCCGCGCGCCCCGACCGGACGCCCGACCGACCGCCTGCCGCCCGGCCGCGGCGTCGTGCGCTGGCGGGAAGTCCTCGGGCTGCTCAAGGAGAAAGGCTACGCGGGTTATCTCAGCTACGAGGCGCCCAATCCCGACCACTGGTCGCGACCGCCCGAGGCGGTTGCGCGCGAAGGGCTCGAAGCGACCCACGCTGTCATCGCCGAGGTCGAGCGGTGAGCCGTAGGGTCGGCATTTCAGCCCACCGGCTGCTCTAACTCCGAGCGGGTTGCGCGCCTGCCACGCCCTCGGAGATCGCCTTCAACGCCGCCTCTTCGTTGCGCAGTCGGCGCGCGCGGCGGTAGCGCGAAAGGAAGAGCAGCAGCGCGAGCAGCGTTCCTCCGGGCAGCAGGATCTCGGTCAGAAGATAGGGGGCGATGCGGCGCGCGCCGTCCGCGAGCGTCGAGAATAGGGTCTGAAGGGCAGCAGGATTCATGCGGCCACTCTACGGGCCGCGCGTATCGCGCCTATTTCGGCGCGCCAGCAGTTTGTTTCAGTATGTATCGGCCAGCGAAGGCCGTGTGCCCCGGGCTTGCGGAACGTTACGATTTTCCGGAAAGCAGCTCGGCGCTGCGCTTCACCGCTTTCACGATGTTGATGTAGCCGGTGCAGCGGCAGAGGTTGCCTTCGAGCCCATGATAGATCTCTTCGTCGGTGGGATGGGGATTGTCCTTGAGGAGCCCCGCGACCGCCATGATCATGCCCGGGGTGCAGAACCCGCACTGCAGTCCGTGACACTCGGTGAACGCCTGCTGGATCGGGTGCAGCACGCCGTTCTGCGCCATGCCTTCGATGGTGCGCACGTCGGCCCCGTTCGCCTGCACGGCGAGCATGGTGCACGATTTCACCGCAAGCCCGTTCACGTGCACCGTGCAGCAGCCGCACTGGCTCGTGTCGCAGCCCACGTGCGTGCCGGTGAGCCCCAGCTCGTCGCGCAGAAAGTTGACGAGCAGCGCGCGGTCTTCGACTTCGCGCGCGTGCCTGACGCCGTTCACCGTGATTTCGACTTTGGCCATATTCATTTCCCCGCAATTTTCTGTAGCGCGCGCCTTGCCATCACCGCCACGAGATTCGCGCGGTACTCGCGCGTCGCGTGGAAGTCCTCGTTGAGCGCCTCCGGATCGACCGCGAGCCCCTCGAGCGCGGAGGCATCGAATTTTTTCGCGAGCGCTTCTTCCGCCGCCGTCCAGCGGAAAACGCCGGGACCTGCACCCGTTACTGCCACCCGCACGCCCTGTCCCGTTTCGGCGATGAAGACGCCCGCCATCGCATAACCCGAGGCGGGATGCGGAAACTTGGCATACGCCGCGCGCTTCGGCACGGGACAAACGAAGCGCACGATGATCTCGCTCGCCTCGAGCGCGGTCGCGAACATGCCCTGGAAGAAATCGTCCGCGGCAATCTCGCGCCGCGTCGTGACCACGGTGGCGCCGAGGCCCAGCACGGCCGCCGGGTAGTCCGCCGCGGGATCGTTGTTCGCGACCGAGCCGCCGATCGTCCCGCAATTCCGGACCTGCGGATCGCCGATCACGCCGGCCAACTCGGCGAGCGCGGGGATCGCCTTGCGCACGGCGGCCGAGGTCGCGACCTCGTGATGCCGCACGCCGGCGCCGATGACGAGCTTGCCGTCCTTCGCCTCGATGCCGGAAAGCTCTTTCAGGCCGCCCAGGTCGATCAGGTGCGTCGGACGCGCGAGGCGCTGCTTGAGCGTCGGAATGAGCGTCATGCCGCCGGCGAGCAGCTTCGCGTCGGGGTTCGCCGCGAGCAACTCGCCCGCGTGCTTGAGCGATTGCGCTTTCACATAACTGAAGGAATACACGCGAGACCTCCTATTGCCTGGTCCGGGCCGCCCGGATGGCGTGCCAGATCTTGGGCGGCGTGAGCGGCATGTCGAGATGCTGGATGCCGAGCGGCCGCAGCGCATCGAGCACGGCGTTCACGAGCGCGGCGAGCGAAGCGGTGCAGCCTGATTCGCCCATGCCCTTGACGCCGAGCGGGCTCACTTTCGAGGGCGTGGGATGCTCCTCCATGCGGATCTCGCGCAGCAGTCCCGCGCGCGGCATGTAGTAGTCGGCGAAGCTGCCGGTCAGCAACTGGCCCGAACCGCGATCGTAAACGACGTGCTCGCCGAACACCTGGCCCGCGCCCTGCATGACGCCGCCGTGCATCTGCCCCTCGACGATCGCGTGGTTGATGACGCGCCCGCAATCGTCGACCGTGATGTACGAGACGATCTCCGTCACGCCGGTCGAAGGATCGACCTCGACTTCGGTGATGTGGCAGCCGTTGGGGAAGGTCGAACCGAAGCTGCCCTCCGCCTCCACCGAGAACTTGCGCGATCGGGCGAGATCGGCGAGCGTCAGCGTGCGATCCGCAAGCGCGCTGGTGAAAACCCCGTTCGCGTACTCCACTTGCGAAGGCTCGACGCCGAGATCGAGCGCGGCGTACGCCTTGCCCTGCTCGATCACTTTCTTCGCCGCGAGATGGCACGCGCTGCCCGCACCCACCGTCGAACGCGAGCCGCCGGTGTGGTTGCCGAAGAGCGGCCGGCTCTCGTCGCCCTGGCGCAGGAAGACGCGCTCGAATTCCACGCCGAGCGTCTCGGCCACGATCTGCGCGAACGCCGTCTCGTGCCCCTGGCCCTGCGAGTGCGACACCGAGTACACCGTGATCCGGCCGTCGGCTGCGACGTCGATTGCGACCGTGTCCTTGGGGAAAAGCCCCGCCCCGGTGTTCTCGATCACCGTGGAGATGCCGATGCCACGGAGCTTCCCGGCCTGCTCCGAGCGTTTCCTGCGCTCGGGGAAACCTTTCCAGTCGGAAAGCTTGAGCGCCTTCTCCAGCACGCCCGGAAAATCGGCATTCTCGTAGGTCGAGCCGGTCGGCGTCTTGTACGGAAACGCCTCCGGCGGAATGAAGTTCCTGCGGCGCAATTCCGCCGCGTCCTCTCCGATTTCCGCGGCGGCCTGGCTCACGAGGCGCTCGATCACGTACGCGATGTCGGGGCGACCCGCGCCGCGGTACGCCGCGATCGGATTGGTGTTGGTGAGCACCGTGCGCCAGCGCCCGTAGAGCGCCGGAATGCGATAGACGCCGGTGAGACAGGTGCTCGGGTTGCGCAGATGGCTCACGGGGCCGGTCGGCGTCAGATACGCGCCCATCTCCGCGATCCAGTCGAGCCGCATCGCGAGGAACTTGCCGTCGCGGTCGAGCGCAAGCTCGCCCTGCACGAAATTGGCGCGGCCGTGCGAATCGGTGGCGAAGCCTTCCGAGCGCGAAGCGATCCACTTGATCGGGCGTCCGATCTCCTTCGCCGCCAGCATCTGCGCGCAGTATTCGGGATACGCGAGGCTTCTCTGGCCGAAAGCGCCGCCCACGTCGCGCGCCATGACGCGAATCCTGTCCTCCGGCGTGTTGGTATAGGCGGCGAGCTGCTTGCGCATCATGTTCACGCCCTGTACGTGGACGTGAATGGTGTAGCGATCCTCCTTCGGGTCGTAGGCCATCAGGCACGCGCGCGGCTCCATCGGATTCGGTGCAACGCGGGTCACCTCGAGCTTGAGCCGGGTCACGTGCGCGGCTTTCGCGAACGCCGCTTCCGTCGCCGCGGCATCGCCCGCCTCGAACTCGAACGGCACGTTGCCCGGCACGTTGTCGTGGAGCTGCGGCGCCCCCGGCTTGACCGCTTCCTCCGGGTCGATCACCACCGGCAGGTCCTCATATTCGACTTCGACCAGCTCCGCCGCATCCTGCGCGATGAGCGCGCTTTCCGCGACCACCATCGCGATCGGCTCGCCGACGCAGCGCACGCGCCCGTGCGCGAGCGCCGGCCGCTCCGGGAGCTTCAGTTCCATTCCGCCCTTGCCCTTGAACGTGAGCATCGTCATCGGTCTCACGTAGCCGGCCCGCACGGTATCTTCGCCGGTGTAGATGCGCACCACGCCCGGATGCTTCGCGGCCGCTTCGGTGCGAAGCGAAACGATCTTCGCGTGCGCCCGGTCCGAGCGCACGAAATACGCGTAGAGCTGCCCCGGCAGGTTCCAGTCCGCGGCGTACTTGCCGCTGCCGGTGATGAGCCTCAGGTCCTCCCGTCGCGAGACGCGAACGCCTTCCACTTCGAGCAGATGATGGTGTTCCATGGGCCTTCCCAATCGAGTTATGCCGGGCCGTCACGCGATTTGCGGCGTCATGCGGCGCGTTCCCGCCCGCGCCGGAGTGACGCGGGATTATGGGTCAAGGCGCGCACCCCGGCAATGGCCGGAGTCCACATGCTGCAACGGTGGACAGCCGGCGAAAGTCTATACTGAAACCACCTCTTACGGCCGCTTTCCGACCATGAAAAAAGACACCCTTCTCGCTCACGCCGGCCGCGATCCGGAGCGCTATGCCGGCATGGTGAACACGCCGATCTACCGCACCTCCACCGTGCTCTTTTCGACGCTGGAGGAGTACGAATCGCGCGACCCCAGCGACTACAAGAGCGTGCGCTACGGCCGCTACGGCACGCCGACCACTTTCGCGCTCGAGGAGGCGGTGGCGCGGATGGAAGGCGGGCATCTCGCGGTCGCCGTGCCGTCGGGACTCGCCGCCGCGGTCGCCGCCATCAGTGCGTTCGCAAAGAGCGGCGACCATCTCCTCGTCGTCGATTCGGTCTACGGCCCGACGCGCCAGTTCTGCGAGCGGCGGCTGAGACCGCTCGGCGTCGAGGTGGAGTACTACGACCCGCTGATCGGGTCCGGCATCGCGAAGCTGATCCGGGCCAACACCCGGGCGATCTACTGCGAGTCTCCCGGGTCGCTCTCGTTTGAAATGCAGGACATCCCGGCGATCGCCGCGTGTGCGCACGAGAAGGGCATACCCGTGCTCGCGGACAACACGTGGGGCACGCCGTACTTCTTCCGCTCGTTCGAGCGCGGGGTCGATGTCTCGATCCATTCCGCGACCAAGTACATCGCGGGCCATTCCGACGTCATGATGGGCATCATCGTGACGAACGAGGAGTACTGGCAGCCGGTGCGCCGCACGGTCGCCGACTTCGGCTACAGCGTGAGCCCCGAGGACTGCTATCTCGCGCTGCGCGGCTTCCGCACGATCGGCGTGCGCTTGAGGCACCAGATGAAGAGCGCGCTCGAAATCGCGCGCTGGCTGCAAAGGCGCCCGGAAGTGAAGCGCGTGCTCTATCCCGCGCTCGAGAACGACCCGGGCCACGCGCTCTGGCGCCGCGATTTCGAAGGGGCAGCGGCGCTTTTTTCATTCGTCTTGCAGCCGTGCAACGAGCGTGCCGTCGCCGCGTTCATCGACGGCCTCGACTACTTCGGCATCGGCTCGAGCTGGGGCGGATTCGAGAGCCTCGTCGTGCTCGCCGACATCACGCGCTTTCGCACGGCGACACGGTGGAATCCCGGCGGGCCCACGATACGGCTCCACATCGGGCTGGAAGATCCGGCGGATCTCATCGCCGATCTGGAAAAGGGATTTGCGCGGCTGAAATAGCGCGGCGCTGCGCGGTTCGACACGCTCACCGCGAAACCGCACGCGCGCTTTTCCCGGTGGGCTGAAGCCCGCCCTACCACTTACCGTTCAAGCCCACCGATTCGAACGGGTGATCACTGCGGCGGGGGCGGCGCCGGGCGCGGCGCGTAACCCGCGGGGGGTGCCGGGGGCGGCGGCGTATGTGTGCCGGGCGGCGGCGGTGGGGGCGGTGTGGATGCGCGCGACTCGGAATAGCGACCGGCGACCGGAATGCGATGGCCTTTCGCATACATGCATTGCTGGTACGCGTAGTCGTAGCGCCGCTGCAGCTCGTAAGCCGAGCCTTGCCCCGCGCCCGCGCCGGCGGCGCTGCCTGCGAGGAGCCCCACGCCTGCTCCGACACCGGCGCCGCGGCTGTTGCCGCCGATCGCCGCACCGGCGAGCGCGCCGACCGCAGTACCGATCACCGCGCTGCGAACGGCAGAATCCTCGGCCGCCTGCTGCGTGGTCGAGCCGCCGACATGCGAGTGCGCGTACTGCTTGCAGTCGTATTCGTCGAGGCGGAACTGATCGAAGCTCTTGCCGGTGCCGGGCAGCACCATGACGCTCGGGCCGGTGGGCACCGTTACGCAGCCCGCCAGCGCGAGCAGCGCGAAAACCGAAGTCAATCTGAACGTGCGAGACATAGGAGTTCCTGTCACGAAGGAGGTGCGTGAGGCACGACTCTCTGCCACGGCCCGGCGCACTCCTTCACGTACGGATAATACGTTTCGGACTCGCGGCAGTAATACCAGAACTGCTCGCCCTCCGCCGATTGCGCCGGCGCGGGCCTCTCGATGTAAACGGCCGGCGCAGGCGGCACCACGACCGCCGGCGGGTAATAGTAGCGCGGCGCCACATACCACGGGGCGAGCACGAGCGGCGCACCGATGAATATGCCGAGGTGCGAGTGGTGGCGGTGGAAGTGGTGCGGCCGCGCGTGGTGATGACCACGGTACTGGCTCCGCCCCCGGTCCGCGAACGCGGGCGCGCTCGGAAGCGCGCTCGCCAGCGCTGCAAGCAATAGGGTTATCTTGGTGATTTTCATGGGCCTCCTCTCTCCGAGGTGAGGCTGTTCCAGCATGGTAGCGGAAAGGCCGGTAACGATCGCCGAAATTTTGTTACAAATCGTAACTTTCAGGCCGCCCCGGGACATCCGTTCGTGTTGAGCGGAGCGAAGCGGCGTCGAAACATGAACGGATGCGTGACTTTTGTTCCCACTTCGACTCCGCGCTCGGCGCTTCGCTCAGTGCGAACGGGCCTCCGGAACGGTGGTTAGACCGTGCGCGCCGGCACAGGATTCCGCGCCGCTCAAGGAATCGCGACCGGCTTTCCGCTCTGCGCGGAGGCGACGATCGCCTGCAGCACCGC